>Ga0209536_100008147_pt1 | contig 15773 bp, 17 predicted proteins | sample DeeMarSeWOR28_12_FD_187461 | JGI IMG/M metagenome (GOLD analysis project Ga0209536, IMG submission 187461) | Marine sediment microbial communities from White Oak River estuary, North Carolina - WOR-2-8_12 (SPAdes) (version 2) | ecosystem: Environmental > Aquatic > Marine > Intertidal zone >...
GACCTGGCGGACGAATTTATTGACAGATTGCCGATCAGGAAATTTTTCGGGGTCGGAAAAGTTACGGAAGAAAAAATGTTTAATCTTGGTATCAAAACCGGAGCAGATCTTAAACGATATAAACAAGAACAGCTCATTCAGATTTTTGGCAAATCGGGACGATATTTTTACGACATCGCCCACGGATTGGACGAAAGACCGGTCGAGCCCAATAGGATTAGAAAATCCATCGGCAAGGAGACGACTTTTTCAGAAGATATTGACGATATGGACCGGATGCTTGAAATATTGGAAGAAATTGCAGTACGGTTAGAAGATTCGTTGATCAAACGGGACGCCAACGGGCACACGATCACGCTTAAAGTGAAGTATTTTGATTTTCAGTCTATAACACGAAGCATTACGATTGAAGAACCGGCTGATAGCGCTTGGGTTATTATGAAATACATTAAACCACTATTGTCTAAAACTGAAGTGGGGGAAAAGAAAGTCAGGTTGTTAGGTATATCTGTCTCAAATTTCGACGATCAAGAAACCAATGTCGGCAAACATCGTCAGCTTCCGTTGCCTTTCAAGTTTGCTGATGCTAAATATACGAAAGATGAATTCCAACTCTGGTAATCGTAGATGATGTCTGTGGATCGTCTCCTTACATAATAAACCAAAAGTCGAATGCAATCATGTGTAGACGTCTGTTCGTAATGCAGTGCTTCCGAACGTTCAGAAAGTCTTGACTGTTTCGATAGCATTGGATATCAATCAACCATCATTGCTGAATTTTCCATCCATTCGGGGAGACGCCGTGAATAAACTGGAACGTATCGACCCGCTGAAAAATGAATGCATGATTTTTACAACAATGACTTCGCAGGATACAAATATTCTCAACAAGCCCACTTCCTCAAACGATCACCGGATGGTGAAGGTGCGGGTCTGGGACTTGCCCACGCGTCTCTTTCATTGGCTGTTGTTTGTTTTGGTGCTGGTTTCCTTCGTGAGCGGCAACATCGGCGGCAATGCCATGGTATACCACATGCGGAGCGGCTATGCGATTCTGGCTTTGCTGATTTTTCGGTTCGTCTGGGGATTTACCGGCAGTCGGTCATCGCGTTTTGCGAGCTTTGTCACGAATCCGGCGACCGTATGGGCTTGCGCCGCGAATGTTTTCAACAAGGAAGAAAAGCCATATCTTGGGCACAACCCGCTGGGTGGCTGGTCGATCATGGCCATGCTGGCGGCGTTGTTCCTCCAGGTCGGCTCAGGACTGTTTGCCAGCGACGACATTTTCACCGAAGGCCCCCTGCATTTATGGGTCAGCAAGGAAACCAGCAATTTCCTGACCGGAGTTCACCTGATAAACCGCTACGTGCTGGTTGTGCTGATTGCTGTGCACATTTTCGCGGTATTGTTCTATTTATTTTACAAACGCGAAAATCTGATACGGTCGATGATCACGGGTGTAAAACGCTGGCATACCATGGTCGAACCGGCAGACGGACGTAACCTGTCAGCCGCTATCATTTTCGGACTGGCGCTGATCGCCGTTTATCTTTTGGTCCGCTGATCCGAACAAATTGAGATTGAATTGTTGCGGGCCGACCGAACGAATTTTTAGCGGGAGCGATACGTGCCGTGGCAACCTTTGCATGTTTGGGCGACGGCGCCGACCTGGGCTTTGACGGCCTCCAGATCTCCCTTTCGGGCGACGACAGCCAGGTCCGCCGTTTGCTGCTCAAATTCCCGCGCCGCTGTCATAAAGTCCTCCCGGTTCTCTAATGCCTTGGACTTGAGCTGGGTTTTGCCTCGATCGCTACCGGGGTACAAAAACGCCTCCCAGGGCAGCGTTGCTAGGGTTTCCAAAACGTCCGTTTCTTTTTCAAATGTCGACTGATCAAATGCTTGGCTTCCTTTGACCACCTCGGCCATGCGGCCGAAGTGCTGGCCAATGAGAACCATGACTGCCTGCCGGTAACGAATCGCGTCTTCGGCCCGGTCGAATTTGGCATAGACCACTCCGGCGACCACAACAATGATGATCATTAGCGGTATCATGTTCCTGAGGGTTTTCATGATTTTCTCCTTTCAACGTTTAGATATTGACGATAGAACCTATTTATTACGGTAAAATTCGATAGGAATCCAGTAAATAAAGAATTTATATTTACATTTTTTGAGGTCTGTCGTAGGGATGACCCGTGACGTGATGACACCTAATCCCATCGCAACGATAGCCCGTCGTAACGTAAGCCAATTGCTTGCTCGATGGTGGGCGGCGGTTGGGCTTTGCTTTATGATGCTGCTCAGCGGCTTTTTTGTGTTCAATCAGAGACTTTCCGGGCCGAACGCGATTCAGTGGATTTTTCAGTCGTTCATTGTCATGATCTATGTTCTGGGCCTGCTGAGGTACGGACTGCGCTGGAATTACCATCCCGCGCAAAAAATTTTGCGCGCCACCCTCGGCTATGGAACCTGGCTGACAATCTTGCGGGGTGGATTGCTCGCCGTTTTGGCCGGCTGTCTTTTCCAGCCTTGGCCGGAGTCTAAATTCTTTCCCGATCGTCTGTCGTGGGCCCCCGGCCTTGTTTACATCACGGCCTCGATATTGGACTACAGCGACGGTTTGGTTGCCAGGGCTTGCCGACACGAGACCCGTCTCGGGGCATTTCTTGATATCCACTTGGATGCCCTGGGATTGCTTGTCGCACCACTGTTGGCAGTCTGGTACGGCCAGTTGCCGATAGCATATTTGAGCGTCGGTTTTGCTTATTACCTTTTCAGGGGCGGTATCCGGCTGCGGAAAAAATACTCAAAACCGACTTTGGAACCAAAACCGTGGCGCGGTGCGCGGGTGATCGCCGGATTGCAAATGGGCTTCGTCGGCATCGCTTTGCTTCCGGTTGCAGCCCCACCGGTTACGACGGTAACTGCCTATCTGCTGATGATACCGCTTTGGGCGGGATTCTTCAGAGACTGGTTGTTCGTATGCGGCTATTTGACGTCGGGTTCTTTTTTTGAAACCATCCAGCAGCGCGGCATTAAATCGTTTTTCATCAATGAGATATAGCATGCCAAAAGATTGCAAAAAAACGCCCCATGCATCAGCTCCATCAGCAACGACAAGCGGTGAAGAGATGCCGTTTAGTCAAATGCCCGAGGGGCCCATTCATTCGATAGATGATCTTAAATACCGTTTGTCGGCGGCGGAATCCTTTCGAATCAGAAATAATCGGCCTTTTATTACGGTCACCTATGCCCAAAGCGTGGATGGTAGCATTGCGACCAAAAACAGGCAACCCATCGGTCTCAGTGGGCCGGAATCCGCGATACTCACCCATCAGATACGCGCTTGCAGTGATGCCATTCTGATCGGAATCGGCACCTTGCTGGCGGATAACCCCAATCTGACGGTACGATTAGTAAAAGGTGGCCATCCGCAACCCATCATCCTCGACACCCACCTGCGCACACCTCTAAACACCAGGCTTCTGAGACGACAGGATGTCAGCCCGTGGATCATCAATGGCGAACGTATCGGCAATGCAAGGCAGCTGTCGCTGATAAATGCGGGCGCAACCATTATTGCCTGTTCGACAACCGCCGACGGCAAAATAGACCTGCAGGCCTTGATGGGAATTTTAGCCCGTCGGCAAATAAACAGCGTTATGGTAGAGGGGGGCGCCAAGGTAATTACCAGTTTTGTCAATTTAAGATTGGTTGATCAACTCATCATAACAGTGGCACCGAGAATGATCGGTGGGCTGGCAGTAATCGACTCCGACCAACCGCAATTAAATAACGCCTTGCAGTTTGACTCGGTGAGCTACCAGCAATTGGGTGCCGACCTTGTCATTTGGGCGCGTCCGCTCTGGAAGTATTAAAGATCCCAATCCGGCTGTAATCGGCCGTCTGGTAATTGGAATCATGCAGTCTTTATCCGTCATCTTTAAGAAGGCCTATGAGATAGCAGTTGCCGAGCAACCGTTACCCAAGCCGGGCACACAGGAGGTTCTCGTTCAAACGCGTCTTTCAGCCATTAGCCCGGGGACAGAAATGTTGGTGTATCGGGGCCGGTTTCCGGCCGGAGTGAAAGCTGATGAAGGTATCGGGGCATTGGCGCACGAATTCAGCTATCCGCTGAAATACGGCTATGCGACCGTCGGCCGAGTTGCGGCGCTCGGTTCAAACGTTGCCCCTGAATGGCTCAATCGCCTTGTGTTTTGCTTTCATCCGCATGAAAGTCATTTTGTGGTAGCCAGTGATCAGCTGATACCTTTGCCGGCGGACATCGATCCGACCGACGCCGTGTTCCTGGCCAATATGGAAACAGCAGTCAATTTTATGATGGACGGCCGACCCGTTATCGGGGAATGTGTCGTTGCCTTCGGACAGGGTATCGTGGGGTTGTTGACCACCGCCTTACTGCACCGCTTCCCGCTGAATTCCTTGGTCACGGTAGACAAGTATCCGCTGCGAAGGGAAAAATCTCTGCAACTGGGAGCCGACTGTGCGATAGATGCCGATACCGTTAATCTGTCCGTTCACCTGGTTGAAACGCTCAGATCCAGCTGCGGCGCGTCGGAAGCGGATCTTGTATATGAGGTATCCGGCAATCCCGATGCTATCAATCAAGCCATAGACGTAGCCGGATTTGCTGCCCGTATTGTCATCGGCTCCTGGTACGGGACCCAAAAGGCGAAGTTGGATTTGGGCGGTCATTTTCATCGCCGTAGAATAACGCTCATCAGCAGTCAGGTGAGCACTCTGCCGCAAGAGTTTGCAGCGCGCTGGTCAAAGGCTCGGCGCCTGGGCGTCGCCTGGGAGATGATTCGACAGATTAAGCCGTCACAATTCATCACCCAACGCTTTCCTGTCAACCGGGTCCAAGAGGCATTCGAACTCCTAGACAAACGACCGGAGGAAGCCATCCAGGTTGTATTAACATACGAGCATTAGGTGCTGAGTCAATGCCCTTGTATGTATTCATATGAATCTGCTAAACGCTGTCATACTGGCCACCTATGCGTGCCAAATCATTCAGATAACATTCTTTCCGGTACCCAGTGCCGGATCGACCTTAGAGATGCTTTTTAAAGTGCCGCGTCATTCGGGCCAATCGATCCAGCACCCCGCCGCGGCCATGCGCCAGTCGATCCCAAAAATGATCGCCGCCATGACGGCCACGTTGTTGGTGACCGCCGCATCGTTGATACCGCTGGTGGTAATTTTTTTTCCGCTCGCCTACCGACATCTCGGGCCGCTAGTAGAGGCACCGACTTTTTCCATGGTGCTCATCAGCATCGTGTTGCTGGTCACCGGCAATCTGTTGACAATTGCCGCGGTGGCCACATTGCGATCGCATGTAACGTTTAGGCCCTACGGTGAAACCACGCTGCTCTACACGGCCGGAATTTATGGGATTATCCGTAATCCTATCAGCGTCGGCTTGGCGGCAATTGGCGGCGGATTTTTGCTGGCCTTTCCGTCTGTTGTTCTACTCATCGGATTGGTTCTGTTTTTATTAAATACCGAGTATCGCATACGAATGGAAGAAGCCTATCTGCAACGAACCTTCGGCGATGCATATACGCAATACAGAAATCGGGTCGCTAAGTATTTTCCAAAGGTCGTCCGAGCAACCAAAAGCCGTCAAGGAAGAGAACCGAAATCCATTAAAAACTAGAAAGGAGTCGATGCATGTACACTGTCGCTGTGCGCCGTGACCTCATCGCCCGGCATTTTCTCGTCGGGGGTGATTGGGGTGAAGAAAATAATCCGCATGCCCATCATTATTCTATAGAAGTCAAATTAGAGGGACGGAATCTGGACCCACATGGGTATCTGACGGATATCTGTGATATTGAAACGGTTCTCGAAACCCAGGTGCAATATTACCGGGACACAATGCTCAACGACTTACCGGAATTCGAAGCGCTAAATCCCAGTATCGAGCATTTTGCCAGACTTATCTGTCAAAAGATTGCCGCTCAGATTCAGACCGGGCGATTAACTGCGATCGCTGTCAGGATCTGGGAAAACGATATCGCCTGGGCAGAATTTCGGCACGCATTCTAATGCACCTGGGGCTCATTATATACGGCAGCTTAAACACGCTGACCGGTGGTTATATCTACGATCGAATTCTGGTTGATTACCTGCGGGAACGTGGGCACCGGGTTGAGATTGTCTCGTTGACCCCACGCAGCTATGGCTGCTATCTGCTGGATAACTTTTCACGAGAACTCAGCTTGCGACTGGCCCGTGCCCGTTACGACTTGCTTTTGCAGGACGAACTCAACCACCCGTCGCTGGTATGGACAAATCGCGTCCTGCGGCGAAAGGCAATTTTTCCGATTGTTGCGATTGTCCATCAAGTGCTGTGCCGCCAGCCGCGCCCGGCTGTACTCAACCGTATTTACCAGGCGATCGAAACGCGTTATCTGAAATCTGTCGATGCGTTTGTGTTCAACAGCCATACGACGCGCCGCACGGTCCAAAGGCTCATCGGTAGCGCTCATCCGGCGCTGGTCGCGTTTCCAGCCGGTGATCGTCTAGGATCACTGCCGGCAGTGGAGGCTATCCGCGCCAGGGCCTACGACCCCGGCCCGCTCCGGTTGATATTTGTGGGGAATGTCTTTGCTCATAAAGGTCTGACAACCCTGCTCAGGGCGCTGAAGAATCTGGGGCGCGAAATATGGCACCTTACTGTGGTTGGCGACCTGACCATGGATCGAGTCTATGTTCGCCGGGTCAACGCCCTGATCGATGCATTGAGCATGAGGGGTCAGATCGAGATGGTCGGCCCACGGGATGGCGAAGCGCTAAGATTGCTTTTCTCACGAAGCCACGTGTTTGTGATGCCAGACGCCTGCGAAAGCTTTGGCATCGCCTATCTGGAAGCCATGGCCTTCGGCCTGCCGGTCATTGCATCCTCCCGGGGAGCCGTCAAGGAGTTCGTTGTCCAAGGCCGCAACGGTTTTCTGATTGAGCCAGGCGATCTTAGGACGGTTGGCACGCATCTTTTAAATCTGTATCAGGATCGCGAGCGCTTGGTTGAGATGAGCAAAGGTGCCCGGCAGACATTTCAATCTCGCCCCGTCTGGCGGGATACGATGGCATCGATCGAAGCGTTTTTAATCGATCTGAAACGATCTGAGAAAAATAGTAGCCAATGGTCTATTTTTCAGAGTTGAAACGCCCGCTTCAGGTGAAATATGGGAAAGCAGAAATTGTGGAATAATGAACTTGAAGAACACAAAGTGGCCTGAGCAGCGCCTGACAAACATAAAACCCTGGATTCGTTTTTCGCTGGCGTGTCTGTTCCTGAATGTGGTCTTTAACATCCAGTATCCGGCGCCGGAAGCGTCCGTTTTCACGCTGGTTCAAATCTCGCCGGAGGCCTTGGGAATAGTCGCCGCAGTCAGTACAGCGGCCTGGCTGGGGGTGCCGTTTCATCCGACTATTTATCTGCCGCTGACCGCCTGCATTCTATTCATGCGTCTGTTTCGTATCGGCGAAGTGCTGATCCCCATATATTTCTTCCGCCCTTTTAACCTGTATCTGGATTCTCAATTCTTACCCGATTTGATTTACCTGCTCTACTCCACGCTTTCGACAGGGGCCTTTGCTTTTTTCGCCGGCCTGGCAGTAGCCTCGATCGTTGGATTCACCACGGTTACGTGGGCTGCCTTAAGATGCATCCACCTCTACCTGCGTGCCACTCGCAAGCGATGTTTTTTGGCCGTGATGCTGGTCAACGGGTTGCTGCTGCTCCAAATTTCGCCGGCCGGCGGTTTCCTCAGACACAGCAATATAGCGGCCCAGAGCTATTTTCATCGGATCATCGAGGAAGTCGATTTTATTCTCCAAATTAAAGGCTACCGCGCTCGTTTCCAGAAGGATATCGACCAGGCCATAGAAAAATCTCGGCGCACGAATGCCGCGCTCGATAAGCTGGACGGTGCCAATTTCTACATCCTTTTTATCGAATCATACGGGCACACGCTTTTTGCAGACGAGCGCCATTTCGCCAAAATCTCACCGGTGCTCAACACCCTGGCCGGCGATCTCGAGCAACGCGGCTTTGCCATGGTATCCACGTTTTTTAACTCAACCACTTACGGTGGAGCTTCCTGGCTGGCACATGCCACCTTGGCCAGCGGTGTGCATCTCAATAACCAGATGCGTTACAACCTGTTGATTACTTCTAAAGCCAAGACAATTGCGCACTATTTCAATCAGGCCGGTTATCGCACCGTCAGTGTCAAACCCGGCACCAAATGGCCCTGGCCGGAAGGTGAATTTTTCGGATTTCATAAAAAATACTACGCCTGGCATTTTAACTATCAGGGCCCTCCGCACGGATGGTCCTCCATGCCCGACCAGTATGTATTGGATTACATCTATCGACGCGAAATCAAACACGGCCAAAAGCCGTTGTTTATTGAATTCGCCTTAATCAGCAGTCATGCGCCCTTTAACGGTCTTCCCCCCTTCGTGGCGGATTGGTCGCAAATCGGCGACGGCGCGGTCTTTCATGAATTGGAAACCATCTACTTCCCGGTTAACTGGCATAATTTGACCGACGCCTCAGACGCCTATGTCGCGGCGATTATCTATGAGCTCAGAGTAATCGGTGATTTTATCAAGCAGTTTGTCGACGATAATGCGCTTGTATTAATTCTTGGCGATCATCAGCCCGTCGTACAGATCACCGGAGCCAATCAACCCTGGTCGGTTCCCGTGCATGTCATTTGCCGCAATAGGGATTTTGTAAAACTCTTTGAACAAAGGGGCTTCACGCCGGGTTTAATTCCGCGCCAGATTTCGCCGCATGCCGGCATGGAAACGTTCTTATACAATTTTTTAAAAGATTTCAGCTCACCCTGATCCGGCGGCCGCATACCGTGTTGCTCCGAAATTGCGGTCAACCTCCCGTAACAGCTATCGTGATATTTTCATCAAATTGGTTTGAAAACTTCCGTATCATCTGGATTTGCTGATCACTGAGAACACCTCCATTTTGAGGAAGCTCGCTGCAATTGTTTGAGCCTTCAATATAGCTGACATAGATTCTTCTAAAGCGACTGATTACCCGACAAATCCCGATTTCCAGGCCACAGCCATATGGCTCAAAACGGATTCCTTTTGCTCTAACCGCGGTAATTATTTGCTCGGGAAATTTGGGCAGAGCTCGTATATAAACTTCCCAGATGTTACCGTCGATTGGTTTATTTCCTTTTTGAATCACTGCCATCTTATGCGTTAAATTATGGATAGATTGCTGAAAGGTGTGGGGACTGCTTCTGGTATGCGTTTCAATCAGAACTAATTTGTTTGCACCGGCACGCGTGAATATATGAAATTCTTTTCTAGTAACGATATCGGCTTCTCTTTTCGTGTTGATAGCCATGCTTTTGGTAACATCGTAATAGGCTAATTCCGGGTTTACTTTTACGGTTATTGAGCCGTAAGAAAAAACGTTATCTTCTATTTGACTATCTGTCACGGTTGTTGCGGGTTGTTCTTTGATCGCACATCCAACAATGATCACTGCCGTCATAATGCCTGCCAGTTTCCTCATGACCGTTCCTTAAATATCCAATCGTTACAAATTAATGAACATACCCTGAATACATTTTTTACCCAAAAAGCAAAGAAATAACGTTTAAGGATCTACAATTGCGAGGCCTGCGTTTCTTTTAGCAGCAATGTAACCGCCAGAGATAAAAAAGCCCCGATCAGGCAAATCAAAAACAAGAAAATCAAAAAACAGATGAAGAATCGGTAGGCGATGGCTGTTACTCCTCTCCTGTCATTTCTGATGATGTGGATTTTTTTTGTCAGTATATGTGACAAAGATTGTCACGGGATCATTTGCTATTAAAACGCGGTCCGGGGTAACCTGTTGAAAATACGCTAAAATTCTTTTCTCTCAGCTATTGGCACGTTTGTTGTAATTTAAAGCGCTCAAGCATACAGAAAATGCGTGCATTCAATGCCATCCAACTTCAAAACCAATAGAATAAACCATGTGACGGCACGCTGCCTCCAAAGGTTAAACTGTAATCGTAAAAGTTTGAGATGGCATTTGAAAGACTTCTCAGATGAGCGTGCATCTTTTTTGAGGGCAACCCCGAACAACTTATCTGATGTGGGTGTCCGATAAGTAAGGCAAGTACCCCAGAAAATAACGGCATACCGCAGAAGTCATGAAACGGCAGGGCGGATCGAAATTTTGAGATTTCGATCCGTCTTCCTGTTTATTAACCACAGATCCACACGGACAGACACAGACAATTTTTTCAGGTGTAATTCACCTAAGCTTGTTGTTGCGAAGCGGAAATCCCGCCCAGCGGGGCTGCGATGTAATAGGCATTATTCCCATAGATGGCATTAATTTGTTTCCAATATTTTTCGTGTTCAGAAAGCATAATTTCATATTGCGATGCCAAACTCAATATAAATCCCTAAACTTGACGTATACCAATCCGGTTTTCGGATTCCAGGCCGGCAAATTGAACATGCACGTGACCCATTTGGGAAGCGAATAACAATTTTTGTCAATTTATCCGATGACCTCAGATCAGCCTTTAATGTCTAATATCTTGAAATTACATATATAACGATTTTTGGTATACAAATTGCTGCATTTGGCGGCTAACGATATCGCATCCAACGCCCGATTTAAAGGAAAGAGACTATGGATAAAACTTATGATAAAATTTTGATCTGTGATACATGTGTTCATCGTTTAAATTGTGATGAACTTCCGGATGAAAACGGTCGGTGTGAGCTGCACTTGAAAGAGGGGGATATTGAACTGGGTGATGATCTGACGATCAATCCCATGGATACAACCGAATTTAATTACGATGATTTAAAACATTTATGTAAACACTTTGGATAGGAAACCAAGGAGCTGGAGAGAGGATGCAGGCACATTTGAAATCCTCTCTTTTTTTGCATTTTATCACGTCCGATGGACCACCCTATTAACGCACCGAACTATGCCGGGGAATAGCAAATGTGCGTAAGGCATTCGGATTATTTGGAATTTGTAGAACTTCTCCGTTTTTATTATTCTCTTCTCCGACCATCCCCGTTCAGCAGCTGTTTTCAAGTCTTCCAAAACAAACCGTGCCTATGTCAATTTTGTTTGCATTCGCATCAGAATGTATTAGTATTTTGACAATGTTTTTCGGATAGACCCAACAGAAAATCACGTATCATTTCGAAAAATCCACCACTCATACTCACCGAACATCAAGGAAAGGGGACTCGGGAATGAAAACGTGTCGGAAATCCTGGCTGATAGCATGCGTATTCTTATTATGTTTGGTGTGGCTTGGAATCGCATCTGCCGCAGGAGATTCCCCCGACGAGGCTAAGGCGTTTCCCCGCAGTCTGGAAAGTTACAACGATAGCGATTTGAAACGTATTTCGTCAATCCTGGTAAACCGTATCAAACAAGAGCCCTTCAATCTGGTGGCCACCCTGATATTTTTTTGTGCGATTGTACATACTTTTTTAACAAGCAGATTTTTAGCGATAGCCCATAAATGGGAACACGAACACGATGAGAAAATGAAGCAGGGGGTGGCGGATACATATTCCGTTCATCACGGTGCCGAAATCTTTCACTTTCTGGGAGAAGTCGAGGTCGTTTTTGGTTTGTGGGTGATTGCCCTGCTGGGGGCCATATTTTTTTTCTACGACTGGGGAACTGTTGTAAACTATATCGGCTACAAAGTTAACTTCGTGGAGGCTGAGTTTGTGGTGGTGATTATGACCCTGGCCTCAACCCGGCCGATTTTAAAATTGGCGGAATCGATCATGTGGAAAATTGCCAACCTGCTAGGGGGCACCCTGACTGCTTGGTGGTTTACCATCCTCACCGCCGGCCCACTACTGGGTTCGTTGATTACCGAACCCGCCGCCATGACCATATCCGCACTGCTGCTGGCTGATAAGTTTTACGAATTAGGGCCGAGCACCAAGCTCAAATACGCTACCATCGGATTGCTGTTTGTCAATATTTCCGTAGGCGGTACCCTTTCCAATTTCGCGGCACCACCGGTTTTGATGGTGGCGAGCCCATGGAATTGGGACATGGCGTTTATGATCGTTCACTTCGGCTGGAAAGCCTTTCTGGGCATAATCGCATCCAATGGCCTGTATTTTCTTTTTTTTCGAAAGGAATTTAAAGAATTGCAGCAGCAATTTATCCTACGAGCGATGGAGGATGAAATCCAAAGAAAATATTTGAGCCGGCAGGAACTTGATACCGAATTCGAAAAAGTCGCCTCTGTTGTCGATGAAGAAGTTGGCTTCAGACGGATATTTGAGCAGCAGGTCGAGAAGGTTATGCCCCAAATTAAAGCACGCCTTCGTGATCGCCTGAGTCAGAAATACCTTTCCAGCATCGTTAAAGAAGGCGTCGATACAAACCTTGCCAGAGACGCATTTGACAAACGATTTGAAGAAATCAAGCTGTCAAGAATGCGTGAATTTTTACCCGGTCTGCTGCCAGAGCAAGACCGAGTCGATTTTCGTGATCCGCAATGGGACAAGCGCGATGATCCGGTGCCGGCCTGGGTTACTGCAGCACATGTAACGTTCATGGCATGGACGATTGCTAATGCCCACTACCCAGCGCTGTTCATTCCCGGTTTATTGTTTTTTCTCGGATTTGCGCAGGTCACATCGCCATTTCAAAATCGGATCGATTTAAAACCTCCCTTGCTGGTGGGCTTCTTCTTGGGGGGTCTGGTAATTCATGGAGGTGTTCAAGGTTGGTGGATCGCACCGGTTCTCGGCAATCTGACAGAAACACCGCTCATGTTAGGTGCAACCATTCTAACGGCTTTCAACGACAACGCTGCTATAACTTTCTTGAGCACACTCGTGCCGAATTTTACCGATGAACTCAAATATGCCGTAGTGGCTGGAGCCGTTGCCGGTGGCGGCCTGACGGTAATTGCCAATGCACCGAATCCGGCAGGTCTTTCAATTCTAAAAAAGCATTTTGGCAATAAAATTTCACCGGCAGGCATCCTCAAGTTTGCCCTGCTGCCGACGATTGTGATGCTGGGTTTTTTTGTCGGCTTCCACTAGTATTCCGATGTGGCGGGCCCTCATCATGAGTGGGGCAGGGGCTGTCAGGCCTTCAGGACGTCTTCATCGGAAATGTGAGCGCCAAGAACAAGGAGTTGACCGGTTGTCATCTGCACACGGGTAAGAAGTAATGATGCCACCGCCCTGCTGGGCAGTTTGACTGAAAGGATCATCGGGACTCCATAGATACCGATTATGGAGGTAAGGAAAGAAGGCTCGTGACTACGACTTCCTGATGTATTATTGGAACTGTAAAGAAGGACTTGATGAAACTTTTGGAAAACATTCTTGTGGCTACAAACATCGGCAAGGATACCGATCAAAGCATTCAAGAGGAGATCAGCGACTTACGCGATCACCTCAAAAAGGAGCACCTAAAACCATGACTGATATGAACAAACTTCTTGGCCAGCTGCTTGGCAGCGGTGCGGCCGGTGGTTTCGCCGGGGGATTGGCCGGTGGTCTCACCAGCAGCCTGCTGACTAGCAAGTCCGGTCGCAAGATAGGCACAAAAGCACTCAAGATGGGCGGAATTGCCGCAGTGGGTGCGCTTGCCTATGCCGCATACCAGCGTTACAGCACCGGCAAGGGTATTGCACCCGACGCATTGCCTAAAAACAGTGAGGCTGAGCTCTCACCGGTTCCGGAAGGCTCGGGTTTTTTGCCACCGAAGAGCGGTCCCGCCGGCAGGGCCAGCCCCGGCAGGCTGTCTGTTAAAAAATACAGAAAAGCGACCTTTTTGCGAGAGAGATTTAAGCAATGAACTTTGCTTGAATATTAATGGAGATCACACCGTCGATCTCCGCCACTCTGCGCTTTAGGAACAGAACATCCTGCGGGTGATCGAGGGTGGTGCGAATTTGGACGGCGCCTTTTACGACCGTAACGATAACATTTACGCCCTGGAGCCTGCGGTGGGTCTGGGCGAGCTCCATGATCTTACGTTCGATGACGCCGTCGCTCTGCGCCAACCTGGGCACGACACGAATCTCATTGTCAACTTCGACTACCCCTTCTGTTTTCCAAGCGATTTGTTCGTAAAGCATCTTCTGGATATACAAGCTAACCGTACCATATAATACGACGTATCCTTCCTCCACGGCGAGGTCGACTTTCGTTTTCCTCAGACTTAAAGTGTCGGCTGCTTGGTCTTCAATTCGCTGCTTAATAACTTTGTCGCTCATGGCCAACGCCGCGTGGGTATGGGTGATCCCAGACACGATGATCATTAACACAACAGGCAACATCAAATTGCGGTTTTTTTTCATCTCTTCACCTCTCTTTTTAAAATTTGCGAATACACTCCTGCAGGTCTTTATGCTCCATGATATTCGGATTCAAGCTTTTGGGCAGCACTGCAACCGCTTCGGGATACAGAATCTTTGCCGCCAGCACGGAGGCCGCGGCGTCAAAATCAGCGCCCTTATGGGTTGTTATGATCTGCATACAGCCCTCCTTAAGACTGATTTAAAATCCTTTTCCAGTGGTGGAACCGGAAGGGTTCCGCCGACCCGTTGAGAAAACAGCGAATCCATGGTAAATGCGAAATCCGAATGTATCCAATGATTAAGCCTGAAAATAAAAGCACAGCATCCAAGGGAGCGCCTTATAGCCTTGCCGAAAACAGTATCTGAAAGCCTGTATAAGTGTTTTAAGGGATATAATGTGCCTCCCAGGAAGGTATGTCAAGAAGGTCGGCTTGCAAGGCCAATGGTGATTTTTTTGTCCGTCAAATATTGATTTTTTCTCTTCAGTAAAATATAGGTGTCTGCAAAGAACCACAGCATAAATTTGATTTTTCACGTAAATATGGGATCTTTGAAATCGACATTTTGCATTAACTATAAGAATGAAACTTATGGCAGGAGGTAGGACTATGGAAAAGAAAATCATGATCGCTGTTGATGATTCGAGGCATTCCAAAAATGCCGTTCGGTATGCGGCCGGGGTCTATGAAGTGCTGAAGGACATGAAATTCACCCTGATGCATGTTCAACCCACAATTTCACAATATCTGCTCGATGAAGCCAAAAAAAGTTCCCAAGCCTATGCTGAGTTGAAGAAGGTTAATCAAAAAAATGCCCAAACCGCCAACCGCCTTCTCGAAAAATATAAAGAGCACATGATGGCGCTGGGCATTGCTGAAGCAAATATTCAGCTTAAGACCCAGCCCCGAATGCTCGGTGTGGCCAAAGATATCTTGGAATTCAGTGTGGCGGGGCATTTTGATGCCCTCATCATGGGAAGGCGGGGGCTTTCAGGCCTGGGGGAGGTCTTCATTGGAAGTGTGAGTGCCAATGTTGTGAATAACTCAACCAACATCCCCGTATGGTTGGTTGACGAAGAAGGATCTTCAAAAGATATTTTATTCGCTGTTGACGGGTCGGAAAATTCCTTTAAGGCGGTGGATCATCTGGCATTTATAATTGCGAAAAATAATGATGTAAAGATATCATTCTTTCATGTGACGCCAAAATTAAAAGATTTTTGTCCGGTTGACTTCCAGGAAATTCATACCGAAGCGCTCGAAGAAATTATTCGAACGGGAGACAAAGAATGCATCGACCAGTTTTTCTCGCACGCGAAAAATAGACTCAATGAAGCAGGAATCCAGGAAAGCCAGATTCACGTCAAAGTGGCTGAGGGATTATTCAGGGTCG
>Ga0209536_100008148_pt1 | contig 15773 bp, 17 predicted proteins | sample DeeMarSeWOR28_12_FD_187461 | JGI IMG/M metagenome (GOLD analysis project Ga0209536, IMG submission 187461) | Marine sediment microbial communities from White Oak River estuary, North Carolina - WOR-2-8_12 (SPAdes) (version 2) | ecosystem: Environmental > Aquatic > Marine > Intertidal zone >...
GGGCGTCTTGGCCATGAACACCGGAGAACGGGAGGAGGAGCGTGTCGAGGAGGTCGTCGCGGAGACCCACATCGAGACGCACGAGGAGGCGGCCGAGGCGTTCGTCTGGGCGAGCGCCGCCGTCCTTCTACTCATGGCCCTGCCACTCGCCCTGCCGGACGGACGCGCTCGACAAGCAGCGTCACTCGGAGCGCTGCTCGGCACCCTGATCGTCTTCGGCTTCGGGCTCCGTGCGGGGGAAGCGGGGGGCAAGCTCGTGTATCAGCACGGCGCGGCGCAGGTCTATACCGCAAACGCCGCCGGTGCGAACCTCCTCGGCGAGGGCGGCGAAGCTGACGAAGGGGACAGCGACAGCGAGTAGCGGGGGCGCTGGTCGATCGCCTTGGGTCGAAGCTGGCCCCCCGGAAGGCAACGGGCCCCTCTCGGGAGAGCAGCCTCGGAATTGGGTTTAGTGAACGACCGCGCCGTCACCGCTGCCGGCGCTGTCGTCGCGGCCGCAGAAAGCGGCTCAGGTCTTTGCAACTCGATACAAATGAGCCGACACGGGCTTGTTTGGACACTGCTTCTATAATGGACGGGCAGATGTCCGTTTCAGAGGTGATGAGCGAGCTCGATAGAGAGTCTTTGGGGCAGCTCGCCAAGGAGGAGCATGTTTCCCACGATGCGATGCTCGTCGAATCTCTCAGAGCGGATGACCCGGATGCATCGGCTGCGCTCTTCGACGCCTACGGGCAGTACGTCGAGCGACTCCTGGTTCGTGTCCTCGGCCGAGACCCCGAGATCGAGGACCTGCTCCACGAGGTGTTCGTCGAAGCGCTTGCAAACATCGGCCAACTCCGCGACCCCGCCAAGCTCAAGGGGTGGCTCACGCGTATGACGGTATTCATTGCGCGCGGCTCGCTCAGACGAAGGAGACGCCAGGCGTGGCTGGTCTTCTTGCCAGGTGACGAGGTCCCGGAGCAGCCGAGCGGCTCCTCGGCCCCAGAGACGCGCGACCTGCTCGCTCGCGTGTTCGCGGTCCTTCGAAAGCTTCGACCGAACCATCGGATCGCGTTCTCGCTGCGTTACATCGAAGGCATGACGCTACCTGAAGCCGCGGAGGCCAGCGGGGTGTCACTAGCGACGTTCAAACGCTGGCTCAAGGCCTCCGATCACGCGTTCCTCGCTCGGGCGAAAAGGACGGACCACGCCCTTTATCAAGAGCTTCTCGAGAGCCCGCGGTGGGGGGCGCCATGAGCAAGCGCTTCGAAAGACTTGGAGCGGAGGTCGCGCGGACCCAAGATGAGTCGCTCGACGACGCGCGTCGCCGCGCCCGGGTTAGGCGGCGTTTGTCGGATACTCCCGCGCCGCCGTTGCGGCCCCCCTCGCGGGCTTGGCGGCCCGCTCTCGGCCTGATCTTGGCGGCCGCGACCGCTGCCGCGGTGCTGATGCTCTGGCCGAGCGCCATGAGGCCCATTGCCTATCGGGTAGACGACGGAGAGCCGTCAAGCGCGGTCGGCCGATTGATCGTAGCGCCGGACAATCGCAGTGTGCCGGTTCGATTCACCGACGGTGCCTCGGTCGACCTGATGCCGGGAGCGCAAGCGAACGTTTCAGAGCTCACGCCCGCGGGGGCTACGCTTCAGCTCGAGCGAGGCGTGGCGACGGTGTCGGTGAGGCACCGGAAGGCGACGCGCTGGTCGGTGCGTGCCGGCCCATTCTTGGTGCGCGTCACGGGAACGCGTTTTCGCGTCGGATGGAACCCGCCGGAGCGGGCGTTCGACCTCGAGGTGTTGGAGGGCGAGGTGCGGGTCAGCGGACCGGGCACTCCGGAGCAGGCGGTCCGGGGCGGCGCGGGGTTGCGCGTGGTGCCTCAATCCGAAATCGGAGCCGAGCCCCCAGAACCGAAACTGAAGCCTTCGCCCGCCCGCGGCGAGCAAGCGGCCGCGACGGAGCGAGCGCGACCGCCGCAAATCAAAGCGAGAGCGTCGAGCGTGCGTCCCCCTGCGCAGGCCCTCGAGCTCAATCTTCCACCCAAGCAGCCCGCGCCCGTCGAGGGGAGCGTCGCGCCCGGCCGGCCACCCACGCCGCGGACCGAAGCGCCCGATGCACAAGTCGAGAACGAAAGCGAGGACGAGCCTGAGACCTCGGCCACCGAGCAGCCGCTCGATCCGTGGATAGCGTTATTCGAACGTGGGAGCTACGAGCTCGCACTGGCCGAGCTCTCGCCCGAGGAGATCGAGCGCGCGTTGTGGCACGCCGATGCCGGCGACTTGATGGAGCTCGGGGCCGCCGCACGGCATGCGCAAGATCGACGCGCCGGCTACATTTATAGCGTGATTCGCTCCCGGTTCGCGGGTACGGAGGCCGCCGCCGAGGCAGCCTTCATGCTCGCTCGCATGTATTTCCATAGCGGCGCCCCGCAAATGGCCGCCACGTGGTTGGAGACATACCTGCGGGAGCAAGCGGATGGCCGCTTCGCGAGGGAGGCGGCTGGCCGTCTCGTGGAGGCTCATGTGCAGGCAGATGACGACACACGCGCACGCGCTGCAGCGGAGCGCTATCTCGAGCGCTACCCAGATGGACCTCACGCAACACTCGCCCGTTCGGTGTTGGAGTGAGAGAGGCCCCCACGATCTTCGTCGCCGTACTGTGCTCGGTGAGTCAACCGGCACGCGCCGAGACGCGGATCCTCAGCGACGAACGAACGGAGGCCCTGTGCGAATCGGTTCAGGCGGAGTTGGAGCAAATCGGCGTCGCCGCGAGCGCTCCCGAAACCGGCAACCTGAGAAGGGCTCGACGCAGAGCCTTCGCTCGTACTAGCGTCAACGCCCTCGCCGTTTGTCGAGCTGGGCCCGATCGCGTCGAGGTCTTCTATCCGGACGGCTCACGTCTGGGCGAGGCTGCTTTCGCCACGCCTGCAAGCGACGATGCGGCGTCGGTCGCGGTCTACGTCAGCGAGCGAATCCGCTCGGAGCGCTTCATCGCTGATGTCGCCGTGCCGGTGCCTTTCGCACCTGCAGTTTGGTGGCTTGGGATCGGGGCAGATGTTCTCTTTTCCCCGGGAAATATAGCGCCCCTGGCGTTCATCACACTCGATGCTGGGTATCGTTTCCACCGCCACTGGTCGCTTGCGGGCTTCGTCTCGGTGCAACCGTACATGCGTCGACTGAATGCCGGTTCCTTAGAAGCTAGCGTTCGCCTGGACCAACTTGGCGTCGCAATTTCCTATCATCCCTTGGTCACGAAGCGTGCCGACCTCGCGCTCGGTGCGCGTGTCTCTGCGTCTCGCTTCGGAGCCGACGGTCAAGCCGACGGCAGCAGTGGTGCGCTTCAGGGGGGAAGAGACGCTGCGTGGTTGGCCTTCCCCGCAGGACGCGTGTCTCTGCGGATCTCGCTCGCGAAACAGCTCTCTCTACGCGTTCAGGGGGAGCTCGGGGCGCTGCTGCCTCGTGCACTGATCTCGACTGGTGCCGACGAGCTCGGCTCCCTCGGCGTGTTCGCGGCGCAAACCGGGCTGGGGCTGGAGGTACATTTCAGATGATCGGACGTTGGCTGTGGGTTGGATGGGTGGTCGTCTTCGGGTTCGGATGCGGCGAGGTTCGCCTGAATCCCTTCGTGCCCGCGCCAGACGCGGGCACCGAGCTTGGTGACGCCGGCGAAGACGAAGACGGTGGGGAAGACGGCAGTGTGGACGACGACGACGGGGGTATCGACGATGATGATGGCGGGGTGGACGCCGACAGCAGCTCGTGAACCACGAAATGGCGCAGCGTCGCGTCCTCCTCGGCTTCAACCTGCGTAGCCGAGCCTCCAAAGCGCGAAAGGCCGGCTGAACCTCACCATTTCTCCGGCGCTGGCTCACTCCATCGGCAACATGAGGTCTTCGAGGAAGAAAGCTGCCAGATCATGCCTACCCGACAAACCGCCCTTCTTGTAGACCGCCCTCGCTTGCTGGCGGGCCGTGGCCTCGGTCACGGATCGAACCTCAGCAATGTCTTTGTGGCTGAGTCCCTTGAGCAGCAGGAGCGCAACTTCCTTTTCAGCGGGAGTGAGATCCCATCGATCGAATTGCTGGTCGATTGCTGCAGAGAGCCCTTTCATCAGGTCCCGCACCTCGCCTCTCCAACGGCTCGCCTCGGCTCGGGTCACTTCCAACTGTGCGGCGAGCTCGACCGCCTCCGCTTGCGCGGCACGCGCCCGCCGCAAGGTCAGCATGAGTCGATAGGCCATGACGATCGAACCCAACATCGCGACGAGCAAGATCCCCGCTTCGGCCACGACGTGACTGATCGTGGTCCCCTCGTGGAGGTCGGCGAAAATATCGATCGCCGCGAACAGGGCAACTCCGATGAAGGTAAAAAGCACGCCCATCAAGAGACGGCGCTCCGAGGCAAACGCGCTGTTCGACATCGCTCGCATTTGCGGCATGTAAACTAGGAGGTGTTATGCGTCTAGTACCCATTGTCCTCGCGTTGATGCTCTTCTCCGCCTCAGCGCGTGCAGAAGGTTGGAGCGGCTCGGCCGCGGCGGGCGGCGACTTCGCGTTCGTCCCCGAGGTAACAGGGTTTGGCTTCGTTCTTTTCGAAGCGATCGGCCAGGACAAAGTCGGCAAAGGCGACGTTCGGCTTCTCTACAACACCGACACGATCCATCTCGAGATCGAGCGCATCCCACTCGGCAAGGACTTCGAGCTCTCTGTCGCCCTTCGAGGCGAATTCCTCTTCTCGGGACTGCTCCACCAGTATTACGAGCAAGGTCTTCGCCGCTCGGTCCTTGGATTCAACGCCAGCTACGTCGTTCTGTTGCCGAAGCTGCAATGGCACCTTGCAGACCACCACACGCTCGAGGTGCTCACCAACGTCCGGTATTGGATCTTTGGCGGCAACAAGACCTACCCAACAGACTATCTCCTTCCCGCCAACACCGTGGTATTCGAGCCACGGCTCGGTTACATTTATTGGAAGATCGACTCGCCCGGCGAGGAATACCGAGCGTCCAAGCTCTTCCCGCGGATTCAGGGTGTCGCCGTCGGTGCATCGGTCGGCGTCGACGTACGCTCCGAGGTGCGCCCCTGGGGGTTCGTCACTACTCAGCCAGACCGAAACGACCCGAACAAGGCGATTTGGACTCTGAACCAATGGCTGCGCGCGGGCTGGAAGACCGGTGACCGCTTTCGCATCGAGCTCCAGGAAACCTTCAACTGGGGCTGGTTTCAAGACGACATCACCCGCATGCGGGTCGGCGGCATGAACCCCTACGTCGTCGTCGTCCCTGGCTTGCCCTGGTCCGCCAGCATTTCGGAGCGCCTGGGAATCGCTCAGCTAAGCGGCCACATCAAACCCAAGGTCGACAAGCCCCAAGAGCTCGGGCTGTTGGTGTCGGGCGGCGCGATCAATGACCCGCGGCGCCAGGGCCTCCTCGATAGCTTCGGTGGCATCGGCGGCCTCGCCTTGTTCACCGACCTCCGCTGGGGCCGCTGGCAGGTCTACGCCCGCGCGGGTTGGGCATTCCCAACTCCATGGCTGCTGGACAAGCAGCACTTCTCTGGCTTCGTAGGCCTCGGCGTCGACGCGTTCTGATCGACCTGGATCAGAGCTCGGGCTCGACGTGGATAGTAACGTCCTCGATAGAGAACCGCGCCTTGAGGTTCTCTTCGATGTCGTCGGTGATCACATGGGCCTCAGCCGCGGTGATACCCGCATCGACGCTGACCACCATGTCGATCGCGATCGAGCTCCCAATCGAACGTGAACGGACCACCTTCACCCGTCTAACGCCGGGAACGGCCCGAGCGAGGTCGCCGACGGACTCCGGCTCGATGGCGATGCGATCGACTAGTACCGGGATGGCGCGACGGAAGAGACCGAACGCCAAGATGAAAACGAGTCCGGCGACGGCAAGCGCACAAAGCGTGTCGATCCACGGATAGCCCCTGGCCGAGACCTGCCACCCAACAATCACCACGACGGTGGTGAGGACGTCAGCAAAGGTATGGCGTGCATCCGCGCCCAAGATGTCCGAATGAAGTCGCCGGGCCCAAGCGCCCTCCCAGGTCGCAAGCGCCAAATTGATGAAGAGCACACCGAGCATGAGGGGCAAAGCCCAACGACCCCCAATCGTCGGCAGAGCCTCCCGCCGCAAAGCACCGAGAGCGAGCTCGACGCCGAGCACGGTCAGGAGTGTTGCAAGCACGAATACGGCGAGCGTCTCGAACTTCCGATGGCCATAGGGATGATCTCGATCAGGCGGTCGAGCCGAAATCCGCACGACGAACCAAGCGACCACGTTGTTGGCGACGTCACTCAGAGAATGAAGAGCGTCCCCGAGCACCGCAAGTGAACCCGTCGACACAGCTACCACGAGCTTCAGCGACAACACGGCCGCGTTGGCGAGTCCCTCGATCACGATCACGCGGCGGACCTGGCGATCCCGCTCCGGCTCATGCTGGCTGCGACTCACCGGTGATTTATAGGGTCATCGCGCTCGTCTAGCGAGAGCTGAAATAGGCTGCTGTCGCGGCTAGGCCCCGCGCGCCTGGCGCCACACCTCGAAGGGGGATTTGCGTTGGCGAGCAGCCGCAATGAGCGTGCCGAGCCACGCGCCCGGCAAGAACAGGAAGTTGATCATCAGCTCGTCTGCGAGCCGGCTGCCCGGAGTCGGGCGTCCATGGCGGCGATCGGACAGCGCATTGAGAGTGTTGGCGATGCGGTTGGCGACGGTCATGACGCGAGCCAGGTCTTCGATGTCTCGACACCGCTGCTCGCCCAACACTTCGTAGAGAGCGGCCCTCTCGTCGTGATTGGTGGTTGGAGCAAAGTCTGCCTTCGTGCGTTCTCGAGCGTGTGCAAGGGAAAGCCAAGTGGCGCGGTCCAGTGCGCGCTCGTCCATGCATTCGAGGGCTGCGAGCTCCGTATCCGTGACGCCTGCTTCGAGCGCCATGCGAGTATGGGCGTGCTCGCACATCCGGCACACGTTGACCTGCGCAACCGCGACGACAACTTGCTCCCGGAGCGCACGAGGCAAGCGGCCACCGGCCCAGATGGAGATCAGGCTCGGTACCCGCATGAAAACGAACCCCAAGTCGCGGATGAGCTCCGGGACTCGGTAGGTTCGGGGAACTGGACCACGGTTGCTTTGGGTCACCCTAGCGCTCCCCGGTTCCAATCAGGGTTTGAACGCTTGCGTGCATCTCGTGGAGTCGTTCGCTCATGTGGTCCTTTTGCTCGTCGTCGAGGAGCCCGTACACGAAGAAGAGCGTCGTGCGGCCGTCTGCGCGCCGCGCGTCCGCAGAGCGGGTGCCGGGGCCCCAGTCCTCGCGCTGTTTCCAGGCGCTCCAGAGGATCTCGCGGATCGCGGGTGCGTCGGGATGTGCGCGAAGCGCATTTGCGATGTCACCCAGGCGTTTCTCATCGGCTCTCAATCGGTCGGCCGCCTCATCCGTCATGGCTGCGACCTGCGCGCGGATCGCATGCGTCTGAGAGCTGGACAAGCGACCCGTCCATTTCTCAATCGCATCGACGAATTTCTCCTGGCGGCTCTCGAGCCTTTCGGCCGGCTCAGCGTTGAGCTCCTCACGGGTCTCGTCGAGCCTTTCGTCGAGCTCGCGCTCGGCATGGTCGATCTGATCGTCTCGAAGCGTTGCCAAGATCGGGGCTGCCTCGCCGATGATCCATCCGACGGTCTCATCCATCAGGATGTCGATTTGACGCTCGATGATGCGCATGTTTTGTTCGTTCAAGCCCTTCGCCAGCGCGCGGTCGACCGTAGCCACCAGGAGATCCAAACGAGGCCCGATCAGCTCGGGCGCGGCCTCGATCGCTCGATCGACCGCAGCTCGAGTCGCTTCACGCTGAGCATCGTCGAGATCGAACACCGCCGAGATCTTGTTCGTGGCCCACCTTGCGCCGAGGTTCTGGAGCATGCCGGTGCACCCAGCGCCGACAGCGACGAGCCCGAACAAGAGCACGGTGAGCGCTCGCTGCAGCAAGCGAGGGTGGTGATCACCGCGCGCCATACCCGCCTTCCGACCACCTGGCTCTGATCGCAAACCCGATCGATGCGAAGCGAATCGCGACTGATGCGAGCTTGGCTCTCATGCCGGCCTCCTAGAAGAGCGCGCTAATCTGCGCTCCGAAAAAGGAATATCACAATCCGAAACCTGTCCTCCGCGAACCGCTCGTCGAGCTTGCGTACGCGCGCGAGTGCAGGGTTTCGGGCGTAGTCGCGCCCCTGGAGGCGAGCGAACCCAAAGGCCGGGAGGCATGCGTGTGCGGCAGCGAAGGCGGTCGCCAAGCGGCGCTCGGGCCTCACGCGGGCGACTATGATTCAGTCACCAACTCAGCCCATAGGGCGGGGCGGCTGCCCGGATTCGCCCATAAACCCGCAAATTCTGCGCCATTTTTCGACTTGCAGCGCTCCGTCCATGCTCCTAACCTCGCTAACGAAGATGAAAGGCGTTTTCAATAAAACCCCCGTCCTCGTGGCTGCAGCCGTCCTGAGCGCCGTGTTGGCCGCTCCGGGGCACGCGCAGGTCTACTACAGCGTGCGCGGCCTTCTCGCCGACCACTTCAAAGACTCGGAGATCGTCGACTTCAGGCGAATCACGCTCTCCTCGCGAACGCGCGAAGAGATTGAGCGACGACTCGGCGAAAAGCTCGAGAAGGGAGAATACATCTTCTATGTCGCGCGCACGGCCGACGGCATCGACGGCTACGCGCTGTTCGACCGGGAGATTGGTCAGCACGAGTACATCGACTTTGCCACGTTCTTCGATTGCGATGGACGGGTGACGCGCGTCGAGGTGGTCGCTTATCGCGAGCCCTACGGAGAGGGTATTCGTTCGCAGCGTTTCCGAAACCAATTCGTCGGCAAGAGCGCGCAAGACCGCATGCGGGCTGGAAAGGACATCGACGTGATCTCGGGCGCCACGCTCTCCGCGCAAGCAATGACGAAAGCTGTCAAGCGTGCGTCGGTGTTGCTCCGTGACACGGTGCTCCCGGAAGCGTCGTAGCCGGAACATGCAGGACTTCACCCGACCCGCCGGCAGGCTGCGAGCCCTACCCGTCACCGCACGCGCCGTCTACTCCGTGTTTCTGGTGTTCACACTCGTAGGGCTCGCGCTCACGCTGATGCTCACGCATGACATGGTGGGGATCGATTTGAGTGGCGCCGACCAGTACTACGGCGGCGAGACAGCACCACTCGAGGAGCCCGAGCTCGAAGGCGGCCCGTCGCTCGTCATTCCGGCCGACGGAGAAGCGCTCGCCGCCTACGAGCCGATGCCGCGACGAAAGCTACTCGAGATCACCCACTTCCACCTGTTCTCAATGCCGGTGTACCTGCTGATCCTGAGCCACATGTACATGCTCTCGCGTTCCCGAAAGCGGTCGAAGGCGACGTGGATAACCCTCGGCTCCGTGGGCACCTTTCTGCACGTCGCCGCGCCTTGGCTGGTCGCCTATCGCTTTGGCACCGGAATCGGTATCTACGCTCTGTCGGGCTTGCTGATGCTACTGAGCTACGCCTGGATGAGCGTCGTCCCGTTGTGGGAGATGTGGCGCCGCTAGCCCCACTGCTTTTCGACGAACCACGCGGCAACCGCAAAGATCAAATACGACGAGAACGCTACTATGGCGACCTCGGTGGGCGCCTCCGGGGTCGGCATGACGAAGTTGGTCATCTGAATGGCCAGCATCAGGATCGCGAAGGCCCACACGGCAGCCTTGTTGCGCGCTCCTTTCGCGTAGATAGCCACGCCCGCGCACAGGACCCCAGCCTCGAGCACCGTCGCAATGACCGGGTGGTCCCAAAGGCCCAATCCGACTTTGTGGACGTCGCCCCAAAGCGGTAGGTCTGCAACGTGGACAGAGAGGTCGAGTATCCAATGCGAGAGCACGCAGGCCCCGACCACCAATCCTCCGCGCCTGCTCCACACCAGTGCCGCGAGGCCTCCGAGAAGCAGCGACCACGCCACCGACGCGGCGAGGCTGTGCGTGTAGGGCATGTAGTAGAGATCGAGCGGGCTCGAGGCGGTGAACCCCGGTGTGATCCTCAGTTTTTCGACGCCCGCCATCACCAATGCCGACCAGAGCAAGTCGACGAATTGCGCCGCGATGAACAGGACCCAGAGGGGCACCCCACCCGACATGCGGCGAAGCCCGAAGCTAGGACCGTAGTGGCCGACGAACATTGCGCGGACAGTATCACGCTTGGCGTGCTAAGACTCCATCGTGGTGGAACAGGCGAAATCCGGAAAGCGAGTCGTCGTCATCATGCTGGCGTTGGCGATCGGCGTCGCCTTGATCGGCTGGTTTGCGGCTTTGCGGATCGAGCGCGACACCAAGGCGCGGAGCGAAGCTGCCGGCGAAGTGCAGAGCGCGATGGTTCTGCGCGAGGGTGTGCTCTACGAGGCCAGCGCCGGTGATCCGGGGCTCGTGATCGCAAAAGATGTCGGCTCCGGCAAGGAGCTCTGGCGCGCAGAGCTCGGTGCGGTGAAGACTCAGCCGACCGTGAAGGTCGAAGGGGAGCTAGTGCAAGTCGAAATCGCGGGCACCCCATGGATGACGCTCGATCGCGCGAGCGGTGAACCGGTGGAGTGATGGCACCGGAGGTGCTCGAGGGAGGCTGCCACTGCGGCGCAGTCCGCTATCGCGTCACTGTGCGCTCGCGCGAAGGTGTCGAGTGCAATTGCAGCATCTGCGGCAAGAAGGGCTACCTTCATCTGATCGTCCCAGAGCAAGACTTCGAGCTCTTGCGAGGCGCCGACGCGACTACCACCTACACTTTCGGAACGCACACGGCCAAGCATCACTTCTGTAGCCAATGCGGCATTCACTCGTACTATCGCCCCCGCTCTCATCCTGACAACATCGACGTCAACATCCGATGTCTGGACGGAGTCCAGCCCAGTGATTTCCGCTTCTACTCATTCGACGGCCAGAACTGGGAACAAAGCGTCGACGCTTTGCGCGAGAACCAACGCAACGCTCAATGAAGGTCGATCGTCTGCCAGCGCCCGCGCTGCCACATCGACATGAACGTAGCCGCCTGTAGACCGCGGTAAGCGGCCTGCACGGCGAAGATCACCACCAAACCGAACCCGAAAATCGGTCCGAGCAGGTAGACGAGCGGCAGGAAGAGCAGCCATTGGAACGAGACGGCGATGTACATCACTCGTTTCGTGTCGCCGGCGCCGGTGAGCGCATTCATCAAGACCATGCCGACCGAATCGATGAACAGGAAGCCGGCCGCGAGACGAAGTGGGTTCTTGGCGAGCGCGAGTGTCTGGGCGTCGTGGATGAAGCCGCTCAGAATCAGCTCTGGAAACAGGACGGCCGGCACGCTCAGCAGGGCCACGACACCCATGGCGATCTTCACGACGTCCCAGCCCCAGCGCTTGGCGTCATCCGGCTCGCCCCGGCCGAGCGCTTGGCCAGCGAGTGACGCGGCTGCCAACCCGAAGCCGATTCCAGGGAGAATTCCCACCAGGATCAGATCGATGATCACCTTCGTCGCGGCGAGCTCGGGCGTCCCCATCCGAGCGACGAGCATGAGAAAGGCGGTCATCCCTGCAGCAAAAAAGAATTGCTGCAGCCCCGCGGGTGCAGCGAGTCGAATGATCGTCTTGATCGTCTCGCGGGACGGAAGGCCGCGCAGGAAGCCGCCATCCCGAGCGTAGCTTCGCCCGAGCAGGAAGTAAGACGCTGTGCCAAAGATCGTCGCAATGGCAGACGCGACGCCTGCGCCGGCCGCGCCGAGCTCTGGCGCACCGAGATTGCCGAAGATCAGCACCCAGTTGAGGAAGATGTTGACGACGTGCATCGAGATGAGCGTCCGCATGTAGAGGATCGATTTGTCGATGGCGTTCCAGTAGCCGCGAAACGCGAAATTCATACCCATCGCAAACATCGCGACGAGGCGAGCACGAAGGTAGGGAACACCTTGCTCGACCACGGCCGCATCGCTGGTGAGGATCGGGAAGTAGTCCCAGGCGAAGGCAACCAAGACCGCGGACCAAGGCACCGCCAGTCCGAGCGCAAGTAGCAGTCCTCCGTTCAAGGGAATGGCGGTCTCGCCGAAGCGCCCTTCCCCGACGCGGCGGGCCGCCATCGCCTGAACACCCGTGGATAGCCCCAAGATGAAGGCCGAGAACAGGAAGTTCGCGAAGCCGCCGAGGCCCACGCCCGCAAGCGCGGCGTCGCCCAGGGTGCCGACCATCGCCGTGTCGACGAGGTTGAGCACGTTTTGGGAGAGCATGCCGCCGATGATCGGGAGAGCGAGCGAGAGGATGCGCTTGCGGCGCCCGGGAGGGACCCCGTCCAAGTTAGCGGGGTGCCATCCGGAGAGAGCCGTCGAGCCGAATGACCTCGCCGTTGAGGTAGCTGTTTTCGACGATGTGACAGGCGAGCGCCCCAAACTCCTGCGGGCGCCCGAGACGACTTGGATGCGGGATCGTCGCCGCGAGGGCAGCGCGGATGTCTTCGCCGAGCATCCCGAGGAGCGGAGTGTCGAACGTGCCCGGTGCGATCGTGACGACGCGCACCTGAGCCTTGGAAAGGTCGCGCGCAGCCGGGAGCGTCATCCCGACGATGCCACCCTTCGAGGCCGAGTAGGCCACCTGACCGATCTGCCCGTCGAATGCCGCGATGGACGCCGTGTTGATGACGACGCCGCGCTCCCCATCCTCAGGCTCGTTCTTGCTCATCGCGGAAGCTGCGATGCGGAGCACGTTGAAGGTGCCGACGAGGTTGACGGAAATGACCTTCTGGAACGCATCTAGATCATGCGGAGCGCCGCTCCTATCGATCGTTCGCATCCCAATCCCGATGCCAGCACAGCTGATCGCGGCCCGAAGCGGACCCATCGTGGTGGCTTTCTCGACGGCTGCCTGGATCTCGCCGGCGTTGCTGACATCGGCCTTGGAGAACACCGCGGCGTCGCCGAGCTCGTTCGCTAGCTCCGTTCCGCGCTCTTCGTTGAGGTCTACGATCACCGCTCGGCCGCCCCTGCCTACGAGCTCGCGAACGGTCGCCTCACCCAAACCCGAGGCCCCACCAGTGACCAGCGCCACAGCACCATTGATGTTCATCGCATCCTCCGGCCGCAGATGCTTGGGCTTCACGGCCCCTGCGTCAAGCAGCTAGCGTGCAGGGCCACCTGCGGCTAAAACCCGGCGCGTTCACGCTGGGTAAGGGGACCCGTTGCTCTTCAACAGTCTCGACTACATTCTGTTCCTGGGCATTGCAGTCACGGGGTTCTGGCTGTTGGCTCGGCATGCCCAGCTCCGGATCATCTTCGTGTTCGTCGCGTCCTGCCTGTTCTACATGGCGTGGCATCCGGCGTACATCGTCCTGATCCTCGCGTCTACGCTCGTCGACTACGTCGTCGGCCTGCGAATTCACGCGACGGACGATGAAAAGGCACGAAAGCGATGGCTGCTCGTGAGCCTCGTGTCGAACCTCGGGCTGCTCGGCGTCTTCAAGTACTTCAACTTCGCATCCCAGGCGACCGCCGACGTACTTCATCTCTTCTTCGGCATCACGATCGAGAATCCGCCATTCCTCGACGTCCTGCTGCCGGTCGGAATTTCTTTCTACACCTTCCAGACCCTCAGCTACACGATTGACATCTACCGGCGGAAGCTCGAGCCAACCCGTAACTTCTTCCAGTTTGCATTCTTCGTCACGTACTTCCCGCAGCTCGTCGCGGGTCCAATCGTTCGCGCGTCGCAGCTCCTGCCCCAACTCCAACGCAAGATCACGCTCAAGAACGAGCAGGTCACGCAAGGGCTGTTCCTGATCGCCACCGGTATGATCAAGAAGGTCGCCATCGCCGACTACCTGTCCGTGAACCTCGTCGACCGCGTGTTCGATCAACCCGAGCTGTACAGCGGCGCGGAGGTCGTCATCGCTTTGTACGGCTTCACGATGCAGATCTACTGTGACTTCAGCGGATACACCGACGTGGCGCGGGGCTCTGCGAAGCTGATGGGCCTCGAGCTGCCAGAAAACTTCGATCGGCCCTACCAATCGGCGAGCCCGGCTGAGTTCTGGCGCCGTTGGCACATGACCCTGTCGACCTGGCTCCGCGACTACCTCTACTACCCACTCGGAGGATCGCACGTTGGGCCAGTCCGCGCGTATTGGAACCTATGGCTCACGATGTTCCTCATCGGGATCTGGCATGGCGCATCGTGGACCTTCGTTTTCTACGCACTTCTGCAGTCGATGGCGATGGTCACGCACCGCTTCTTCTACCGCCGCGCCGGCCGGACGCGCGACACGGTCGACACCTGGCAAACCCACGCCTTCAAGGTGTTTTGGGCTCTTCAGTTCGTCGTGTTTTCGCGCATCCTGTTCCGTGCGACGAGCCTGCAGAACGCGGCTGATGTCACCGCGCGCCTGGGCAGCGGCACCTTCTCGGTCGGGCAGATCTCACTGGGCGTGTGGCTGCTCCTCATCGCGACGTTCGTCGCCCACTATACGCCGAAGCGTTGGTTCGAGTCGATCGAGCTCCGCTTCAAGGACATGCCGGCCCCCGCACAAGGGGTGACGCTCGCCGCGGTCGGCATCGCGCTCAGCCTCGTCGCCACCAGTCAAGTCGTTCCCTACATCTACTTTCAGTTCTGATGCTCAAGCGAATCCACGAACAGCTTACGCCCCTGCAGCACCTCATGACGGTGACCCTGTTCATGTTAGCCGCGTGCGCGATGACCTATGTGATTCCTCCGATGCACGAGCTCCGACCCTGGATCCCGGGCGAGGAGGATTTCCCCATCGTTCGCCTTTTCAGGCAATGGGCTGACATTCCGGCCTTCGCGGGACACGGCGGCTCCTACCGCGCAACGGCAACGACCGACAAGGCATCGGAGCGCCTCGCCGACGCCGTCGGCGAAACCGTTGCCTCCAACCTCGGCCGGAAGCCGGTCGTGAAGCCTCGCCCCGACGATACGCTGAAGATCGAGCCCACGGAGTACGAGGGCATCTTGGTGCACATCGAAGACCCAACGGGACGCGGGATGCGACCGCTCTACGAGGCTCTCGCGAAAACTGCTCGCGGCGACGCAGGCGCCATCACCCGCATAGGCCACTACGGCGACTCGAGCATCGCGACCGATCTGATCACTTCGACCGTGCGCGACAACCTGCAAGCCCGCTTCGGAGATGCCGGGCACGGCTTCGTGCTCGCGGCCAAGGGCTACATTCCCTACAAGCACCGGGGTGTCCTGCAGTCTTCGAACCCTGATTCCTGGGAAACACGTGAGGTCGTTCGGCGGCAAGACCGCGCCGGTCGGTACGGCTATGGCGGCGTGCAGTCGCGAGCGCTCCGCGGGGCTTGGGCTCGAATTGGTACCGCGAAGCGGGGAGACATTGGAAGACGAGCCTCGCGTTTCGACATCTACTACGAAGAGCAGCCACGCGGCGGGAAGTTCTCGGTCCGCTTGGACGACGAGAAGCGAGAAGTCGTATCGACGAAGGCAGATGCCCAGGGCGACGCCGTCTACACCATCGAGGCGCCCGACGGCCCGCATGTGATTGAGCTTCGCTACTCGCGCGGCGGCCCCGTCGACTTTTACGGTGTCGTGATCGAACGCGACGGTCCCGGCGTCGTATACGACTCCCTCGGCTTGGTTGGCGCACGTGCCAATCGCTTGCTCAACTTCGACGCTGCCCACATCAAGAGCCAGCTCGAGCGGCGGGGCGTGAACTTGATCGTGCTTGGGTTCGGCGGAAACGAGGCGAGTGACGATCGAACCGAAGACCACTTCTACGAGGACTACGTAGAGGTGCTCG
>Ga0209536_100008149_pt1 | contig 15772 bp, 9 predicted proteins | sample DeeMarSeWOR28_12_FD_187461 | JGI IMG/M metagenome (GOLD analysis project Ga0209536, IMG submission 187461) | Marine sediment microbial communities from White Oak River estuary, North Carolina - WOR-2-8_12 (SPAdes) (version 2) | ecosystem: Environmental > Aquatic > Marine > Intertidal zone >...
CTGCCAAATTTAATCCCGCACTGTCTTAAATCCTTTAAATCAGGTCGGGATTGCCTTTCTATTTCTACACTCCAGGCATACTCACATGGAATATCAACCAGATGCCGGCTCTCTGCTATCAGATCGATCGAATGGATGGGGCTATCACTGGGCATCATTGTAAGCTCATATGTAAACTTGACACCCCCCAGAGAAATATCATTGATTAATCCGATGGTAACCGGTTCTTCTGTGTTGAGTATGGCAACTAGAAGATTTTTAGTATATGCCCGGTCATACTGTCTCCGCTCTATAAAATCTTTACTTGCTTGCATGGGTCACCCCCTAGAGTTTCTATTCCATGGAGTTTTCTAAAGATTTTTGAAGTATAGCTCTCAGCCCTTGCTGCCTGACTCACGTCAAATATTTAAAAATCACCCTACAGCCAACTTTTTTATTGCAAGAATTACACCCACTTCATCCTGCAGAAAAAATTATTTCTTTTCTGCTTTTAAATCAATGAGTTATATAAAAATTTTACTGGGGGGGATCTCCTGATCCGGCAGTGAATTGCCGAGAAGGTTTTGGTTAAATGACCAAAAGATATCTGGTCAATGATGGGCTTTCTTGCTAGAATCTTGATTTATGGTGGCACGATTTTCAGAGACGATGTTCTGGGCAATTTCTTCTCTTTTTTAGAGAGTGATATGTCAAGATGATGGTAAACTGTTTTTTTCCCGGATAAATTACGCTTCGTGCAATAATATTGTTCCGATAATGAGTTGAAATCTTAACTTATGAGAGCCTGGTTAATTGGAATTATGTTTGGGGGGTTTTTTGGTTTTACCATTGCCAGCATGTCTTTTCTGCTTGAACTCACAATATATGGGAAAGGCGCTAAAAGCCTGGTGCTGCAAGCTTTTCAAGTCTTAATTATCATTGTTCTCGGCTGGGTCACCTGGGAAGCTGAAGGAATACAAGCCTTGGTTGGTTACGTTCTCGGCTCTTTTTATATTACAAGGTTGATACTGCTTCCATATAACAGGCGGACGGATTAAACCGGTTTGAGTATTGGGAATAGCGGCCGAAAAGTGCAAGGTGTGGGTTTGCCTCTTTTTATATCAAAACCCAAGCTGCTTTATCTGCATATTTTTTTTATATTATTATGATAAGGTTAATATCTAAAAGGAGAGAACCCCAATGAAAGGGGTAAGCCTGATGAAAGAAGAGCAGAGGCCTCCGGGGAAAAGTTTTCCCAACCGGAGGCTTTTATTTTTTTGGGGATAGAGAATGAAAAAACTTGGAGAATATCTTCTCAAAAGAAAGCTTTGTGATGAATCTTCATTACAGGCTGCCCTTGAACAGCAGTTAAAGCTCAAGGAGAAAGGTATTTTCAAGCCGATCGGAGCAATTCTTTCTGAATCCGAGGATGTTGCCCTGGATGATATAAACCAGGCCCTTGCCCAAATGCACTTTGACACAGTGTCAGCAGCAGCTGTATTCAAAGACCTTTCTGCAGAATCAATAAGGCATGTAGTATCATTGGCCAAACATCAAATATATCTGGAAGATAGCCTGATATTCAGAGAGGGTGATGCGCCCGAGTCATTTTACCTGGTTATTTCAGGAAGAATACAAATCTTTACAGTTCCGCCTGGAGGTGAGGAAAAGATTATAGCAAGATTGGGTCCGGGTGAGTTGTTTGGCGATGTTCCCCTGCTGACCGGCGAGCCGTATTCCGCCTCTGCTAAAACAATTACACCAACGAGCCTGCTGATTTTCAGGAAACAGGCATTCCACAGTATGGTCGAAAACCAGCAGGACATAGCATTGGCCATTATAAAAGGTTTTGCCACCCGCCTTAATCAGAAGGACGAAGAGATTGTAAGGGCCAATGCAAAGGAGAAGGCCTACCAGCAGTTCATCAGCCAGGAAAAAGAGCTTTCCCTGCCGGACCTGATAGGCCAGGCACGACCCATTAACACCCTGCGGAAGAATATACACGAAGCGGCCGAAAATGAACTCCCCGCCCTTGTCCAGGGGGATACCGGTACGGAAAAACTTGTGGTTGCAGGGACAATCCATAAAAACAGCGGCCGCTCTTCAGCGCCGTTTCTTTCCATGGATGCGGAGAATGTGGCACTTGAAGGCTATGGTGCCATCCCCGAGGAAGACTCAGGCACCCTGCAGCTGGAAATGGCCCAGAGCAGTGTTCTTTTCGGCTATGAAAAGGGGTCGTTTGCAGTTTTCAGGACCACCGGTCTTGGCCTGCTGCAGATATGCAGGACAGGAACGGTTGTTGTTGAAAATGTGGACAAACTGACCAGGGGCGTACAGCAGAAACTCCGTGATTTTCTTGTACATGGCACCTTTGAAACAGTCGGTGGCCGGAGAACGAACACTTCAGCGGCAAGAATTATAGCAACTTCATCATCGGATCTAAACCTTCTGGCCGAAAAAGGTTTCTTTGACCGAGAGCTTCTGAAGCTGCTGCAAAGCAACGAGCTGACCGTCCCTCCCATAAAAAAACGCAAAAGCGACCTGCGCCTGCTGGTGGACTTCATCATCATCATGGAATGCTTCAAGACACCTGGCAGGAAGCTCATAAAGGGCATTTCTCCTGAAGCCTATAAGATGATCATGGAGTATGACTGGCCCGGCAACATGGATGAACTGCAGATCGTTATCAAAAGGGCAATTAACCTGGCCCAGGGCGAATACCTTCTGCCGGAAGATATATTTATAGGTATAGCGCCCCCGAAGGGAAAATATACGATCAACCTGCTGCAGTTCGACAAGATCAAAGCATTTTTCAACAGCGGCATATACCCTGCCGGGCTGCAGATTGTTGCCGCAGCTGCGTTCATTGTCATTTTTCTCATGGCTTTTATGGGCAGTCAGTCACCGGACAGCAATCTTTCACTTATCCTGGTGTGGGGAATGTGGGAGCCGCTGTTATTCATCAGCTGGTTTGCAGGAGCCCGCATGTGGTGTTCAGTGTGTCCCATGGGCAGCATGAATGATCTGCTGAACCGTATCGGCACAAAGAAGTTTAAGGTCCCTTCATTTATTGCTGAGTACGGGGTCTATTTCAGTGGCCTGGGGCTTGCTGTAATCATCTGGGCTGAAGTGGCTACTGACATGACATATTCCCCAACAGCAACAGGATTCCTGCTGCTGGCAATACTGTTTTTTGCTGTTTTGTCAGGCCTGTTCTTTGAGCGGAGGCTCTGGTGCCGGTATCTTTGCCCGCTGGGCACCCTTGGAGCGGTGTATTCCGGCTGTTCCATAGTCGAATGGCGATCAAACAGCAGCATCTGCAACAGTACCTGCAAGGATAACACCTGCTACAAGGGCGACGGAAATACCCGCGGATGTCCATTATACCAGGGACCTTTCTCATTACACTCCAACCAGAACTGCATTATCTGCGGACGCTGCGCAAAGCTTTGCCCTAACGACGCACCCGTTTTAAATCTCCGGATTCCGGGACATGAACTGTGGGCCTCACTGAAGCCGGAGAAAATGACAACAGTATTTGTGCCGGTAATTCTGGGGACCCAGATTTTTCGAGGTATTGCACACCTGCAGCTTATCCGGCGGCTTGAAACAGGGTTTTTGCCCATGTGGGCAAACTATGCGGTTTTGATCCTTGCTGCCACAGCTGTTTCTTTTGCCTATATGCGAATTTCAGGTGCCATGTCCTTTGGCAGCCTGAAGAACAGTTCCATCTCGAAAAGCAGTCTGTTCATACATGCCGTTATCCCGCTGGCTTTTGCATTTGAGATTGCCTATCAGCTTAAGCCGCTCTTAACCCGTTTCGGTCATTTCATCCCTACACTGGGCAGACAATTTGGTTTTAATTGGGAGTTTCTGGATTTTGCCTATCAGGCAGGCTCAATCAAACCCTGGCAGGTTTTATTAGTGCTTTTCGGTACGTTCACTTCAGTGTTATTCTTAAAAACACTTATAAGGAAACACCAGAGTGTTGGGGAAGTATCCGCCCCCAGGCGATTGAAAAATCTGCCCGTATTGTTTTTGGGCGGCATCTATATCTGGATGCTGGCTGTTATGTAATTTTATTGTAGGCCTGATTTTCAGTAAAGGACATCATAGTATTCAATCACCGGGGGTTCGGTAAATAACTCGGCAACCTTCGCCAACTGTTTTTTAAGATACCCGCTTTTGTCGCTGGCCAGCATGTCTTCCTCTGTTTTCCAGATAGTTGTAGATATAAATTGTCCTGTACTGGGGTTGGAAAAAAGATTGGCGCCCCTAAACCCCTCCTCTTCCTTGGCTGCAGGAATTATTTCATCTGTGAATAAGGCAAAAGCCTTCTCATAACTGCTGGGATCCACCTTTCCCGTAATTACGCGAGAAAAATACATAGCCTGTCCCCCTTTTTAAATAGTTTGCGTTATTTCAATCACATTTCTTTAGTCAGGGTTAACCTGTCACGGTAAAGTTATCCTTTACAATTAAGGAGTTATTTGCTGGATGTTGCATTCTGTGGCCTAACTTGAAACTTCAGAAAACAGCTTATGTTTTCAGGTGCAGCATCGGTTGGCATCCAACAAAATAGGATAATGTCCCATGATCTGTGAAATATATTTTTTTTATAATTAATAAAAGTAAGAGCTGTCAACACAATCGATAATTTAGAGAAACCGGGATTGCCGCCCCTGGAAAAGAATGGTGCAGAACATTCTGTACTTTGGGATAGTCTCCCCTTATTCCTATATTGATTTGTTCGATATCATTCTGAGGAGGGCTTGAGGTTGAACAGCAAGGCTATTCATTTGCTGCTCTGTAAATTAATTTCATGGCGTATAGAGGCAGGGAACATCACCTGTAAGAAATTTTTTTTATATAGTTACACCCCGGCGGTCCCAATTTTCGGAGAATAATTCCGAGAATCCGGAAAAAAACCTGTTCGGAAGCCATGTTCGCCAATTTGTTTCACCGTAACACATTGTTATAATTGTATTTTTGTTTGATTTAATCATTTGGTATTGTTTTTGCATGAAATATATTTATTTGCAATAGTATGCGGTATGCGAAAACTGGGGATGAAAACAAAGACATGAATAAAAAAGTTCCCAGTGAAAAGTACTGGTTTTTCTACTGTATGCCGTTACGTATGCAATTTGGATATTAATAACACTTCCCAATGGCCTAACTATCTAAAATAATAATTTTTTGTGGCTGTCGTCCATTTCGGGAAGGGAACATTGTGGCTAAAAATCATGTGCATATAAATTAAATTTTCCAAGGTAATTTTTTTTGACGTATGCATATACCACATTGTGGTATTAAAAAGTTCTTGAGTTTATTTTAAATTGGGGATATTTTGTTAATTACCCCATCATTTTTTTGCAATGAGATCGTTTTGTTATTTGTAATTTTTCATTTCAATATAACAAAATGACAGAAAAGGACGCCGGGAAGTTTCTCTGAGAGAAGCAACCTAGCGTTTTTGTGGAGTGATTGAGTCCTTCTATGTGCTGAGTTGATTAAGTATGAGAAGATGGGCAATTATTATTGTATTGATTTGTTATGCAGTGACGTATCAGGCATATTCAGGGCAGATGTTTAGCTTTGAACATGGTAAAGCATACACTGAAAACTACAATATCAACCATATCCTTGAATTTTCAAATCCAGGAAATGGCCAGACCCCGGCACAGTATAATAACTCCTTTGCACCAAGCAAGAGGTGTGATCATTTTCATGTCCTGCTGTCATGCGACCGAGCCCAGGATACCGCTGACAGTGCAAGCCATCATATCAATACCACCATCCCTGTATTATTATCACTTTCGTTCCAGAGCAATAACTATGTGTCAGCAATGATAAACTCTCTGGCTCTCCATACCAAACTCAAGATACTTCTGCCGCGTCATTTCTCGCTAATCAAATCAGTCTTTCTCCGCATTTGATAAATATCTCCAATGAGGAGTTGTGCCATGAGAAAGATGATTTTCTTGCATGTAAAGGTTTTAGATTTCCTGGAATTATTAACTTAACAACCGGCGGGTGAAACAGCGGAACATAAATGAATAATGAGCTTTTCAAATAATTTAATCAACAGGGTAGGAAAACTTGGACCATTGATAGTGTTTTTTGTTGGTCTGCACAGTGTTGTTTTGGGAATTGTCATTTATTTCTATACGGAATTCTTTTATCAGAAGTTTTTTTCCGCAAATGTGGAAAATATTTTCTTTGTGCGTCAATCAGGTGTATTTCTCTTCCTCGCCGGTCTTTTCTACCTATATCCGTTAATTGGGCTGAAGAAACTGTATCACATTCTGCTGCTTGTAATCTTCTCCAAGTTGGTTGCAGTACTGTTCCTGATATCAAATGCAAAATTCACCCTTGCACCGGCAATGATATATTTGGCTGCATTTTTTGACGGCCTGATGGCTTTCCTGCTCATATTGACCTATTTCAACTTCAGGAGAGATTTTGCTGCAGGAAAGGAGGAAACAGCTAGGGACAGGGAAGTATATCATGATGGAAAAATGACCTAAATATTGATGATATGAAGAAAATCGGCCAATACCTTGTTGAAAGCAACCTCTGTGACGAATGGTTGCTTGATAACGCCCTGAAGGATCAGTCTGAACTCAAGAGAAACGGCATTTTCAAGCCGCTTGGCCTGGTATTGGCTGATTCCGGGAACATCTCCCGGGCGGACTTGCATGAGGCGCTGGACCGCATGCATCAAGACATCCTGTCCGCATCGATTTTATTCAAAGATGTCTCCATTGGATCAATTAACAAACTGGTTTCCTTTGCCGAGCACAAAGTATTTCCAGAAAACGCTGTAATTTTCAGTGAAGGAGACATGCCTGAGGCCTTTGTTTTAGTGACATCCGGCGAGGTCAAAGTTTCCAGCAAAAGCACCGGGGACGATGAAAACTTCATAACAGTCCTCAAGCCAGGTGATGGGTTTGGAGAAATAGCCTTACTAACCGGTGAGCCGCATACAACGACGGCCACAACAATTGGTACTACGAGTCTGCTGATTCTCTCCAAAGAATTCTTTCACAAGCTATGCAACGCAGATCCCGAGGTTTCCATGGCCTTTATAAGGGGGTTTGCCAATCGTTTAATGGAGAAAGACGCAGAGATCTTTAAGGCCAATGAGAAAGAGCGCGCCTATCAACAGTTTGTCAGCGAGCAGGATACACTTTCCCTGCCTGAATTGATCGGACAGACAAGAGTCATCAATCAACTTCGGAAGAAAATTGAAATGGCGGCCCAGAATCACCAGCCAGTGCTGGTTTATGGCGAGCCGGGGACCGAAAAGCTTGTTGTGGCAGGGAGCATCCATAAGGATAGTAAACATTCTTCAGCCCCGTTCCTGTCCATGGATGCCGACAATGTTGCTGTGGAAGGCTATGGTGCCATCCCTGAGGTTGATTCGGGGACACTGCAGCTGGAAATGGCGCAAAGCAGCATCCTTTTCGGTTACGAGGAGGGGGCATTTTCCATTACCAGGGCAAGAGGACTGGGACTCCTGCAGATATGCCGTCAGGGGACCGTAGTTATCCGTAAAATTGACAAGCTGACAAAAGGCGTACAGGAGAAGCTCCACAGATATCTGCTTGATGGCACATTTATGACAGTAGGCGGGCAAAAGCCGATTGTCTCCAAAGCAAGAATTATTGCCACAACGTCCGAAGATCTTGAAAAGTTGGTTTCAGAGGAAAAATTTGACAGCAAACTTCTGGAACTGCTGAAATCCAACAGCCTGAATGTGCCTCCCATCAGAAGGCGTAAAAGCGATTTACGCCTTCTGGTGGATTTCATCATTATCATGGAGTGTTTTAAAACTCCTGACCGAAAACTTATCAAGGGCATCTCGCCAGAGGCCTATCAGCGGATTATGGAATATGACTGGCCCGGCAACATGGATGAGCTGCAAATCGTTATCCGCCGAGCAATTAACCTGGCCCATGGTGACCATCTTCAGCCGGAAGATATTTTTATCGGCATGGCCCCCCCTGAAGGGAAATATACTTTAAACCTGCTTAAATTTGACCAGATAAGGAATTTTTTTAGCAGCAAGGCCTATCCCGGGGGCCTGCAATTGGTGACTGCCGCTGTGTTCAGCCTGATTTTCCTGATGGCATTTGCCGGCAACCGTTCCCCTGATCAAAATGTGTCGGTACTTCTCGTTTGGGCCATGTGGTGGCCGATGCTTACAATAAGCTGGTTTGTGGGGGCCCGTATATGGTGTTCAGTCTGTCCCATGGGCGCTATGAACGACCTGCTGAACAGGTTCGGCAAAAAGAAGTATAAGGTTCCTAACTTTATCCGTGATTATGGTGTGTATTTAAGTGCTGTCGGGCTGGCAGTCATAATCTGGGCCGAAGCAGCATCACAGATGCCCTATTCACCTTTGGCCACCGGATTCCTTTTGCTGGCAATAACGTCATTTGCCGTCCTTTCAGGTATTTTATATGAACGGAGGCTCTGGTGCCGTTACTTGTGCCCCCTTGGCCGCCTTGCCGCAATTTTTTCAGGATGCTCCATAATCGAATGGCGATCCAATAGCAGCATCTGCAACAGCACCTGTAAAACCAACAGCTGTTACAAAGGTGATGAAAACACTCCCGGTTGCCCACTCTATCAGGGGCCCTTTTCTCTGCGTTCCAACCAGAATTGTATCCTATGCGGCAACTGCGTAAAATCCTGTCCCAACAGTTCGCCGGCATTCAATCTGCGCATACCCGGGCACGAGCTCTGGGCCTCACTGAAACCAGAGAAGGTTACCAATATATTTGTCCCGGTTATTCTCGGCACCCAGATATTCAGGGGGCTTGAACATACAGCTCTTATCCACAGCCTCGAGTCGGCCCTACACACAAGGTGGCTTTTTTACGCGGTGCTGTTGCTGGCAGCCACCGCAGTATCTTTTGGTTATATAAGGATATCAGGTCCTCTGGCTTTCGGCGAGCTAAGGGACCCCGGCGTTAAGAGGGGTGAACTATTGGGGCATGCCATTATCCCGCTTGCCTTTACTTTTGAGTTTGTCTATCAGCTTCACCCCCTGCTAACCAGGCTGGGTAGTTTCTTCCCGACACTGGGACGTCAATTCGGCTTTAATCTGGACTTTCTTAATTTTACGATGAGTTCGGGAGCAGTAAAAATATGGCAGGTTTTATTCTTACTGCTCGGCATAGCTGTTTCCATGGGTTTTCTGAAAGTCCTTATCAAAAACCACCAGGATTTAAAGGACGGAAACATATTTTACAAGCGGTCCAGATATCTGCCGATTCTTATTTTAGGCTGTATTTATATTAGCATGTTTGTTTTGCAGTGATTTTTGGATATGAAATCGGGTGGGGAATTTATTTGTCAGGCAAACACAGGGAGAGGAGAAATGGCGATTATGAAGAGTAAAAAGCGTTTCATGTTTCAGCAAATCCTGTCAGAAATTTTTTGGGGAGCAAGATTTATAAATCGCGGTGCTGCAAGACAGCTGTTTTTGTCATTATTTTTATGCGTGATAATTTCAACTGTTAAGCCCTGCAGCATTTCAGCTAAAACCTGCGAACAGTGGGTGGCCAAGGCTGTCTCTGTCGAGGGCAGGGTTGAGGTAAAGAGATCCGGCGAAGCACAGTGGCAGCAGGTGCAGCTTGATGAAACATTCTGTGCCGGAGACCAGATCCGGGTCATGGAGGAAAGCCGGGCAGATCTCTCCTTTGTCAACCAGCCGCTTCTGCGGCTCGACCAGAATTCAACCATTACGCTGGCAGGCATTGAGGAGGAAAGTTCGGGCCTTTCCGGGTTATTTAAAAATGCGGCAAAACTTGATCTTATAGAGGGTGCGGCCCATTTCTTCAGCCGCCTCCCCAGAAACCTGGAAGTAAGGACCGGATTTGTAAACGCCGGTGTGGAAGGTACTGAGTTCTTGATAGAAGTCAAGGATAACAGTACTTTTATTACAGTATTTGAAGGAAAAGTCCTGGCTGTCAATAAAGCCGGGAGCCTCGGCCTTGGCAGCGGCCAGTCTGCGGTGGCAGAGGCAGACAAGGCACCGGTTATGAGGGTTGTTGCCAATCCCCGCAACGCAGTCCGGTGGGCCCTGAATTACCCGCAGGTCATCTATGGCGCCGATTCCGAGACACCGGTTATGCAGGCGGCGCGACTGCTTTCTGTGGGCAGGGTTGATGAGGCAAGTGATAAAATCAATGAGGCCCTCAGTGCTGATCCCCAAAACAGCAACGCCTTTGCCCTGCAGTCAATTATTGCCGTGGTGCTGAACAATACTGAGGAGGCCCTCAACCTGGCAGCCAAAGCAGTTGAAGCAGCCCCAAAATCGGCAACAGCACATATTGCCCACTCCTATGCCCAGCAGGCAGGTTTTGATCTCGATGGCGCCCGGGCAAGCCTTGAAAAGGCTGTGGCACTGGAGCCTGATAATGCACTGGCCTGGGCCAGGCTGGCAGAGCTCCATTCATCATTCGGTGAGCTTAACAACGCCCTTGCTGCAGCGCAAAGAGCAGTCGAGCTTGACCCCGGGCTTTCACGCACGCAAACGGTCTTGGGTTTTGCCTACCTTACCCAGATACGGACAGTGGAAGCGAGGGAGGCCTTCAATAGGGCCATTGCAGCCGACCAGGCTGATTCACTGCCGAGACTTGGTTTGGGCCTGGCAAAAATTCGTGACGGCAGACTTGAGGAGGGCAGAAGGGATATCGAAATCGCTGCCAGCCTTGATGCCAACAGTTCACTTATCCGCAGCTACCTGGGCAAGGCTTATTTTGAAGAAAAACGGACAGACCTGGACGGCCGTGAGTATGCAATAGCCAAAGAGCTAGACCCCAATGATCCCACCCCCTGGTTCTATGATGCCATCCGCAAGCAGACCATTAACCAGCCTGTTGAGGCCCTGCATGACCTGCAAAAGGCCATCGAGTTAAACGACAACCGGGCCGTGTATCGCTCAAGGCTGATGCTTGACTCAGACCTGGCAGCCCGGAGTGCCAGCCTGGCCAGGATATATAAAAACCTGGGCTTCCAGCAGCGAGCCCTGGTGGAAGGATATAATTCCGTCAACATCGATCCGACGAATTTTTCCGCCCACCGTTTTCTGGCGGACTCCTATTCCACCCTGCCGCGCCATGAAATTGCCCGGGTCAGTGAACTGCTGCAGTCACAGTTGCTGCAGCCCACAAATATCACCCCCATCCAGCCCCAGCTGGCGGAAAGCAACCTGCTGCTGATCAATTCCGGCGGTGCTTCGAACGCATCTTTCAGTGAGTTCAACCCGCTGTTTAACCGGAACCAGGTGGCGTTGCTGGCCAGCGGGCTGGTCGGTGAAAACAGCACCGACGGGTTGGAAGGTGTTGTATCCGGGATATACAAGAAGGCATCCTTCAGCGTTGGTTACAGTACATTCCAGACCGACGGATACCGGGATAATAATGACCAGGATGATGACATTGCCAACGCCTACCTGCAATATGAGCTGAGCAACAAAACCAGTGTCCAGGCTGAATACAGGTACAGGGACAGGGACACGGGTGATGTCCAGTTGCGGTTCTTTGAGGATGATTTCAAGGAGAACTTTGATGAATCGCTGGAAACCAAGACGGCCCGCGTCGGCTTTCTGCATGCCTTTACGCCCGGTGCCAGCCTGATCGGCAATTTCACTTACCAGGACCTGGAAGAAACTGAAAAAGACAACCCGGGTCCGGGAATCTCATTTGACGCCAAATCCGACCAGGATGCATACAGCGGTGAACTCTCCTACCTGTTCCGTGCTGAAAAATTCAACCTTGTCACCGGTGCAGGCTATTTTGACATAGACGGAGACGATAAGGTCATCTTTAAGATCGAAGACATGATAATTCCCCTGCCTCCTCCCAATCCACCCATAGTAATACCAGGCTCAACAGAGGTGACAGAAGACACCCGGGATGCGACACATGCCAACCTGTATTTATATTCCCATATAAATGTATTGGAAAATCTGACAGTTACCCTTGGGGCCAGCGGTGATTTTTATGATCCGGACAGTTCGATTGCGGATGATGAGGACCAGTTCAATCCCAAGGTTGGCGTTACCTGGAAGCCGCTGCCTGATACCACCGTCCGTGCAGCAGCTTTCAGGGTGCTAAAAAGAACGCTGATTACGGATCAGACCCTTGAGCCAACCCAGGTGGCCGGCTTCAACCAGTTTTTTGATGATCTTGATGCAACTGATGCATGGCGCTACGGCGTTGCCATTGACCAGAAATTTTCAGAGAATATTTTTGGGGGCGCAGAGTACAGCAAGAGAGACCTGGAAGTCCCATTCTTTAACATCATTGACGACAAGATGAAAACTTACGACTGGGATGAAAAGTTTTTCCGCGGCTATCTTTTCTGGACACCGCATAAATGGTGGGCGCTGACTGCCGAGTACCTCTACGAGGATTTCTCCCGGGACGAGGACTTCTCCGACGGCGTCAAGGATCTTACCACGCACTCCGTCCCCCTGGGGGTTAATTTTTTCCATCCGTCCGGGCTTGGTGTTGCCCTGAAAGCCACCTATATAGACCAGGACGGCAAATATGAACGGGTTACGGATGTAATCAACTTTGAGAACGGCGAAGACGACTTCTGGGTGGCCGATGCCGCGATCAGTTATCGGATGCCGAAACGGTACGGTTTTTTCACCATCGGGGTGACAAACCTGTTTGACGAGGAGTTTGAGTATTTTGACACGGACAGCGACAACCCGCGCATCATTCCCGATAGATTTTTCTACGGCAAACTTACGCTGGCAATCCCTTGAATTGAGGAGGTTCTTATATGAAATACATGAATCAAGGAGGTACATATATGAAATAAAAAATATGTATTGCGTTACTTAAAATATAAGCAAAAAAGGAGGAAATCATGTGTAGAAAAATGTTGATAATTTTTTTGGCTGTGGCTGGTATCAGCCTCATAGGTCTTGGTGCAATCAATGAGGCCAGGGCTGGAGGACAATCCATCAAAGTTAATGTAGAATGTAAAAACGTTCTTTTTGAACTAATAAGTTGGGGAAAAAATGGCGATGGTGGTTTTGATTTTAATTATAAACTAATAGATGGCCTAAATTATGTTCAGAATCTAAGCTACATAAGTTTGGGTTTTGATGGAAGTTTTACCTTAGATCCTGACCAGGTATTGGGTGCAGGTAATTCTGATGGTTGGCTTTATGGGGTGCCTCTTAAATCATATACAATAACACCTCAAGATATAATAGGAGATCAATTTAAAATAACTGTTTCAGGGGCAGAAGCTACCAAAGGGGAAGTATTTGCCTATACCAAGGCCGGCAGAACAATAGAATCATGCATTATTGAGGGACCGGTTCTACCATGTCCTCCGCCAGATCTGCCTTTTGATGTAACAGTGCCTGGAACAAAGCAAATTGCTCTCAATGATCCTCAGGGCAATATTTATGAATATTGCGTTGATATTGATCAGAGGACAGGATGCCCTTATCCGAATTCAATCCCCTACGAATGCGGCAGCAGTGATCCAAGGGTGTATTTACCATTTGATGCGAGTTTTAAAATTGGCGGCGATGAACCCGGAGGACCAGACACACCAACCATGATTATGGGTGAAGGTTCGGACCCGAGGTGCCCGATCACCAAGGCTGCTCATAATCCCTGCCAGTGGGTTATTCTGTCAGGGCGTGCTTACGGGCCGTATTGCTGGGAATAATAGAGAATCGGTCCTCAGATAATTATTTAAGTTACACCTTCCGGGGATTAAAGGCAGGGCCTTTATGGCCCTGCCTTTATTGGGACATTAACAGTTATTTCCTGAGCAATCTGAATGAGAAAATTGCGGGATTTTATCTCAAAAAATTTTCATTTTACCAGAAAGCGCCTTTTAAAGGCGGCTACCCTGGGTCTTGCTGTTGGTGTTTTCGGGCTTGTAATCAGTCCTTTCCAGTTTGCCCTGAACCTTGAGGAGGATAAGGGCCTGGGGCTGCTGTTCAAACTGCGGGGGCCAAGGAATCCTCCCGCTGATGTTGTTGTTGTAAGCATTGACAAACAGTCGTCAGACAGGCTTGAACTCAACAACAATCCGGATAAATGGCCGCGTTCGCTCCATGCACGCCTTACCGAGAACCTGACAAAAGAAGGCGCCGGTTTCGTGGCCTTTGATGTGCATTTCATAGAGCCCCGGGATGCGGAGGATGACAGCCAGTTTGCCCAATCAATTAAAAAGGCCCGGAATGTTATACTGTGTGAACCTCTGGTGCCTAGGGAATTGTCTACATCTGCGGATGGCTCTGCCATTGCAGGTTTTCACAACATTGTAAAAATCGTCAAGCCCTTTGAGATGCTGGCAGATTCGGCTCTTGCCACAGCGCCTTTCACCCTGCCGAGGATTCCCTTTAAGGTCAACCGTTACTGGACTTTCCAGACAGATGCCGGAGATTCGCCAACAGTACCGGTGGTGGCGTTCCAGCTTTCCACCCTCGGGCTTTATGATAAATTTATTCAGATGCTGGCTAAAGTTGGCAGTTCTGACCGGGTCGCTAGCCTACCGCCTGATCAGGAAACCTTTGTTGATAAGGACTTTAAGCACAGCATCAGGGAGATTAATGAGATATTCCGGGGTGATCCCACGCTCGAACGGAAAATGCTCCTGGAATTGGAAAACGCAAAATCTCTGCAGAAGGGCAACGAAGACTACCGGTTGCTGAAAGCACTCATAAAAATGTATGGCGGGGCTGCAAGCCGCTATATTAACTACTATGGTCCGCCCCGCACCATTAAGACCATACCCTACTACCAGGCATTGCAGGCCAGGGGCGGCGAATATGAGGGACAGGACGTGGATGTCAGGGGTAAAGCCGTATTCGTAGGTCTCTCGGAAATGTTGCTGGCCGACAGAAAAGACAGTTTCTACACCGTGTTTTCCCGTGCTGATGGAGTATTTGTCAGCGGGGTGGAGATCATGGCCAGCGTCTTTGCCAATATCCGGGATGGCGACCAGATAAAACCGATCGGGTTGAAATCCTATTTCGTGCTGGTCTGCCTCTGGGGCATTCTTCTCGGTATTGCCTGCCGCATAGCGCGAGTCAGGATCGGCGCCTTCAATGCCATAGCCCTGTCCATTCTTTACCTTGCTTTTTCCGTCTACCGGTTCAAGACCGCCAACGTTTGGTACCCGGTTATTGTCCCCCTGTTCTTCCAGGCGCCCATGGCCTTCCTGGGCGCGGTCGGCATCGAGCACGGCAGGCTTTTCAAGGAGGTGTTAAGTAAGCTGCGCATGGAAAAGGATCTTTCCGTTGCCCGGGATATCCAGATGAGCATGCTGCCATCCTCCTGCCCCACCATCGAAGGCTACCAGATTGCCGCCAGTTCTACCCCGGCACGGGAGGTGAGCGGCGACTTCTTTGATTTTATTGATATTGAGGAAGGAAAGATCGGATTTGTCATAGCCGATGTTACCGGTAAAAGCGTATCTGGTGCCCTGGTCATGACTGCGGCCAAGAGTGTCTTCCGCCTGCTCTCAGAGGAAAAGCTGTCGGTCGGTGACATCATGATCCGGGCCAACAAGCAGATAAAGAAGGATATCACCAAGGCAAAGGGCATGTTCGTGGCCATGCTGTATGCAGAACTGAATGTGACTGAAAAGCGGTTGGGACTGTGCAGCGCCGGGCAGACCCAGCCTATTCTCTTATCGGCGGCAACAGGCGAGGCAAAACTGATAGAGACCGAAGGCGATGCCTTTCCCCTTGGCATCGTCGATTTTGCCGAGTACGAGGAAACCAAACTGCAGC
>Ga0209536_100008150_pt1 | contig 15769 bp, 15 predicted proteins | sample DeeMarSeWOR28_12_FD_187461 | JGI IMG/M metagenome (GOLD analysis project Ga0209536, IMG submission 187461) | Marine sediment microbial communities from White Oak River estuary, North Carolina - WOR-2-8_12 (SPAdes) (version 2) | ecosystem: Environmental > Aquatic > Marine > Intertidal zone >...
AACTGGACCCCGCGGTCAAGCCGCGGGGTGACATACTGGAGTAACCGGGGACAGACCACGGTTTTCATCGCACTGGCTTCAATCCGTGCTCGCCCCGCAGAAACCGTGGTCTGTCGCCGTTTTTTTGGGTGTAAGAGCAAAACCGTGGTCTGTCCCCGGTTTTGTGGTGGTGCAGGTCCTCAGGATTGCAGGGCATCGATTAGCGAGCGCAGCTGGTTGCGCGCCAGCGCCGAGTCGCCGTCGCGGCCGTACTTGATGCGGTTGTAGAGCTCGATGATCGGCGCCAGCTGCTCGCGCTCCTCGAAGTCCTCGGCCGATATGCGCCTCAGGAAAGTGCGCGAATCCTCGGAGGGTTTCTTTTCGATGCCGTGGCGCGCGAGCTTTTTCAGCAGGCGCCGGAACTGCAGTTCGTAGGCCGCCGGCTTCGGCGGGCGCTCGCGGTACCAGCTGAGCAGCCAGAAAGACCCGGTGACCGCGAGCAGCAGCAAGACCAGCGCGATCACCATGTCGGACCAGTTGTCGATACCGATCTCGAGATCTCTGAGAAAGACGCGCTGCTTGCGCTCGTCGTAGTTCAGTACCCAGTCGTTCCAGCCGTGCTGCAGGCTGTCCCAGCGGTACAGCAAGTTACCGAAAATCGGGTTGCGCGTCTGGATGCGGAAATTGGAAACCTCGTCGGCGAGCGCGTCGTCGAGGCCGCGTTCGATGCGGTTCGGCGACACCGCGGCGGTCGGGTCGACCCGCACCCAGCCGCGCTTCTCGATCCAGACTTCGGTCCAGGCGTGGGCGTCAGACTGGCGTACGATCAGGTAATTACCGACGCGGTTGAATTCGCCGCCCTGGTAGCCGGTGACGATGCGCGCGGGAACGCCGGCGGCGCGCATCAGCAGCGCGAAGCTGCCGGCGTAATGTTCGCAGAAGCCGCGCCGCGTCTGGAACAGGAATTCGTCGACCGCGTGCGAGCCGAGCGCCGGCGGGCTCAGCGTGTAGAAAAACTGCTGCTGGCGAAACATGCGCAGTACCGCTTCGACGATTTCCTCGCTGCCGCGGTATTTCGCCGCCAGCGATTTGCCGAGTTCGACGGTGCGCGGGTTATATTCCTCGGGATAACTGCGCGCGCGCGTGAGGTATCTTTCGGATTCCTGTTCACCGAACTGGTAGCCGAGCCGCGACTCCATGTCGTAGCGATACAGGTCGTTGATCTTCTTTTTGTTGATCAACTGCATATCCGCGGTCAGAAAACTGTCTTCGATCATGCGGGTCGGCACGTCGAGCGCGAGCAGCCACTGTTCGCCGTTCGGCTCGAGCGTCACTGTGTAGCCGATCGGGGGGCCGGAGACCGTCAGGGTTATCTCTTTCAGGGGTCTGCGCGGCAGCTGCGACCAGCGATAGCCGTTGAAGTTGGTCATCACCGGCCCGCGCCAGTAGAGCTGGCTCTGCGCCGGAAGATCGCCTTCGAAGTCGACCCGGAAGGCGACTTCGTTGCTGCGAATCAGGTTGCTGATCTTGCCGGGCGACATGTGATCGCTTAGGCCGGTAATGCCACCGCGTTGTTCATTGGTCAGACCCCAGAGCGGCCCGGGCACGCGCGGCACGAGCACGAACAGGATCAGCATCAGCGGAATCGACAACAACACCAGGCGCGAGCTGGAACGCAGCAGGTCCAGCGGCGACACTCGCGCCTCGCGCCGGTTGATCGTGATCAGCGTGGCGGTGATGACGATCAGCGTGGCGAACATCATCACCGCGGTCGGGATGCTTTGCGAATAGAGAAAATGGGTGGCGATCAGGAAGTAGCAAAGAAAGACCAGAATCAGCATGTCGCGCCGGCGCCGGCTCTCGAGGAACTTGAGTGACGTCATGACGGTCAGCAGCGCGAGGCCCGCGTCGCGGCCGACAATGGTCCAGTACTCGGCGAAAACGCCGATACCGCAGAACAGAACCGTCGGAATCAGGATCCAGCGGGGTAGTTCGCGAAGCCGCCCGAGGTTTTGCAGGCAGCGCCAGGCGAGCGCGAAGGCGACGATAGCGCTGACCCACAGCGGCAGGTGACGAAAGAGCGGCATGATCGCAAACAGGAAGCAAAAGCAGACCGCGAAAACGCTGCTGCGGCTCGAAATTTCCCGCGACATCGAGCGGATTGGCAGGTTTTGATCAGTCGCCTGCAACGGGCAATTCCTCTTCCGCATCGGTTTGCCGATAGAGCGCGAGCGTCTGCAGGCAGCTGTGTTTGTGCGAACTGCCGTAGCCCTGCTCGATGACCTTGCCGGGCAGGCGCAGCCCGTATTTCTGTTCCTCGTTTTCCGCGGCGAGCACCAGCGCGGTCATCAGCGAGAGCCGCTCCTCGACCGAACCACGGGTCATCAGCTCCCAGTCGATCCACAGCGACGGCCGCGCGTGTCCCTGGAAAGTCTTGGTCAGCAGGCCCCGGCCCTGGGCGTAGGCTTTCCAGGAAATATGGCGCAGCGATTCGCCGACGCGGTGCTCGCGCAGGCCGGCGAAATCGTCGCCCTCGATGGTGCTGGTCGAGGTCTGGCCGTCGAACTGCTCGACCATCGACTGCTGCAGCCGGGCGTCGTCCGCCGGGTGCGGGTAGACCAGGATCGGCAGGTCGAAGCGCAGCCAGCCCCAGGCATGGAACAGGCCGGTCGGGTAGCGCGTGAACACGGTAATGCCGGCAGGCTTGTAGAGACCGCGGCGCGCGGTCGGCAGCTTCAGTTTCGCCAGGGTAGAGCCCTCCGGTTCCAGCTTCAGGTAAACCGGCGGCTGGTCCTGGTACTGGATGCCGATGGCGAAACGCTCGGAGTTGTTGGGGTGGCTGACCTCGAATTCCAGCTCACACATCTCGCCGCAGAATACCGGCCGCGGTATTTGCAGCTTGACGCTGATACCGAGCAGGTTCTTGTGCGTCTGCCACAGGCTGATAATCGCCAGCGAGGTCAGCATGAAGGTCAGCATGAAGGCCATGCTGTTCTGGTAGTTGATCGCCGCCAGGAACAGGAACAGCATCATCACTGCGAACAGGTAGCCGAACCCGGTCGGCAGTATGTAAAGCCGCCGGTTATGCAGCAGAATGCTGTCCTGGCTGGGCGGGTTGTGGGCGTCGAACCAGTGGTCGAAGTAGCGACGTACCGGGCCCGGCAAGCTCAGCGAGATCATCGCAGGCTAGGGTATCGGGGTTTGATCCAGCAGGTCGGCGACAAGGTCGCGGGTCGGGCGACTGTGTTGCTCGGCCGGGGTCAGGCGATGATCGGCGATGACGCCGAACACGGCCTGCACGTCACCGGGCTCGGCGTGACTGCGGCCGTCCATCAGCGCCCAGGCCTTGCTGGCCTGGACGATGGCAAGCCCGGCGCGCGGCGAAATACCGTAAACGAACAGCCCGGGGTTGCGCGTTGCCTGGATCAAAGCCTGTACGTAGTCCAGCAGCGGTTCGGAACAGTGAATCTTGTCGACCGCGGCCTGGATTTCGAGAAAGCGCTCGATACTGACGACCGGCTGCAGTTCGTACATCAGGTCGCGCGGATTGCGGCCCGACAGCAGCGAGCGCTCCGCTGCCTGGTCCGGGTAGCCGAGCGAGAGCTTCATCATGAAGCGATCGAGCTGCGACTCGGGCAGCGGGAAGGTGCCCGACTGGTCGAGCGGGTTCTGCGTGCCGATGACGAAGAACGGGTCTTCCAGCCGGTGCGTGGTGCCCTCGACGGTAATCTGTTTTTCCTCCATCGCCTCGAGCAGCGCGCTCTGCGTTTTCGGCGTGGCGCGGTTGATTTCGTCGGCGAGCAGGAAATGGGCGAAAATCGGTCCGGGATGAAACCTGAAGCTTTGCTGTTCGGGATCGAAGATGGAAACGCCGAGAATATCCGCCGGCAGCAGGTCGCTGGTGAACTGGATGCGGTTGAAATCCAGGCCGAACGCGCGCGCGATCGATTGCGACAGGGTGGTTTTACCGACCCCGGGCAGATCTTCGATCAGGCAATGGCCGCGCGCCATCAGGCAGCAAACCGCGAGCCTGACCTGCGTGGATTTTCCAAGGATGATGGATTCGATCGCCGCCAGCGCGCGCTCGATATCCGCCTGGATATCGGCAATGGAGTTATCCGTCTTGTCCAGCATTTAACCTCTCGGTGGTGTTTCGTCCTGAAGTATCGACCAAGTTTAGCCGAAATCGTTTAATTGTTCCGCGAAATCGGCGCCGTCGAGGCCTGTTGCGGTGTCCACCCGGCTGCCAGGCTGGCAGCAGCACGCCGGCGGCGCTCAGAGGGGTTGTCGATCTTGCCGGGTCGGCAAATGACTTGCCGTCGTCGCGGCGCAGCCCGGTCTTTAGCAGGAGTCGATCCATGCCGGCGGCTGCTGGCGAAAACGGCAAAATTGAACGGTCCGGATCGCCGCCGCTGGGGTATAATGCCGCGCAAATCTAACACGCTAGCGGGAAAACATGAAAGACGCGGTTATCGTCGCCACGGCACGCACGCCGATCGGGGTCGCCTTCAAGGGCACGCTCAACAACATCAAGTCGCCGACGCTGACGGCGCACGCGATTCGACACGCGGTCGAGCGTTCCGGCGTGGATCCGGCCGAGATCGACGACGTCGTCATCGGCGCGGTATTGACCGCCGGCACCGCCGGCATGAATATCGGCCGCCTGGCCGCGCTCGCCGCCGGCCTGCCGGTAACGGTGCCGGGGCAAACCGTCGACCGGCAGTGCTCATCGGGCTTGATGGCGATCGCCATGGCGGCGAAGCAAATCATCGTCGACGGCATGGACATCGTCGTCGCCGGCGGCCAGGACAATATTTCGGCGGTGCAGAACCGCTATTTTCCGTGGGTCGGCGAAGAGGCGGATGCCAACGTGATTACCCATGCCGAGCATGCCTACATGCCGATGCTGTTGACCGCGGAACATGTCGTCAACACTTACGATATAACTCGCGAGGCGCAGGACGAATACGCCTTGCAGTCGCAGCAGCGCACTGCCGCCGGTCAGCAGCAGGGCGCCTTCGACGACGAGATCGTACCGATCACCGCGACGCGCGCCATCAAGGACAAGGAGAGCGGCGAAATCAGCTACCGCGAGGAAACCCTGCAGCAGGACGAGGGCAATCGGCCGCAGACCACGCTCGAGGGCCTGGCCGCGCTCAATCCGGTGGTCGAAGGCGGCAGCATCACCGCCGGCAACGCCAGCCAGCTTTCCGACGGCGCGTCGGCCTGTGTGGTGATGGAAGCCTCGCTCGCCGAGAAGCGCGGTCTGCAGCCGCTCGGCATTTACCGCGGCCTGGCGGTCGCCGGCAACGCGCCGGAGGAAATGGGCATAGGCCCGGTCTACGCGATTCCGAAGCTGTTGCGGCAGCACGGTCTCGGCATCGACGATATCGACCTCTGGGAGCTGAATGAAGCCTTCGCCTGCCAGGCACTTTACTGCCGCGATGCGCTCGGCATCGATAACGAGCGCTTCAACGTCCACGGCGGCTCCATTTCGATCGGCCATCCCTACGGCATGACCGGTTCACGCCTGGTCGGGCATATCCTGATCGAGGGCAAGCGCCGCGGCGCCAGGTTCGTAGTCGTTTCCATGTGTATCGGCGGCGGTATGGGCGCCGCCGGTCTGTTCGAGGTCGTCTGATGAAGAATAAATATTCGCTGGTTTACCATGGCCTGCCGTTGCTGCTCATCCTGTTTCCCTTCGTCTGGGTTGCCATTACGGGCAACGACAACATGCTCAAGGGAGAGCTCGGATTCGTTGAACTGTCCACGGCGCTGTTCCTGTTCATCGCCATCGGCCTCTGCTTTTCCTCGTGGTCCGTGGCCGCCCGGCTGGGCATGTCCGGCTATCTCAAGGGCTGGCTGCTGCTGTTGATTCTCGGCGCCGCCTATTTCGCGCTGGAGGAACTCTCCTACGGCCAGCACATATTCGGCTGGGGCACGCCGGAGGCGCTGAGGGAGCTGAACGACCAGCAGGAAACCAACCTGCACAACGTGCACGCGCTGTTCGACCAGGTGCCGCGCGCGCTGCTGACCATCGGCATACTCGTCGGCGGCGTCATCCTGCCGCTTTATCGCCAGTTTCGCGGCATCGAACTGGTCGAGAGCAACCGCTTTTACTGGCAATGGCCGACCATGGATTGCGTCACCATCGGCCTGCTGGTGATCCTGATCAGACCGATATTCTCGATGCTGGATACCGACGCGATCAATACCGGCGAGACCAAGGAGCAGCTGTTCGCGCTGTTCATCATGATCTACTGCCTGTCGCTTCAGGTCAGGTTGAGGCAGAAAGCTTCGCGCGCCTCGGGCGAGAGCGGACAGGCGGCCTGAAGCGCCGACCAGGGCAGAGGTTCCCGGCAATGACTGTGCAGGCGGCTGATGATCTGATGGCGTTACTGCGCAGGGGAGAAAGCCTGCTGATGGACGGCGCGCTCGGCACCGAGCTGGAGCGGCGCGAACTGCCGATCGAGGGCGAGGGCTGGAGTGCGCTCGCGGTGCGCGACCACGGCGAGGTGATTCGCGACATCCATCGTGACTATCTCGACGCCGGCGCGCGGCTGCACATCATCAACAGCTTCGCGCTGGCGCGGCACGTGCTAGAGCCGATCGGTCTCGGCGCCGATTTCGAAGCGCTAAACCGGCGCGCGCTAGCGCTGTTCGAGCAGGCGGTGGAGCGGGCCGGCGCCGACCGTAACGGTCTGTGGGCCGCAGGCTCGCTATCGACCTTCGCCGCGAATTCCGATCGTTCGCTGCTGCCGAGCGGCGAAACCCTGCTGGCCAACTTTCGCGACCAGGCCCTTATCCTGCGCGATGCGGGTGTCGACCTGTTTGCGCTGGAAATGCTGTTCGATGTCGACGTCAGCCGGGCCATGTTGCGGGCGGTTGCCGATCTCGGCCTGCCGGTCATGCTGGGTTTCAGCTGCCGCAGGGGGGAACCGGGATACTGCGACCTCGGTCCCCGGAGCGATGCCGCCCCGGGTGCCGTCGCTCTCGGCGATGCGCTTCGTGAAGTGCTCGATGGCGTCGACAGCTCGCGCCTGATCGTCGCGATCATGCACAGCGATTTCGAGTCGACCGACCGCGCGCTCGAGATGTTGCGCGGCTACTGGCAAGGGCCGGTCGCGATCTATCCCAACTCCGGGCAGTTCGTCGATTTGCACCTGCAGTTCGACACGGTTAGTGGCGAAGACGAGTTCGAGCAGGCCGCCGCGCGCTGGCTGCAGCAGGGCGTGCAGATCGTCGGCGGCTGCTGCGGCATCGGGCCGTCTCATATCCGTCGCCTCGGCGGCAGGTTGACTCATTCCTGACGGGAGAATCGACATGAGCGAAATATTCGAACGACAGCCCGCGGCATCGAAACCGCTGGTATTGCCGCGCGGCGAATCGGCGAGCGTCGACGCCGCGGCGCTCGACTGGCAGGATTGCGGCGCCGCCGGATTTGCCGTCAAGCCGCTGCTGGAAGACAGCGAATCCGGCCTGCGGACCTGGCTGATGAAGGTCGAAGCGGGAGCGTTTTCCGAGCTGCACGCGCACGACGAGGTCGAGCAGATCTACGTCATCGAGGGCAGTTTTTACGACCAGCACAACACATACCGCGCTGGCGACTACATCGTTCGCGCACCCGGGGCGATGCATACCGCCGGCAGCGAGACCGGTGCGATCGTCATGCTGTTCTACTCGGCGGCGTGATCGGGGGTTATTCCCTGACTGCCTCACCCTCGATCTCGACGAGGAATTCGGGCGCCGCCAGCGCCGAGATCTCGACGTAGGTATTTGCGCAGAGGTGCCCGTCGAGCATGCGGTCGCGTACCCGCCGGTGCACGCCGATCTGGCCGGGTTGGGTCACGTAGATCGTCGCGCGAACCAGGTTCGAGCGCTCGAAACCGCCCGCCGCCATGACCGCGAACAGGTTCGACCAGGCGCGCTCCATCTGCGCTTCGATGCCCTGTTCGAGCGTGCCGTCGGGGCGCAGGCCGAGCTGCCCCGAGATCACCATGCGCTCGGCACCTGCGGCGTGAACCACGCCCTGGGCATACCGCGACGCGGGCGCGACTACATTGTCAGGCTTGATCACTCGCATTCGTCTCTCCTCGGTTTTAAGACATTTCGACGGCTTCGACGCGGCCAGCCTAACGGCCCTTCCAGCGTGGCTCGCGCTTCTCGGCGAACGCGCGCGGCCCTTCCATGAAGTCTTCCGAGCGCAGCATCTTCTGGTAAATCGGCAGCGCTTGGTTGCCGGGCTTGGTTGCGGCAAAAGCCTCGGGCAGCGGCATGTTGTGAATCGCGGGTACCACTTCCTTCAGTGCCTGCAGCGCCAGCGGTGCGCCCTGCGCCACCTCGCGCGCGAGTGCGCGCGCCTGCTGCATCAGCTTGTCCGCCGGGCAGACGCGGCACACCAGCCCCCATTGCTGCGCCTCCTGCGCGCTCATGCGGCGGCCGGTGTAGAGCAGCTCCATCGCCACGTTGTAGGGCAGCTTGCGCGGCAGTATCTGCACCGCGCCGACATCCGGCAGGAAGCCGCGCTGCATTTCCGGCAGGAAAAACTCGGCATGCTCGGCGGCGACGACGAGGTCGGTGGCGAGCGCTATCTCGAAACCGCCGCCGACCGCCATGCCGTTGATCGCCGAAATCACCGGTTTCTTCAATCCCCAGAATTCACTGATGCCGGCAAAGCCGCCGGGACAGTCGAAGGCGCTGTTGACGGCGTCCTCGTTATTGTCGAACGCGGCAATTTCCTTCAGGTCCCAGCCGGCGCTGAAGATGCGTCCGCCGGCGCCGGTGATGATGCCGACGCGCAGCTCGTCATCCTCCTGCAGCATCGACAGGGCTTCGTAAATCGCGTTGGAAACGCCGGGATTGATCGCGTTGGCGGGCGGCCGGTCGATGGTGATTTCGACGATTCGATCGTAGCAATCGACCCTGACTTCCGCGTTCATGTCGCACCTCGATTTGTGAGTGTGAATCAATGCAATATATGTCAAAATCGAGCGGCTTTCATCCCTGGTCGATTTCCATGGCGCACTGGTTGCATCGTCTGTTGAACCCGCGAACCATCGCAATCGTCGGCGCCTCCGAGAGGCCGTCCAGTCTCGCCGCGATTACGCAGCAGCAATTGCTGGTGCGTGGCTTCGATGGCGAGATCTTTCCGGTCAATCCAAACTACCAAACGATCGAGGGGCGAACCTGCTACGCCACGCTGCGCCAGCTGCCGCAGGTGCCGGACCTGGTGATCTACGCGATTTCCGGCCTGCCGCTGGAGCAGAGTTTCGACGAGGCAATGTCGCTCGGCGTCGGCGGCATTTTGATCTACGCCGCCAATAACATCGAAAACGACAGCGAACCGCCGCTGAATACGCGCCTGCGCCGGCGCGCGGCAGAGGCCGGTATTCCGGTCTGCGGCGGCAACTCGATGGGATTCTATAACTACGACAGCGGCGTCATGGTGAGTTTCGACCGGCCGCCGGCGGATCGCCCGGCGGGGCATATTGCGCTGATCAGCCATTCCGGCTCGGGCATGACCTACCTCGCCAACAACGATGCGCGCTTTCGCTTCAATTACGTGATCGCGAGCGGCCAGGAAATCAACGCCAGCGTTGGCGATTACATGGACTACCTGCTGCGGCAATCGTCGACAAGGGTGATCGCGCTGCTGCTCGAGAGCGTGCGCGACGTGCCGGCATTCCTCGCGGCGCTCGGCGAGGCCCGTGAACGTGATATCCCGGTAGTCATCACCCGGCTCGGGCGCACCGAGCAATCGGCGCGGCTGGCGATGAGCCACTCGGGCGCGATCGTCGGCAGTTACCAGGCGCTGGTCGCGGTGTGCGAGCGCTTTGGCGCGATCTTGTGCCGCGATATCGACGAGATGATGGTCACTGCCATGCTGTTCGCCGGCGGCCGGCGTGTCCGCTCCGGGGGCCTCGCGAGCATGCTCGATTCCGGCGGGATGCGCGAGCAGATGGTCGATCTGGCGGAGGATTACGGTTTGCCATTCGCGCGGATATCGGAGCAAACCACCGCCGTGCTGCGCGCCAACCTGGAAACCGGGCTGGAAGCGGTCAACCCGATGGACGGCATGGGCGCGCTCGGCGACCGCAGCGCGGAAACCTTTCTCAACTGCGGCAGGGCGCTGCTCGACGACGCCGATACCGGCCTGCTGAGCTTCGAGTTCGAGTTTCGTGACGATTTCTCGCATTACCCGGAATTGTTCGACGTCAGCCGGCAGCTGGCGGCCCACGGCAGCAAGCCGGTGGTGCTGATCAACAGTTGCGGATATACCACCACGGCGCGCGCCGCCGCCGAGCTGGCGGCAGAGGGTATTCCTGTCATCAACGGCATCGACGTCGCGCTGCGCTCGCTGCGCCACCTGCTGAGGTATCGCCCCGATACCGGGCCGGCCGACCGGCCGGCGTCGCAGGAGTTCGATCCGGGCGTGCTGGCTGACTGGTCGGCGAGACTCGCCACCGGCACTGATATCGACGAATTTACCGCCTTGCGGATGATGGCGGACTTCGGTCTTCCCGGCGTTCGCTGCGAATTTGCGGTGGATCTCGACGGCGCTCTCGCCGCCGCCGAAGCCTGCGGATACCCGGTCGTGCTGAAAACGGCGATGCCGGGGATCAAGCACAAATCCGATCAAAACGGGGTCAGGGTCAACATCAACACGGCGCAACAACTCGAACAGGAGTATCGCGATCTGCAACAGCGACTCGGTGAGCGGGTGCTGGTGATGCCGATGCTGCGCGGCGGTATCGAGGTATCGCTCGGCATGAAGAACGACGCGCAGTTCGGCCCGCTGGTCGTCGTCGCCTGCGGCGGCGTGCTGATCGAACTGCTCGCCGAGCGCGCTTTTGCCCTGGCGCCGCTCGACACAGAGCAGGCCGGCGCGCTAATCGATCGCATCCGCCTGTCGCACCTGCTGGCTGGGGTGCGCGGTCAGGCCGCGGTCGATCGCAAAGCGCTGCAACATCTGATCGTTCGTTTCTCCGAGATGGTGGTCGCGCTCGAGGACTCGATCGCCGAAATCGACCTGAACCCGGTCATCGTCGACGCCTCCGGCTGCACCATCGTCGATGCGCTTGTGGTGCCGGGCAGAGCAGGTTTATCCTGAAAACCTGGTAACCGGGTAGCCGTGTGACCTGGGTAATATCTGAACGCGATGAGCGCCGGGCGGGAGTTCAGGGTTAATGGCAAAGAGCCGAAAGCAATATACGGAAGCGAACCGGGTCGCCTGGGACGAGGCGGCGCCGCGGCATGCGGCGCATAACAATGCTGCCCTGTTCGAGGCGGTAAAGTCGCCGGATTACGTCAGTTTCGAAGGCGAGATACTGGCGACGTTGAGAAGCGTCGGCATTGCCGGCAAGGACGTCATCCAGCTCGGCTGCAACAACGGTCGGGAAACGCTGTCGCTCAGCAACATGGGCGCGGCGCGCTGTGTCGGCGTCGACGCCTCCGCCGAATTTCTCGCGCACGGCCGCGAACTGCTGCGCATCGCCGACGCCGGCGAGCGCGTCGAGTTGCTGCAGGCCGATATCTACGAAATTCCGGCCGGGTACGACGCCGCTTTCGACATGGTAGTGATCACCATAGGCGTGATCAGCTGGATGCCCGACCTGAAGGCGTTTTTCGAAGTGGTGCGCCGGCTGTTGAAACCGGGCGGCGTCATGGTAATGGAGGAAATGCACCCGGTGCTGCTGATGTACGAGGCAGGCCGGGACGGCGCCGAGTCGACGCCGCAATACTCGTATTTCGGCGCGCAGGTCTGGGAAGAAACCAGCGGGCTGGATTACTACGGCGGCGAAAGCTACGCGAGCCTGCCGAACTACAGTTTCATGCACCGGCTCGACCAGATCCTGATGGCTGGGCTCGACTGCGACCTCGGCCTGCAGAGTTTTATCGAGCTGGACTACGACATCTCCAACTTTTGCGCCGATCTCGAGCACAGCCGGGTCAAGCCGCCGCTCGGTTTCGTGCTGGTCATGAAGCAGCAATAGGCCGGGCGCCGGGCGAGGCATGGCGCGGTATGAAGGGCTCCAAGCACAAATGCATCGCCGCCAGCGCCGGCGGCGATTCGGCAGATTCGATTTGTCATTCGGCGAAAGTTGCCCATAACGGCTGATGATCGGAGCCTGCCGCGGTTTCGTCGATCCAGCATTTTACCGCCTGCGCCGCCGTTTTCGGTGTCGCAAGGCAGTAGTCGAGCAGGGCACGGCCCGGGGGCCCCGGTTTGGAGCGGTTCGAGTGCCAGCTCATGATATCGCGGCCCGGATTGTGTTTTGCCCAGAGATCGATCAGCAGCGGCATACCGCCAGCGTCGCGCGCATCGCACAGCAATCGGTACTCGGGACTGCCGGGCGACAGGTTGAAATCGCCCAGCAGGATCGCCTCCTCAGGCATAGGCGGTTCGCCAGCGCCGGCGCACCAGTCGCGCTCGGCAAACTCGCCGTTGGGGCCGGTCCAGGCGCCGCCGCTGGCTGGTGAGTCTCGCAGCAGATCGAGCATAAAGGCAGCCTGCAGCTGTCGTTCGGCGGCCGACACCGAGCCGAAGTGCAGGTTGTAGATGCGCAATGCGCCGAGCGGTGTTTCGACAACGCCTTCGAGTACGCCCATCTGCATGTTGAACTCGTCGTCGACGCGAACGCGCGGTAACGGAAAATAGCGTTTGCCGAGGATCGGCCAGCGGCTTAGCAGCATCTGTCCGTGTTGACGCCGCCGATTGTCGATGCTGCCGTCTTCGCGCCGACTGCTGCAGTCCACGTCGAAGGCGGCGTCGTAGACCCAGTAGTGTCGAGGCAGCATCGCGGCAATATCCTCGGGCTGCGACGGGCTTTGACGCGAATCGTAATGACGTTCCACCTCCTGCAGCGCGATGATGTCGGCGTCCCGCACGGCTTCGACGATTCGTTCGAGGTCGTAGCGATCATCCTTGCCTATGGCGTAGTGAATGTTGTAGCTGACTATCTTCACGTCGGGCACCCGGTTAATGTGAGAGCTGATGTTATTCGTTTTCGCTCCCGTGTTCAGCACATTTGACGGAGACAGGGTTCGATAGCCAGGCACTGATGGTACTGCCGCAAGCCTCCCGGTTCGCCGCTCCCCGGCCGCCCCCTGCTGACCTCGGGCGCGGGATCCCGCCGTGCGGGTTCGCGAGTGCGCTCGCGCAGGGTCGCGCCCGCGGGCTGCCTTTTCCCCGGCAACCGGGCCGGCGCCTGCTGCCGGGATATGCTGCTATAATCGGCAGGCGTTCCAGCCGTTAATTCAGGGCTATATCCATGAGTGATATCTACGCCACTCCCCAGTCCGACGTTTCACCGCGAATCCGCTCCGAGGGCGGCGGCGGCAATGTCGAGGATGCTATCGCCGGCAATATCGATATCGGTATGCTGGAGACGCTCGGCGAGGCATGGCGCGGTGTGAAGGGCTTCAAGCTCAAATGCATCGCCGCCAGCATCGGCTGGTTCGTTGCTTACATGCTGGCATCTGCCGTCAGCTATCCGGTCACGATTGGCCTGGTTGGGCTGGGTGCTGACGCGGAAACGGCGGGATATATCGCCTGGCCGGTACAGGTTCTGGCCGTTGCGGTGACGATGCCGATGTCGGTCGGTATCACCGTCATGGCGATCCGGCATTCGCAGGGCAAGGGGGTCTCGGTGGGGACGATCTTCGATTACTTCCACCGCGTGCCGGCGGCGATCCTGTGGTATTTCCTGATGACGTTGATGATCATGCTGGGTTACCTGCTGTTAATCCTGCCCGGTATCTACCTGTCGTTTGCCTACATGTTTTCGCTGCCGCTGCTGGTCGAGAAAGACATGAGCGCCTGGCGCGCGCTGGAAGTGTCGCGCAGGGCGGTGACCCGATTCTGGTTTCGCGCCGCGGGATTCCTGCTGTTGATCATGCTGCTGATCGCGCTCGGATTCATTCCGCTCGCCATACCGCTGATCTGGATAGTGCCCTGGGTCTCGCTGGCCTACGCGCTGGTTTACTTCAAACTGTTCGGTGCCGAGCCGCAAACGCTCGCGGATTAGGAAGTAGCTTGCTGGATACCCGATACCGCGTCGAAATCCCTGGAGGTATTCATCTCGAGGCCCAGGTGGTCGGCCCGGTCGCGCGCTGTTTCGCCTTTCTGATCGACCTGGTCATTCGCGGCATCATCCTCGCGGCGCTGTCGCTGGCCTCGGTACTGCTCGGCTTTGCCGGTATCGGCGGCGGATTTTTCCTGATCGTGCTGTTCGTTATCGAGTGGCTCTACCCGGTGCTGTTCGAAGTGTTCGCGCGCGGCCAGACCCCGGGCAAGAAGCTGCTCGGCATCACCGTGGTCAACGACGACCTGAGCCCGGTCACGCTCGGCAGTTCACTGGTGCGGAACCTGTTGCGCACGGTCGACTTTCTGCCGCTGTTTTATCTCGCCGGGCTGGTCACCATGCTGTGCAACCGCCGCTTCCAGCGGCTCGGCGACATGGCCGCGGGCACGCTGGTGGTGAGTACACCGGCATCGCCTGCGTCAATAGAGATCGCGGAAGTGGTGCCGCTGGCGCCGCCGGTTGCGCTGCAGCGCAATGAACAGACCTCGATCATCCACTTCCTGCAGCGCAGCTCGCAGCTTTCGGAACCCAGACAGCAGGAGCTGGCCGCGATCCTGGACGGCATCACCCACGAAGCCGGCGAAGACGGCGTCGATCGCCTGCACCGCATCGGCGCCTGGTACCTGGGAATGCGATGAAGCAGCACGAATTCGAAGCAGAGCATCGCGGGCTGTGGCAAAGAGTCGATGCGGCCCTGGAGAAACCGACGCAGGAAAACAATGCCGAGGTGCTGGCCGAGCATTACCTCCGACTTTGCCAGCACCTCGCGATCGCCAAGGAACGTATGTACGATGCGGCACTGGTCGAGCAGCTGAACAACCGCGTGCTCGGCCTGTATCGCGAAGTCTATCGATACCGTGCGGAGACCCGTCTCAATTTCTACGCCTTCTTCTGGCGCGACTTTCCGCTCGCGATTTACCGTCACAGGTTCTTTATCCTCGTCGCCTTCATCGTGCTGGTATTACCCGGGCTCGTTGCCGGCACCTGGGCCTATGTCGACGACGAGGCGATTTACAGCGTGCTCGACAGCTCCGACGTCCGCCACATGGAGCGCATTTACGATCCCGAGGCGCGCAAGCTCGGCCGCGAGCGCGAGGCCGATACCGACATCTACATGTTCGGTTTCTACATCAAGAACAATATCAGCGTCGCCTTTCGCTGCTTCGCCGGCGGCCTGCTGCTCGGTATCGGCACGCTGTTCGTGTTGTTCTTCAACGGCGTGTTCATGGGCAGTATCGCCGGCCACCTGACGCGCCTCGACTACGTCGATACCTTTTACCCCTTCGTTGTCGGCCATGGTTCCTTCGAGCTGACCGCGATCGTCTTCAGCGGCGCGGCCGGCCTGCGGCTCGGCTTCGCCATATTGAACCCGGGACAGATGAGCCGTCTCGACGCGCTGCGCCAGGCTGGCCGGGACGTCGTGCCGATGCTGTACGGTATCGTGCTGATGCTGATCATCGCCGCCTTCATCGAGGCCTTCTGGTCGTCCAGTGCCGCTCTGCATATCGCGGTGAAGTACTCGGTTGGCGCGCTGCTCTGGTTGCTGGTGCTGCTGTATTCGTTTTCGGGCCGCCGCCATGAATCTCGATAAGCTGCAAGTCAACGCCTGCGTGCGCTCGGGCTGGCAGGCGCTCGACCTGGGATTGCTGATGGCGCGCGCCTGGTGGCGGACCTTATACCTGGCGGGGCTGATGCCGATGCTGCCG
>Ga0209536_100008153_pt1 | contig 15757 bp, 9 predicted proteins | sample DeeMarSeWOR28_12_FD_187461 | JGI IMG/M metagenome (GOLD analysis project Ga0209536, IMG submission 187461) | Marine sediment microbial communities from White Oak River estuary, North Carolina - WOR-2-8_12 (SPAdes) (version 2) | ecosystem: Environmental > Aquatic > Marine > Intertidal zone >...
CCACGTCGTCGGTCGCCGTGGCGCTGATCGTCACCACGTCGTCGATGAAGGGGCTCGGCGGGCTGTGAGTGACTGCGGTCACCACCGGCGGGTCATTGGTCTGGTTGGTGTACAGGGTGCCGGTGTCGCCGGCCTCACCACTGTCCTGGGCCGCGCCGCCCGGAGCCACACCGGCCGCAGTGAGTCCGGACAGGAAGCTGGAGCTGTCAGTAGCGTAATGCACCGCCACCCGACCGCCGCCGCCGGAACCGCCATCATCGTGGCCGCCAGGCGTACCGCCGCCGATGGCTCCCAGACCGCCGGCAACCGAGAAAGAACCGAATGTGCCGCTGAAGGTTCCGGTGGTAACATAAATGGAGCCGCCGGAACCGCCACCTGAAGCCCGATAGAGATTATTCGGCCGCCAATCGCCGTCGCCACCATCTGCCCTGATCGTACCGTTATGAGTGAAGGTTCCGGTGATATCCAGCCGCACCACGCCGCCACCGATGCCGCCGGCCACGCCATAGGAAGTGCCGCCGCTCGCTCCGTACAGGGTCGGTGCGGTGTTCGAATTGTCGGTGTTGACCGATCCTCCGGCATAATCGGTACCGTCACCGCCGGCGCCGCCGTCGCCGCCGCCACCGGAACCGCCGACACCGGTATTACCTAGACCGGCTCCACCGGTGTTGTAGGTGCAGACATTGGAGGTATTCGGACCGTAACCGTGACTGTCTCCGGTCGAATCGGAGCAGCCTTTCTCGTCAGCGTCTATGGTAGTCCCGGATCCTAACGACAGTCCCGCCAGGTTGGTCCAATGGACGTTCGAAGTGATGGTACTGGTGCCGGAAACCGTCATGGTAGCGGCATCATCGATGGTGAAATCACCTCTCAGGGAACCGGTCAGGGTGAAACTGTCCAAGGTCACCGAAGTTGCTGCCGGTATGTTGAAGTCCAGTGAAGAACCGGTCGTGGTCATGGTTATCGTCATTCCTGAGGATACGGCAAACGAGGAACCACCGGAGAACGAGAATGAGGTCAGTCCGCTCGGACTGCAGGAAAGCGTGCCGCCGACAGAGAGATCGGCCGAAGCGGTCACCGAAGGCGAGACCGCAGCGGTCGTACAGTATTGGTTGGTCGCCGAGGTATCGATCGTCCAGTCGTGCGCCGACCAGTCGGTGTCGTCATACATGAACCCATGATAGACCCAGACATCGTTGTTGGTCGTATCCCTGACGTAGACCGTACCTTTGAGGCCCGGTTGTCCGGTATCGTGTCCGGAACCTCCGGTCATGACGAAATCCGTGGAGTCGAAGCTGAAAGTGCCTGAAGTATAGGTGATAGCGACCCGGCCGCCGGCCCCGCCGCCGCCGTCATCTTGCGGACCGTCGCCGCTGTCGCCGCCCTTAGCCTCGAAAGTACCGGTCGTACCGGCCATCACGCCGGTCGTGACATAGATGCCGCCGCCGGAACCGCCGCCGGAGCTGCGATAAAGATTGGAGGGCAGATAGGTGCCGTCGCCGCCATTGGCGGTAATCGTACCGTTGTGGGTGAAGGTGCCGGATACGTCGATTCGGACATAGCCCCCGCCTCTACCTCCAGCATTACCGTACGAGCTACCGCCGGACGATCCCATCAGAACGGGTGCCGTGTTACTGCCGTAATAGATGCCTCCGGGGAAATCATCACCATCACCACCGGCCCCGCCATACCCGCCGCCCCCGGCCGCCGCGGCTCCGGTAGTGCCCTGGCCGGCTCCGGCCGTGTCATAAGTGCAGACATTGGAGCTGTTCGGACCGTAACCGTGATTGTCCGTATCGAAATCGATGCAGCCCCGTTCATCGGCGGTTATCGTGGTGCCGGAGGCGAGGGAAAGTCCGGTCAGGTTGGTCCAGTCGACCGAAGCGTTGATGTCGGTCCCGTTGGTGAGCGCGATATCGATCGCATCATCGATCACCAGTCCCCCTTGCGCGTTGACCGCGATGGTCACGTTATCCCAGGTCTGATCGTCTCCGTCCGGGATGTCAAATTCGAGGTCGACGGTCCTTTGCGTTATCGAAATCGATGTTCCGCTACCGATGGAGAAATCCGTGGTCGCCGTCCAAGTCGAGGCGGCCGCTATAGTCATCGATGTGCTGGCACTCACGGCTAACGTGGCGGCCGACAGATCATATGAGGTCAGGCTGCCGGAACTGCAATCCAACGTACCACCGAAGGTCAACGTCCCGGTAGTCGTGATCGAGGGACTGACGGCCGAAGAAGAACAATATTGATTGGTCGCCGAAGTATCGCTGGTCCAGTTGCGGACGTTCCAATCCGTATCCTCATAAGTGAAGCCGTGATAAACCCAGACGTCGTTATTAGTCGTATCCCTCACGTAAACCGTACCTTTGTCGCCATCGACGCCGGTGTCATTACCGGATCCCCCATTCACGTCGAAGTCTGACGAATCCAGGCCGCTGAAAGAACTCGATGCATAGGTGATGGCGATACGACCGCCGCCCCCGCCGCCGCCGTCATCCGAACTACCGTTACCACCGCCGCCGCCATGGGCTTCGAAGGTACCGCTCGAACCGGCCAAGGTACCGACGGTCAGATAGACCGAGCCACCGGAACCGCCGCCGGAACCGCGATACAGGTTGGCGGGCAGGTACTCGCCGTTACTGCCGTTGGCCCGGATCGTGCCGTTGTGGGTGAAGGTGCCGGATACATCGAGACGGACCACTCCGCCGCCGGTACCTCCCGAGGTACCATAGGATGTCCCACCAGAGGAACCGAACAGTACCGGCGCCGTAGCTGAATCGTAGTACGAACCACCGAGATAATCGGCCCCGCGTCCACCGTTACCACCATGACCACCTCCACCTGAACCACCGAGATTGCCGGTAGCCTTGCCGGCGCCGACCTCATCATAGGTACAGATATTCGAAGAATCAGGTCCGTAACCGCTGTAGTCACCGCTCGAATCGACGCACCCCTGACTGTCAGCGCTAATCACCCCGTTGCTGTTGACCGTCAGGTTAGTGAAGTCCATGCGGGCGATATCACCGGTCGAGGTGTTGCCCTGCAGGGTGAGCGTCACCCCGCTCGGGATGACGAAGCTGGTGAAGCTGGTGCAGTCATAGGCGGTGGCCGACCCGCTCACCGAGTAGTTGGAGGAGAGCTGGTACTCGTCGGTGTCGGGATCGGCATCCCTTACGTCACCGTCGACGAACGGACAGGCCGCGGCCGTGGCTCGATCGGTCGGGAACCAGGTATCGAAAACACCGCCTCCGTAGAGCGATGTTATAGCTAAACCAAGCGAAAATAAGACGATTCCCGCGGTCTTAAGGCCGTTTTTGGTCAGGAAACGTGCCATTTTTTGTTTCTGTATTTACCTTAATTATAGCAATTTCCGACCACCTCATCAAGATAATGTTATGTAAGGACCGACAGCCGATTGACGCCGCACCCGAAATCGGTTATCATGCGGAATTGATTAGCCAAACGAATTATGCAGTGTTCGCTCAAGAAATTACCAAAGGGCATGGCGGAGCTGACCATCGAGGTCAGTCCGGAAGAGGCCCGACCGCAACTCGAGAAAGCGGCCAAGGAACTCTCCTCCAGACAGAAGATCGAGGGTTTCCGGCCCGGCAAGGCCTCTTACGACACGGTCAAGACGAGATTCGGCGAGACGGCAATCTACGAGGAGGCGTTACCCGACATCGTCCGCAAGAGTTATGTCCAGGCGGTCAAGGAGAACGAGCTCCGCGCTTTCGGCGAGCCGACGATCAACGTCACCAAGATGGCCGCCGGCAATCCGGTCTGCTATACCGCGACGGTAGCCCTGGTGCCCCAGGTCCTCTCCATGCCCGATCTCAAGAAAATCAAGGTCAAACCCAAGGAAATCAAGATCGAAGATAAGGAAGTCGAGGAATCGGTCAGGCAGCTACAGAAGATGCAGACCAAGGAGGCCCGGGTGAACCGCGAGGCCCGCTCCGGCGACAAGATCATCGTCGATATGGACCTCTCTCAGGGCGGGGTCACCCTGGAGGGCGGTCAGGCCCGTGATCACAGCGTCTATCTCGATGAGGAATACTACATCCCGGGTTTCGAAGACCAGGTCCTGGGGCTCAAGGAGGGCGAGAAGAAGAAATTCACGTTGAAGTTCCCGACGGAACATTTCCAGAAGCATCTGGCCGGTCAGGATGTCGATTTCGAGGTGACGCTCAAGGGTATATTCGAGCTGATCCATCCGGAACTCAATGACGAATTCGCCAAGAGCCTTGGCCAGGAATCGATGGACGGGCTTCGCGTCCTGCTGCGCGGCAACATCGAACAGGACGCCCGGGAGAAGGAACGCCAACGCGTCGAGATAGAGATCCTGGAGAGGATCGCCGAGAAGTCGCGTTTCGAGGAGATCCCGGACCAGATCGCCAACGCCGAAGTGGAGCGCATGCTGCATGAGCTGAAGCATGACATCAACAACCGCGGCCTCGAGTTCGAGGACTACCTCAAGAGCATCAAGAAGACGCTGGCCGAACTGAAACTCGATTTCGCCCCTCAGGCGATCAAGCGCATCAAGACCGCCCTGCTGCTCCGTGAGATCGGACTCCAGGAGAAGATCGACGCCGAGGACCAGGAAGTGATGGCGGAGATCCAGGAGATGATGAACCGTTATTCCGAGAACGCCGAGGTGCAGGGGCAGCTCCGGTCGGACGAATACCAGGATTACGTCCGGACCTCCTTACGGAACCGCAAGGTGCTGGAATTCCTGCGGCAGACGGTGCTCGAAAAATAATCGACTTTTTGGCTAGAATATGATAAATTCAGGGGGTGGTCGGACCACCCCCTTTCGGCATCCCGGCCTGACTGTCGAATCGACCCGTATGAAGATAGGAGCCCATGTCTCCGCCGCCGGCGGGGTCTCCAACGCACCGAAAAACGCCGCCGCTCTGGGGTTGGAGTGCTTCCAGTTCTTCAGCCGGCCGCCGCAGAGCGGCCGTACCCCGGAACTGTCCGATGATGAAGTGAGGCGGTTCCGGGGGGCCTGTGACGGACACGGATTCGACGAATGCTTCATCCACGCCCCGTATATCATCAACCTGGCCTCGGCCGAAAGGCGTATCCGCGACAATTCCGTCCGCCTGTTGCGTGAGGAACTGGAACGGGGCAGCCGGCTCGGCGTGACCGGGATGATGACCCATCTGGGAAGCGCCCGGGACGTCGGCCAGGAGACGGCGCTGCAATCGGTCGCTGAAGGCCTGCGACGGATACTCGATGACTATGACGGGCCGACCCGACTCATCATCGAAAATTCAGCCGGGGCCGGGATGATCATCGGGGACGAATTCGAGGAGATTTCCGATATCCTGGACCGGATCGGCGACTCCCGGGTCGGCGTGTGTCTCGACACGGCCCACGCGCTGGCCTCCGGTTACGACCTGCGGACGCCGGAAACGGTCGCCGAGACCATGGAACGGTTCGACCGCACTATCGGTCTGGGCCGGCTGCTCGTGATCCACACCAATGATTCCAAGATAGAGCTCGGCGGTCACAAGGACCTACACGAACATATCGGACTGGGTCATATCGGACTCGCTGGGTTCCGCTCTATCCTGGCCAATCCTGCTTTCGCCGATCTCTGCCTGATCCTGGAGACGCCGGTCGATGGCGTGGCCGACGATATCAAGACCCTGAAGTCTATCCGCCAAGCCGTATGGAAAGGGAAGTGATCGAAGTGAAAGTGACCACCCGGGCCAAAGAACGTTCGGTCTCCGTGGATAAGCAGGGGGTCTACCGCATCAAGACCCCCTTGCCCCCGGATAAGGGCCGGGCTAATCGCGACATTGTGGATATCCTGGCCAGATATCTGAAAATACCGAAAAGCCGCCTGACTATCATCAGGGGCCGCACCACTAACCGTAAGATAATCAAAAAAATAGCTCAATAGAGCTATTTTTTCCTTTTGGGTATCGGGTCTATCCCTCCCTGGCTCCAGGGATTGCAGCGCATAATCCTCCACAGACCCATCCACAGACCACGGATTATCCCGAACTCTTCCACAGCCTGATAGGTATATTCGGAACAGCTCGGCCAATACTTGCAGAACCGTCGGTTGAGGAGCCGACTGATCAGTCCGTGATCCGGTGAGATGGTGTACTGATAGAGCCTGATGAGCCACAGTACCGGCCACCGCGACATCCGACGCCAGAGATGACCTACACCTTTGGGGCGCATACCAGGCGGGCCTGACGCAACAGACGGCCCATCAGGACCTTTATCTCAGCCTGACTCAGGTCGACCGTACCGGAACGGGCCATGAAAGCGATATCGTACCCGGAGGCGACCTCAGGCAGGAGCTCCCGCATCGCCTGTCTCATCCGGCGCTTGATCCGGTTCCGCACCACCGCCTTTTTCGAGACCTTGGCACTGACCACGAAACCGACCCGGGTCACCTCCAGTCCGTTGCGTCCGGCCTTCATGCCGAGCGCCTTGGAACCGAAAGACCGTCCCTTGGAGAAGAGCCTGGCGAAATCCTTCTTGGCGGTAAGTCGATGGGGTCTGGACAGCATAGGCGTTCGTCCGGAAACCGCGTCATTCCGACCGACGATCGGTCCCAGCCCGGCCTCAATGAAAAATCCCGTATGCGGTCATGATATCACACCGCTACGGGACCTTTATGCGGAATCAGGACTGTCAGACGGCGAGTCTGGTCCTTTTCTTGGCTCTCCGGCGTTTCAGTACGTTACGACCGCCCGGTGAACTCATCCTTGACCGGAATCCATGGGTCTTCTTCCGTTTCCGGTTCTTCGGCTGATAGGTCCTTTTAGGCATAAAATCGGTCTTCAGGGTGATTCTGGGACAGTTTGGCATGAATCACGGAATATATCAAGGTCCATCCGGCCGGCCGATGAAGGCGTCGCCGGCAATGTTCGCCGTTGGTACCGTCGTCGGGTTGACAGTACCTGCTGACCTTGCATCCGGAAGAAGGTATCATGTCTCCGAAACCTCTTGTCTTTTGCCGCGATTTTTGTACACAATTCATGCACAGCATATCAACAAAGAGAGGGTTTCCAAACAACCGTCCCTGAAGTAAACTGGATGACGTTGTTACCTAAATGACGATGTTGGATCATATGACCAACCATGAACTCTGGCAAGCCGCTTTGGGAGAACTCGAACTCACGTTGAGTAAAGCCAACTTCACGACGTGGTTCAAAAACACTTTCGTATCTTCCAGCGACGGCAAGAGCGTGGTCATCAGTGTACCCAACACCTTCACCAAGGCCTGGTTGGAAAGGAAGTACAACACCGCGATCCTGAAATCGCTGCAGAACGTCACTGACAATTCCATCAAAGAGATCGTCTACCGCGTCGATGTCCGGCCGCAGACGAAACCGCCGACGCAGCAGACCATAGAATCAGCCACCGAAGAGGGGGCGCAGGCCAAGTCTGTAGCCGCTGCCCTCACCGACACCGCCACTCTCTCTCCCGGAAAGAGAGATAAGATCAGCGACAGCAAACTCAACCCGAACTATACGTTCGCGAATTTCGTCGTGGGCAAGGGAAGTGAGTTGGCTCATGCCGCAGCCGGTGCCGTAGCCCAGCACCCCGGGCAGAAATACAACCCACTGTTCATCTATGGAGGCGTCGGACTCGGCAAGACCCACCTGCTGCAGGCGATCGGCAACGAGATGATCAGTAACCTGCAGAACGCCAGGGTCCTTTACGTCACCTGCGAACGGTTCACTAACGAGTTCATCCACGCCGTCAAGAACGGCAGGGGCAAGGAGTTCAAGGACACCTACCGTAATGTGGACCTGCTGCTGATAGACGACATCCAGTTCCTCACCGGCAAGGACGGCACGCAGGAGGAGTTCTTCCATACCTTCAACACGCTGCATCAGGCCAACAAGCAGGTGGTACTCACCTCCGACCGTCCGCCCAAGCAGATTCCGGCTCTCGAACACCGGCTGATCTCGCGTTTCGAGTGGGGCATGATGACCGACATCTCCAGTCCTGATTTCGAGACCCGGGTGGCTATCCTGGAATCGAAATGCAAGGAACGCAACTACGAACTCGATCCGGAGATACTGCGTTACGTCGCCACGGTCATCCAGTCGAACGTCCGGGAACTCGAAGGGGCCCTCAACAAGATCGTCGCCTTCAACCAATTCAAGAACACCAAACCGACGCTGGAGAACGCCAAGTCGCTGCTCTCGAGTTTCGGTCCGGCCCAGGTCAGGAAGAACGTGACGCCCAAGCAGATCATCCAGTCGGTGGCTTCCTATTATGACGTCTCCGTGGAGGATATGCTGGGCAAATGCCGTGAAAAACGGCTGGCCTTCCCGCGGCAGGTGATCATGTACCTGATGAGGAAGGAGATCAGCGCGTCCTACCCGACCATCGGCAACGAGCTGGGCGGACGCGACCATACCACGGCGATGCATGCCTACGACAAGATCGGCCGTGAACTGGAGAATAACCCCAAATTCCGGCAGGATCTCGACCTGATCAAGCAACGGATGTACAACACCTGAACCGGCCGAATGTGGATGCACTGGGCATAAGCTGCTGTTGATATCCAGATAACCCGTGCAGACATCGCGGAAAACACCGAACGGTTATCCGTACCTTTTCCACCTAATCCGAGAGGCGCCGTTTTCCTTCCACCGTCTGTCCCGTCCGGTTCCCATTCCTTACACAGCGTATCCGGATAAAAATTCCTCTCAGCAGAGGAATTTTTCACTCTTTTCCACTCCATCCACCTGCTTACCGTCTCCACCTCCGTATTTATAAATACTTAACTTGATTGAAGATGAAGTTCTCGTGCACCCAAGAGAATCTGCACCAGGGGCTGTCTGTCGTCAGTCACATCGCCAACAAGAACATCAACCTTCCGGTGTTGGGTAATGTACTGATCAAGAGCGACGACAAGATGCTGCGGTTCATGACCACCAATCTGGAGATCGCCGTGAGCTGTACGGTCCGGGGCAAGATGGAAGAATCGGGTGAATTCACCGTACCCTCCAAGCTGTTCTCCGATTACATCAGTCTGCTGCCTAAGGAACGGGTGGATGTAGAACAGGTCGACGATACCATCGTCGTCTCCTGCGGTACCTATCAGACCAGACTCAACGGCATCAGTTCCTCGGAGTTTCCCCTGATACCCTCCATAGAACGGAACCGCAAGTTCTCGGTACGGGTCAGCGACCTGCGCCGTTCGATCGGTCAGGTGCTGTTCGCCGTGGCGCCGAACGAGTCACGTCCGGAGATCAGCGGGGTGCTTTTCAGGTTCGTGCCCCGGGAGGACGGGATGGAGTTGGTCCTGGCGGCCACCGACAGTTACCGGCTGGCGGAGAAGATGGTACCGGTACATCGGGAAGGCAGCACTGACATCGATGAACCGGTTTCGGTGATCGTGCCATCGCGGACCGTAGCCGAACTGACCCGTATCTTGAGCATCTTCAAGGACGCCATCGGTGATGCGGAATACCTTGAGATCTTCATAGCCGACAATCAGGTACTCTTCGCCTACGGGAGCGTGGAGATAGTCTCCAGGACCATCGAGGGCAAGTATCCCGATTACCGGCAGCTGGTACCGGATAGGTTCGAGACCGAAGTGTCCGTCCCTAAGGAAGATATGATCAGGGCGGTCAAGACTACCAGTCTGTTCACCAAATCCGGCCTGAATGACGTCCATCTAAACTTCAACCCCGAGACTCCGATCCGGATCAGTGCCACCAATTCCCAGACCGGCGAGCATAACGCCGAGATAGACGGATCGGTCCAGGGCCGGGAGAACGACATCACGGTCAACTACCGGTATCTGCTCGATGGGATGAACAATATCGAGTCGGATCGGGTGGACGTACAGCTGATAGACGGGACGAGCCCTTGCCTGTTGAGGCCGAGCGGGGAAGGGCCTAAGGATTATCTCTATATCGTCATGCCTATCAGGCAATGATGCAGTGCCGGAATGGATATCAAAGAGCGCGGTCTTGCCGCGCTCTTTCGGTATCTCTTGATCTTTTGGCCTGGTCCCGGTCCGTCCGGGACTGTCTCAGTATATGTAGATCGGTATGCCTTCCTCACGGATTTCACCTCCGGTCAGTTCGGCCTCGACCCGCAGTTCATAACGTCCTGACGGCGGGGCATCCTGCCATTGGATCAGCATGTTCGGCAGCACCGGATCGTGGATCGAGCCGATCGGGTGGCGGATACCGTCAGGACTGACGGCGATCAGGGACAGGGTGCGGATGCTCTGCGGATCGTCGATACGGAAACGGACCTGGAACGGGAAGCCGGCCGACGCGGAGATGTTCTGTCCGTTCCAGGGCGCGGACCACTGCACCCCCAACGGTCCGGGCGGGGCGGTCAGGTTGACCGTGATGGTCGTCTCTCCCCGGTTACCGACGTCGTCATAGGCAGCCACCGTCAGCTGGTGGAATCCCTTGCCGTACCGGTTCGGTACGGTCACCGAACCTCCGTGGGGCCAGCCGGTCTTGGTCTCGATGATTTCACCGTCCATCAGGTATTCGACCTTGGCTACGCCTCTCCGGGCTTCGGCCCGGATGTCGGCCAGGAAGGATCTTTCCGCTATCTCGCTCCCCTCCTGGAGGTTGAGCAGGGTGACGGTCGGCAGATTCTCCGGGATATGGACGTCGTCGTATTCGGTCGGCGGCGGTTCGGACGAGAAACCCTGACCTTCCGACCAGGCGGCGATCGCTTCTTCCCACAGCCCGAACTGGGGATCGGTCGTCGGGTCGTCCGGTATCGGACCTCGCGGATCGTCCTTGTCGACGAAGAAGAGAATGGAATGAGGCTGGCCGAAACCGCGTTCCTCGACGTATTCCTCGGGAGTGTATTCGGTGGCGAGCTTGCCGGAGATTACATCGACCCTGACCTTGGCTTGGGCGTTGCGTTCCCCGTCAAGTATCGGCTTGCCGGTCACGATCGGTTCCGGCGCGGTGAATTCCCGGAATAGCTGACCTTCGAGAGCCGCCCTCATGAAGGTGTTCCAGATAGGGGCAGCGACCGTGCCGCCGGCGGCGCCCAGCTTCATCTCCGAACCGTCGGCGTTACCGACCCAGACGCCGCTGACCAGCGTCGGGGTGTAACCGATGGTCCAGGCGTCCTTATAGCCGTTGGTGGTCCCGGTCTTGGCCGCCACCGGTCGGCCGCCCAGGGTCAGGTAATTATGTTCGCCGAAAGCGAAGGCCCGGGCGTCGTTGTCCGACAGGATGGCGTTGATGTTCCGGGCCGTTTCTTTCTCCATGACCCTTTTGGCCGATACGGCCTCCTCCGCCTCGTACATCACGTTACCGTCCCGGTCTTCGACCCGCAGCAGGGCGCGAGGCTGACGTACCGACCCCTCGTTGGCGAAAGCGCTGAAGGCGGCGATATGTTCGAGCGGTTTGACTTCACCGCCTCCCAGGACCAGGGACAGGCCGAAACGGCTGCGGTCGCCGAAGGTCGTGTAGCCGAACGGCCGGGAGAAATCCAGGAAGGTGTCCACTCCGGCCAGATAGAGCATCTTGACCGCCGGAATGTTGAGCGAGCCGGCCAGGGCCTGGCGGACGGTGACTGCGCCGTGTTCGATCAGGTCGTAGTTCCTGGGTCGGTAACTCTGTGAGGTGCGGGAGAATTGTGTCTCCACGTCGTAGAGCACCGTATCCGGCGTATAGCCTTTCTCGAAGGCCGCGGCATAGACCATCGGCTTGATCGAAGATCCCGGCTGGCGCAGGCCGAGTATGGCGTTGAACTTACCGTCTATCTCGTCGTCGAAGTAATCGGCTGAACCGACCATCGACAGGATATCGCCGGTCTGCGGATCCAGGGCCAGCTGGGCCGCTGTGCTGCCCTCGAAGTCCTGGATCCGTTCCAGGTTGGCGGCGATCGCCTCCTCGGCCGCGGTCTGCAGATCCATGTCGAGCGTGGTGATCACCCTGAGTCCGCCGCGTTCGACCAGCTGTTCGCCGTATTCGTCGGCCAGAAGCTCCCGGACGTAGAAGACGAAATGCGGGGCGGCGATCGTCTCCCTCCGGGGCTGGACCTGGGAGACGACATCCACCTCCTTGGCCGCGGCCGCCTCCTCCTCGGTGATGTAACCCTCGGCGGCCATGATGTCGATGATGGAACGGGTCCGCGCCGCCAGCTCGTCGCGATGACTGCCGTACGGCGAATAGTAGGTGGTGGCCTTGGGCAGGGAGGCCAGCATGGCGCTCTCTTCGATCGTCAGGTCTTGGGCGCCCTTGCCGAAGAACGACTGGGCGGCTGACTCGATGCCGTAAGTCACCGATCCGTACGGTATCTCGTTGAGGTACAGCTTCAGTATCTGGTCCTTGTCGAACCGCCGTTCGATCTCGATGGAGAGCACCAACTCCTTGAGTTTCCTGATGTAGGTCTTCTCCGGTGAGAGGATGGAGTTCTTGACGAACTGCTGGGTGATGGTCGAACCGCCCTGGCCGCGTCCGCCGCGCAGCAGGTTCTTGAGGAAGGCCCGGATGAAACCTCGCAGTGAGAAGCCCTTATGCTGGTAGAAGTCCTTGTCCTCCGCCGCGATGGTGGCATGGATGACATGGGGTGATATCTCGTCGAGGTCGACCACAGTACGTTTCTCCTCGCCATGTACCTCATAGAGGACGTGTTCGCCGGTCCGGTCGAATATCTTGGTGGTCTGGGCGATGCTGCGCTGGGAGATGTTGTCCGGGTCGGGCAGGTCCCCGGCGACCCAGATGAACAGGCCGATGAAGCAGAGTGTGCCGGCCAGGAAGAGGGCCGCCAGGATGATGGCGGCATAGGTGAGGATGTCCTTGGGGCGCCGGCGCGGACCCCGTCTGCCTGACGGACCTCGACTACCCCGTCCTTTCAGCCGGCCCAGCAGCCGTCGCAGCAGACCGGTCTGGGGATGCCGGTCGACGTTCTGGGTGATGGTGAATTTCCTGATTGGTGGCGTGGTCACATGGGGCCTGATTAGCGGCTTTCTTCAAGCCTGTCGTAAACTGCCTTAACATAGCTAAAAAAGAGGGAACCTTCAAGTCCGCCTCTCTTCTCGGGTTTCAGCGGCCGCCCGCCCCGGCCGCTGCCAGGTGGGCGGCACCGATGGCGTTGGCCCGTTCGCCGAGCCGGGAGCTGATGACCGGGGTGTCCTTGAGCGCCGGATAGATCAGTTGACGCCGGAGTTCCCGCCGGAACGAGGCGAACAGAGGGGCGGTACGGGACAGGCCGCCGCCGATGATGATGGCGTCAGGATTGAAGGCGTGGATGATATTGGCGAAACCGACAGCCAGGGAGTAGGCGGCGAGTTCGAGCGTCTCGCGGGCGGCGCGGTCCCGGAGGGCGCGACGGACGATATCGGAAGGCCGGAGCGACCGACCGGTCGCTTCCCGGTATCGGTTGACCATACCGGTGCCGGAGGAGAACGATTCGAAATGACCGTCGCGTCCGCAGCCGCAAGTCCCTTCAGTGCACAGGCCGATGACGGTGTGTCCGATCTCTCCGGCTGTGTTGTCGCGGCCCCGGTAGACCTCCCGATCGATCACCAGCCCCCCGCCGATACCCGTGCCGAGCGTGACGCCGAAGACGGTATCGCATCTCTTGCCGGCGCCGTGGATCGCCTCGCCGAGCGTGAAGCAATGGGCGTCGTTGTCGGCGACACATCGCCTCGAGAAACTGCGGCTCAGGTGCCGGACGATCGGTATCTTGCGGAAGCTCTTCGGGAAATTAGGACCTTCGACGAAGATACCTTTCCTGAAATCGACCTGTCCGGCCAGACCGAGACCGATCGCCTTGACCTTCCGGTCGTCGATCCGACGGATCGCTTCCTCGATATTCTCCAGTATGCGGCGGGCGCCGCGACGGGTCTCGGTCGGCACTCGGGCGTCCCGGACGATCCGGCCGGTCGGCGTGACCAGCGCGGCGTAGATCTTGGTCGCTCCCACATCCACCCCGATGACGTTCCTGTCTTTGGTCATAGCGGTTTTTTGGCTCAATTACCCTTGAAGTATAGCAGACTGAGGGATTGCGCCAAACGTGCGTAAATGGTACAAATAGTCCGCTTCCGTCTTGACGCGGCCCGGTAGCCAAGTGGTAAGGCAGAGGTCTGCAAAACCTTTATTCGCGGGTTCGATTCCCGCCCGGGCCTCCACCAAGAATCATCCCGCTCAGGGATGTTTTTTGCCGAAAGGGGTCATTTTAAGCAGGATCGAACGGGCGCGAGAGGACGCGAGCCGGCGCAGCGTCCGGTGCGCAGCGCCCCGGACCGCGAGTCGGAGCGAGCGGCGATTCCCGCCCGGGCCTCCACCAAGAATCATCCCGCTCAGGGATGTTTTTTGCCGAAAGGGGTCATTTTAAGCGGCATCGAACGGGCGCGAGAGACGGTCTTTTCGCCTCATTTCCGGTAATCCCAGGAGGCGTCATCTGTGGTATGCTGTGATAGCTATGGCTAAGGGAAAAAAGAGACTGATGATAGTCGACGGCCACGCCCTGTTGCATCGGGCCTGGCACGCCTTGCCGCCTCTGAGCACCAAGGACGGCACGATCATCTCCGGCGCTTACGGGTTCACCATGATCCTGCTTAAGGCGCTGAAGGACCTGGAACCGTCGCATGTGGCGGTGACTTTCGATCTGGCCGGACCGACTTTCCGGCACGAGGAATACGAGGAATACAAGGCGACCCGCGAGAAGAAACCGGACGAGCTCTATCAGCAGGTCGGCTATATCGAGGAGATACTGTCGGCGATGGACATCCCGGTCTATACGGCCGAAGGTTTCGAGGCGGATGACGTGATCGGCACCCTGACCAAGCAGGCGCAGGAACGGGACCGGGAACTGGAGAGCGTCGTGGTGACCGGCGATCTCGATACCCTGCAGCTCGTCGACCGCCGGACCAAGGTCTACACCTTGCGTAAGGGAATGAGCGATACCGTCGTTTATGACGAGTCGGCGGTCCGGGAACGTTACGGATTGCGTCCGGATCAGCTGCGTGACTACAAGGCCCTGCGCGGCGATCCCTCGGACAACATCCCGGGCGTCAAGGGTATCGGCGAGAAGACGGCCCTGGAACTGCTCCGGCAGTTCGGCGATCTGGACGGTCTGTATCAGGCCATCGATCGGGACAGCCAGAAGGCCCGCGGCCTGAAGGGATCGGTGCGGCAGAAGCTGGTCGACCACAGGGACGACGCTTTTCAGGCCCAGGACCTCTGTACCATCAGGCGGGATCTGGAGCTGCCCTTCTCCCTGCAGGAGGCCGAGTTCGTCGCCCCGACCCAGGAGAAGGTGCGGCCGGTCTTCGAGAAGTACCAGTTCATGAAACTGCTGACGCAGTTGCCGGAAGGCGAGGTCACCGAAGAAGACGGCGCGACCGGATCGGCCGGGGGTGAAGTAATCACGGTGACCGACCTCAAGCGGCTCAAATCGGAGCTCAAGGGACTCGGCAGACCAGGGACGATAGCTTTCCGTTCCCTGCTCTCCCGGGACGATCCGGTGGAACCGCAGCTCGAGGCGGTGGCCCTGAGTGACGGCCGGAGTCATCTGGTGGTGAGCGGACCGGCGCTCACGGAGGGGTTGCAGCAGATCGCCTCTCTGCTCACCCGTCGGAAGACCGTCAAGATCTGTCATGACCTCAAGCACGAGACAGCGGTCTTCGCGGCCTACGGCACGGCTCTCGAGGGACCGTTCTTCGACCTGATGATCTCCTCCTACCTGCTGTTCGCCGGGGAGCGGCGGCATTCCCTGGAGGCGATACTCTCTTTCCATCGGGGCGTCCCGTTGCCGGAGAAGGATCTCTTCGACG
>Ga0209536_100008154_pt1 | contig 15756 bp, 13 predicted proteins | sample DeeMarSeWOR28_12_FD_187461 | JGI IMG/M metagenome (GOLD analysis project Ga0209536, IMG submission 187461) | Marine sediment microbial communities from White Oak River estuary, North Carolina - WOR-2-8_12 (SPAdes) (version 2) | ecosystem: Environmental > Aquatic > Marine > Intertidal zone >...
CTGAAAAATTAAGCGATAAATAAATTCGAATACCCTAAAAAAATGGAAATTATTTATCAATGTGATGAACGGCTAATAGAGAAAGCCGGTCTGAATATAACCTGGGCTTTATATTTTATGGCTTGAATGAATTATGAGTATTTAGAAAAACCATAGAAAAACCCCACCCAGCTAAGCCGGATGGGGTTGGATCTATATATATTTAAACTAAAGCTTATTTGCTGTCTTTATCGTCTACTTCTTCATATTCGACATCAGACACATCTGATTCGCTACCAGATTCAGCACCATCCTGTGGACCACCAGCCTGTGGACCACCATCGGCATCAGGTTGAGCTCCGCCAGATGCGGCATACATCTCTTGAGCAGCACCTTCCCAGGCTTTGTTCATACCTGCTAATGCGTTTTCAATAGCACCTAAATCCTGTGACTTATGCGCATCTTTCAATTTCTGAAGTGCATCCTCGATGGTCTTTTTATTTTTTTCAGAAATCTTATCTCCATATTCCTTTAACTGTTTTTCGGTCTGGAAAATCATGGAATCAGCTGAATTGATTTTTTCAATTTTTTCTTTTTCAGTTTTATCCGATTCTGCATTGGCTTCTGCTTCCTTCTTCATTTTTTGAATTTCTTCTTCGGTCAATCCTGAAGAAGCTTCAATTCTGATTTTCTGCTCTTTTCCAGTACCCTTATCTTTTGCACTTACATGAAGTATCCCGTTAGCATCGATGTCAAAAGCTACTTCAATTTGAGGAACGCCCCGAGGTGCCGGAGGTATACCATCTAAATGGAATCTGCCAATTGTTCTGTTGTCCTTTGCCATTGGACGTTCACCTTGAAGTACATGTATTTCCACTGAAGGCTGACTATCAGCAGCGGTGGAGAATATCTCTGACTTCTTCGTTGGTATAGTTGTATTTGATTCAATCAATTTGGTAAATACACCACCCAATGTTTCAATACCCAATGAAAGCGGTGTCACATCAAGTAAAAGCACATCTTTTACTTCACCTGTCAGCACACCACCCTGTATTGCAGCACCAATAGCTACAACCTCGTCAGGATTTACTCCTTTTGATGGTTTCTTTCCAAAGAAAGATTCTACGGATTCCTGAACTTTCGGGATCCTGGTAGATCCACCTACCAATATAACATCATCAATATCTGAAGATGTCATGCCTGCATCTTCCAGTGCTTTTTTACAAGGGCCTAAAGTCCTTTGGATTAAATCGTCTGTCAATTGCTCAAATTTGGCTCTTGAGAGATTGCGCACCAGGTGCTTTGGAATACCATCAACCGGCATGATATAAGGTAGGTTAATTTCAGTACTCGTTGAGCTTGACAACTCTATTTTTGCTTTTTCTGCAGCCTCTTTAAGTCGTTGAAGCGCCATAGGATCTTTTCTGAGATCTATATTTTCATCCTTCAGGAATTCTTCAGCCAGCCAGTCAATTATCCTCGAATCAAAATCATCACCGCCAAGGTGTACATCACCATTCGTAGATTTTACTTCAAACACACCATCACCCAATTCAAGAATAGAAATATCAAATGTTCCCCCTCCTAAATCAAATACTGCAATTTTAAGGTCCTTATTTTTCTTATCCTCGCCGTAAGCCAGGGCAGCAGCTGTTGGCTCATTGATAATTCTTTTTACATCTAAACCAGCAATCTGTCCTGCTTCTTTAGTTGCTTGACGTTCTGAATCATTAAAGTAAGCCGGGACTGTAATAACGGCTTCAGTAACTGTTGTGCCAAGATAATCTTCTGCAGTTGATTTCATTTTTTGTAGAACCATAGCAGAAAGTTCTTGTGGAGTGTACAATCTTTCTCCAATCCGCACCCTTATCGTATCATTATTGCCTTTTTCAACTTTGTAAGACATATTTTTTCGTTCCTCACTAACTTCACTGTACTTTTTACCCATAAATCGTTTTATGGAACTGACAGTATTTTGAGGATTAGTAATCGCCTGACGTTTGGCAGGATCACCAACTTTTCTTTCTCCATTACCATTATCTAAAAAGGCAACAATAGAAGGAGTAGTTCTCCGACCTTCACTGTTAGGGATTACAACAGGTTCGTTACCTTCCATAACTGCCACACAGGAGTTGGTGGTACCCAAATCTATTCCTATAATTTTTCCCATAATATTTTTATTTTTTTATTAATTTCTTTCCGTCCATTTTCTTTTAACAAGCGCTATGCCAACCCATTTTGACAACGTAATCGGTGCCATAATGGCAGAAAGTAAGGTAAAATGATTTTTACAGCTGTCAGAATGAGATCGGCTAAGTCATGAATTGTAGTATTCTTTCAGTAGCTCACGCGCCACCGTAATGGCGGGGATTTTCTTTTCGCTTATGTCTTTTTCAAGGGAACGGATGGATTTATTGACCACCTGGTTGGAATAGAATCTTTGTTTTAGAGAATACGAAATTATGTCATGCATCCATTGAACATTTTGAAACTGCCGGTTTCGCATAAAAAAACCATTATTTTTCATTTCAATATTAAATTTTTCAATTTCTTTCCAAATTTCGTCTAATCCCTCATTTTGGATAGCAGAACAGGTGAGTACAGGAGGATACCATCCGCTTTCTGAGGGAGGAAACAAGTGTAGTGCATTTTTATAATCCTGTTTTGCCCTCTCGCACTTTGCTTTGTTATCTCCATCAGCTTTGGTGATGGCAATAATGTCAGCCATTTCCATGATGCCTTTTTTGATGCCCTGCAATTCATCCCCGGCACCGCCTAGCATGAGTAGTAAAAAGAAATCCACCATGCCTTTCACCGTTGTTTCTGATTGTCCGACGCCAACGGTTTCAATAAAAATTATTTCATACCCCGCAGCTTCACAAAGCAACATAGTCTCCCTGGTTTTCGTACTTACTCCTCCCAATGAGGTCCCGGATGCTGAAGGACGTATATATGCCATAGGATCTGTGGCAAGATTAGACATTCTGGTTTTATCTCCTAAAATACTTCCTTTTGATCGCTGGCTACTGGGATCAATAGCCAATACTGCCAGCTTTTTATTCATTGAGGTAACCAATCTCCCAAATGATTCTATAAATGTACTTTTGCCAACACCGGGAACACCAGTAATACCAATTCGCATGGAATTTCCAGAGTGTGCTAGGATACCTTCAATAACTTGTTCTGCAAGGATATGATCAGATTCCAGGGTACTTTCAACAAGGGTAATGGCTTTACTTAGGACTATTTTATCTCCATGCAATACTCCATTTACATATTCATCGATTGATAACCTTTGCCTCTGCTGATACATACTATTGTAACCAAATTGTGGTGCAAGTAAGGTTTTTTTAAAAAAAAGCAAAAATTCGGTGCATACTTTTTTTAAGTTTTCATTTCATTCTGAAAGATATCTTAAAAACCGTCCATGCATGTTTAAAAAGGGGATAATTTTAGATGCCATTTTGGGAACTTCTTTTATTATTTCCCTGATTCTCCTTTTCCAGGGTGTTCGTTTTTTTGGAGAATTTACCTTGCTGGATCCTATTGGGGACGCGATTGGTGATGTGGAAATGACAGATCTTGTTTTCTCGGAAATCCGTGAAAGTCCTCCTGTTGATAAAAACGTGGTTCTGGTAAATATTGGTGATCTTTCAAGGAAGGATATTGCACGAGAGTTACAGATTATTAACAGTTATGGACCAGCTGTAATAGGTATCGATAGCTATTTCTATAACCTGAAGGAGGACACGTTGGGTGATTATTTATTAAAACAGGTACTTTCCAGCATTAAAAATCTAGTTCTGGTGAGTCAACTGACATACGATTGGGAAATGGATGACTATGATTCAATCAGGTTTTCCCATCCTTATTTCAATGTCGGAGACACAGGATATGCCAACCTGGAGACTGATGCTTTGGATCAATACCAGTTTAAAGTATGCCGTACATTTCCTCCAAGGAAATTTATAAATGGTGAGGAACAACTTGCATTTTCTGTCAAGATGTGTGAATTGTATGATGGCAAAAAAACCGAAATGTTTCTGAAGCGGAGAAATGATTATGAAATAATTAATTATCGTGGAAATATTATGGATTATGAACAGTCTAAATATGGGGGACGATATACTGCACTGGATATCGATGACGTATTTAAAAAAAGATTTAATCCAGGTGTTATTAAAGACAAAATAATCATTTTTGGATTCCTTGGGCAGAATTTTGATGACAGATCGTGGGAGGACAAATTTTATACTCCTCTCAATGTAAAGTATGCAGGGAGATCAAATCCGGATATGTTTGGTGCCGTTATTCACGCTAATATAGTTTCAATGATCCTTAACCAGGATTTTATCGGCAAACAAAGCCGGTTTTCCAGTTTATTGACTGCTATTGCCATTTGCTTTGTCACGGTGGTGGTTTTTACCTGGATATATAAAAGAGTACCTCAATGGTACGATGGATTGACAAAGACGATACAATTGATTGAGGTATTGATCCTCTTAACGGTAAATGTATTTATTTTCCATTGGTTTAGTTACAAGACCAGTTTAACGTTGGCCACAATTATGGTCGCACTGACTGGAGATTCACTTGAAGTTTGTTATGGTCTTGTAAAAAATATGTTTTCTAAAAAAGGGCGTAAATTTATATTTAAAGTACATAATGACAATTAAATTGAAGGTGATGAAAAAGTTAATCTTATTTTTTGCTATTAATTGCTTGATCTTCAGTCTAACTCAGGCTCAAGATGTGGTATTTTCTGTGATATTGAATAAAGGTGAGAATTCTTTTGGTCAACTAAATTCTTTTCAACCAATATTAATTGGGTCTTCATTGCATAAAAATGACATTTTAAATGTATCTGAAGGTGGTTATATTGCCTTGGTTCACGAAGAGACAGGTGCCAGTCTGGAATTAAAATCTAAAGGTAGATATAGCATTGCCGAGTTGGAACAAGATGTCAAAGATCAAAATTCCACCGTATTGGCAAAGTATGGAAAATTCCTGATGAGTAAGCTAAATCCTGAAGATTTAGGCAATCAGAATTTAAATGTAACCGGAGCGGTTGAGCGCGGAAATATCAGTATGATCAGGGTGAATCTGCCAAAAGTTATTGATGTGTACGGCAGTCATATATATATATCATGGCATCAGGTCGATGATGTTCAGAAGTATACGCTTACAGTAAAGGATAAGTTAGATGACGTGATTGTCGAAAAGCAAGTGACCGGGATGCATTATTTTTTGGATCTCGAGAAGGATGGTTTAGCGGATGAAAAATTGATCATCCTGAATGTGCGTGCCCGGGAAATTGAAGATTTACGTTCACCGGATTTTGGAATTAAACGGCTTTCAGAAAAGGAACGCAAATCCATCGGTAAAGAATATGCGCATATTAAAAAAGCAGTTAACGCAGAAACAGCGCTGGATAAGCTGTTTATTGCTTCATTTTTCGAGGAAAACCAATTGCTGGGTGATGCGATTACTTACTATAATGAAGCACTGGAGATTTCTCCGGATCCTGATGGTTTCAGCTTACTATATGATAATTTCTTAGCCAGGAATGGATTGAAAAACTAATCCTTTACACTTTTACATGGCCCCAATTTTCACCTGATCTGATTCTATTGAGTTGGGTATGGGTAATTCCAAATCTTTTAGCAATCATGGAAAGACGGGTTTTATGCGATTTCAGTAGTCGCTTGATAACCCGTACATCAGCTTCGGTAAGTTTATATCCGGTGGTCCTTCTTTTAACTACCTGTGGATTTTTATTGTTGTGTGCCACAAGCTCTTCTTCTGTAGCCCATCTAAGGTTATAAACTGAATTATTTTGTTTGTTGTAATCCAGATGAATTACGTAATGCTGATCTTTATTTTCCTTCATCAAGAAAGTTTCTGCGACAAGCCGGTGGACATAATACTGCCTTGTGATATCCTCTCCAAATTTTACGGTAATGCATCTATATCCATTTACATTTCCTCCTTTCAGAACTCTTCCCTTATCCTTATCAATTGCATAACTTTTTATTCTACCCAAATGTGACACCTCATATTTATCATGATTAAGATTTGACTCAAAGTCAATCTCTTTCCAGCGTTCCGTTTTAATTTTTGTTTCCATGTTGGCTATGTTTAAAAAATAAGGCCGTTAAAAGGTGTAAAAAAGGTTTATAAGTGAGTTATATTATTAAAATGCAATTCGAGTCAAAAAAATTCCATAAAAGGAGAAAACTTTGATTTGTATCGCATTTTAGCTTAATTATTCAAATAATTCATACACAGGGATTTTGGAATTGTATTTATTCATATCGAAATAAACCATTTTGATATTCGGTTAGTTAACTAAGTTTAAATTTGATTTAATGATTACAATTGTTGTTGGTACAAATCGAAATGAATCTGTCTCTCTGCAAATCGCCAGACAATATGAACAGATCCTGAAAGAGAAAAATATAGAAAGTAATATACTTGATTTACGTGAATTACCGCATGATTATTTAGCCACAGCACTTTATGAAAATGTGGGTAAAAACCAGGAGTTCAATCTTACCCGTAATCTAATGAATCGCTCGGATAAATTTGTATTTGTAATTCCTGAATACAATGGATCTTTCCCTGGGGTATTAAAGGCTTTTATTGATGGACTGGATAGGTCAAAGGCACTAACTGATAAAAAATGTGCCCTCATCGGATTATCGGCAGGAGACCAGGGCGCCGGACTCGCCCTAAGTCATTTCACCGATATATTAAATTATTGTGGGACTAATGTTCTTGCTTATCGAATCAGGCTGCCAAAGGTTGGTGATTTTATGACTGATAATAAAATTACCAATGACGTATATCTTGCCAAAATCCATAAGCAGGCTCAAAAGCTAATTGAATTTTAATCCACATTATCATGCAAGAATTTGTTGTTCCCAAGTATCTGGTTATCATCATTTAAATTGTACCTGGAAATGTTTTTTTCAGAAGAATGAGGGACATCCTGTAAGTTTATTTTCCTACGAATATATGCTGGGGTATCCCATTTATCTTTATAATCTTCTTCTCTATCATGATTTACATGCTTTAACCCTTTGAGTTTTTCAATTCGTTCTTTTGCTTGTTGCAACAATGAAAAACGTTTTGAATCCAGGTTATTATTTACAGGTTCATTTACTGTAAATTCCTTTTCCTGTTCTTCCTCAATTTTATCCAGTAGATCGTCGTCAAGTCCAACAGCGTGATCACTTAATTCATCATTTTCCTCGTTGGAGATTGATGGTTTTTCAAATATATAGGTTCTTTGATCATCGAAAAGTTCAGGTTGTTTTGGTTGGGGATCCTTTATGCCTGATTTAAGATGACTATCGAACATATCAAATTGGCCATCTGGTTTTTTTACCTTTTTACTTGATTCCAGGTGGATTACAGTTTGCTTTTTCACCTGAAGTGATTCAGGCTGATGATCAAATCCGGTTGCGATTACGGTTACGCGAATGCTTTCACCAAGTTCAGGATCAATTCCATGCCCAAATATTCCTTCTGCTTCCTCACCTGCCATTTCTGAAATATAATCGGTAATTTCAGCAAGTTCGTCCATTTGTAGCTCTGCCTGTTCTCCGGATATAATAGATAAAAGCACCTTTTGGGCTCCAAGAATATCTTTTTCATTGAGAAGTGGGGAAGCTAAGGCTTCTTCAGCCGCACGACGTGCCCTGTTTTCTCCTTCAGTTGTTGAAGATCCCATCACTGCAGATCCTGAACTGCTCATCACTGTTTTCACATCTTCAAAGTCAACGTTTACATAGCCTGGCACGGTAATTATTTCGGCGATACCTTTAGCTGCTGTGGTGAGCACATTATCCGCCTGGGCAAATGCATTGCGAATGGGCAGATTTCCATATATCTCTCGTAATTTGTCATTTAGAATTACCAGTACAGTATCACAATTCTGCTTCAATTCATTAATACCTGCTTCTGCCTGGTACATTTTCTTTTTCCCTTCAAATCCAAAAGGAGCTGTAACAATGCCCACGGTAAGAATTCCCAATTCTCTGGCAACTTTGGCTATTACAGGTGCTGCGCCTGTACCTGTTCCTCCTCCCATACCAGCAGTGATAAATACCATTTTTGTATCTTCACTTAGTAGATTGCGAATATCTTCCTTGCTTTCAAGTGCTGCGTTCATGCCCTTTTCAGGATTTGCACCGGCGCCCAAACCTTCCGTAAGGTGGACACCAATTTGTAACCTGTTTGGTACAGGACTGGTCATCAAAGCCTGTGAATCTGTGTTACACACCACAAATTCTACATCCTTGATGCCTTGGCTAAACATGTGGTTTACGGCATTGCTGCCTCCACCACCAACCCCAATTACTTTTATAATCGACTTATGATGTTGGGGAATGTCGAATGAATACGTGTTATCAGTCATGACTAAAATAATTAATTCCGGTATTTCAGTTTTTTAATAATCTTCTCTACTGTCGATATCATCAATCAACAAACCTTTGGTCTTGTCAATGATTTTTCTGAATATATCGCTTCCGCGATCTCGTTTTTCGCGCTTATGGTTAAACAATCCTGGATTTTCCTTGTATCTGTTTTCCCGTTCATCAAGTGCTCTGAATCCGGAAAGTACGAGACCAACAGCGGTAGCATACATCGGTGTTTTCACAGCTTCAATCTTGCTCTTACCAAGGTGTTCATTTGGATATCCAACCCTGGCGTCCATACCCGTCATATATTCAAATAGTTGCTTTATCCCCTGTAGCTGTGAACCTCCCCCGGTAATTACTATACCACCAGCCAGCTTGGTTTGAAAACCTGAAGTGATAACTTCTGAATGGACCAATTCAATAATTTCCTGCATCCTCGCTTCGATGATATGCGAAAGGTTTTTAATGGATATCTCTTTTGGTGCCCTGTTGCGAAGACCAGGAATGGATACGATTTCATTAGGGCTCGCTTCCTCTGCAATTGCTTTGCCAAATTTGGTCTTTAACAATTCTGCCTGGTGCTGCATGACCATACAGCCTTGTTTAATATCCTGGGTAATAATGTTCCCGCCAAGAGGAATAACTGCAGTGTGACGAATGATATTTTCATGAAAAATAGCAATATCAGTAGTTCCTCCACCAATATCTACCAGGCAGACTCCCGCTTCTTTTTCTTCGTCACTCAATACGGAAAGACTTGATGCTAAAGGCTCGAGGATCAGGTTTTCGATCTCTAGGCCTGCCCTTTTTACACATTTATTTATATTGTTTATGGCATTGGTCTGTGCAGTAATTACGTGGAAATCTGCTTCCAGCCGTACACCTGACATTCCCACGGGATCCTTAATACAATCCTCGTAATCCACATAGTAATCCTGGGGCATTACGTGAATGATCTCACTGCCCGGTGGAATTACAATTTTGTACATGTCATTGGTCAGGCGGTTGATGTCTTCAATCGTGATTTCATCTTCAGCAGAATTTCTTGTAATACTTCCATGCTGAATTGAGCTTCTGATGTGCTGACCGGCAATCCCGACGTTTGTCACGCGGATGTTAATGCCAGATTGGGTTTCTGCTTCTTCAATGGCTTTTTCAATAGCGAAAATGGTTTTATCAATGTTTGATACAACACCTCTGATGACTCCATCAGAAACTGCTTTTCCCATTCCCAGTACTTCAAGTTTGCCATACTCATTTTTGCGCCCTACTATGGCACAAATTTTTGTGGTACCTATGTCCAGGCCGACGACGATTTTATCTTTTTCCATAATTAAAAGTTATTCGCAAACTATTTGATCTTTAAATTTTACACTCACTCTGTTATAGCTATTCCAACCTTTGGCTGGAAGTATTTCCTTATAGAATATTTTGAGTTTCATAAACTTTTCCTGGATTTCTACCGGTTTACCAAACTCAACTACCTGCTTGCTCACCTGGGTATATATCTTTACATTGCCCTTTTTATCAATATTCATTTGGGCAATCTGAGCTTTCCAAAACTCATCTTCCTCAATAAATTTGAGAAGATCCATAAGCTGTTTCCCACTTTCAGTTTCGTACAGATCATACAATGTTGGATTGTCGGCAAATGTTCCATCGATCAATACCACTCTTGCCGTATATCGTTTTGAAAGGGGCAAAATCTTGCCATTGTTGCTGATATAGCGATCACTCATTTTGCTGCTGATCATACGCGCAATAGGTCTGCTTTGATTGATACTGATCATAAGATTTCCCTCCAAATCTTTAAATACTTCAGCATCCTGAATGAATTTTGTATTTAGCAGCTCCGTTTCTATAGCTTTTAAATTCAGGTCATCAAAAGATTCCCCGACAATTCTGCGTTCACCACCATTCGTTATCAGGTCGATGATGTCACTTTCATTGATAAAATAATTCTCAAACTGGTTGTCAATGTCCACATTAATGGATAAGCAGATCCTTTCGCTATATTCTTTTTCGACAAGGCCAATGGAACCAAAAATAACGATCAACAGACCGGCCATTTTAGCTATGTTCCATATGTTTTTCCACTTCGGATTCATAATTTCTTTTCTAGTATTTCTTTTATCGGTTGTATAAATCGATCAATATTGCCAGCCCCGATTGTCAGTATTACTTCCACATTTAGTGCTGAAATTGTATCGAGGAGGTCTTTATCCTCGACTAACTTTTTGTTTGGATTTTTCATTTTTTCCAGGATGACTTTTGAAGTCACACCCTCGATTGGCAATTCCCTGGCCGGATAGATATTCATCATGATGATTTCATCAGCCATATCAAGACTCTTTGCAAATCCATTTACAAAATCCCGGGTCCTTGTGAAAAGATGTGGCTGAAAAACAGCCGTAATTTTTTTCTGTGGATATAGACTTTTTACTGAGCCAATAAAAGCGGTGATTTCTGCAGGATGATGGGCATAATCATCGATGTAAATTAGATTGTCCTCTTTAATGTGATATTCAAAACGTCGCTTAACACCTTTAAACGATGAGATTGCGGCTTTTATACTATGATTATCAATTCCCAGCTGTAATGCCACACCAATAGCTGCGATTGCATTTTCAACATTGTGATAACCCGGGACAGGTAATTTAAAACCTTCAATATGCGCTAGTTCACCATGAAAATCAAAGGAGAAATTGTTATCGGAGATATGGACATTGGATGCTTTATTATCTCCATGATCCAGTGCATAAGAATGATTATGGAGGGTAGATTTATCGGTTTTCAACCAAGAAGTTAATATCTCATTAATAAATAGGTGACCGTTTGGTTTTACCCGCTCTATAAATTGAAGGAACGAGGATTTCATTTCCTCATGAGAACCATAAATATCCAAATGATCAGGATCTGCTGAAGTAACAACGGCTATATCAGGTGATAGACGAAGGAAAGACCTGTCATATTCATCTGCTTCCACAACAGCAATGGTTTCTGATGTATGATCACCTTCAATGATTAAATTTGATTCGTATTCCTGAAGAATACCACCCATCAATGATACACTTGATTTCCCTGCCGTTTTTAAAATATGAGCGATCATGGAAGAGGTTGTTGTTTTTCCATGGGTCCCGGCTACAGCCACAGAATATAGGTCTTTTGTAATGAGCCCGAGAACTTCGGATCTTTTTAATATCGGATAGCCGTTTTCAGAAAAGAATTTATATTCATTGTTGGATTTTGGAATGGCAGGAGTAAGTACAATAAGTAAATCGTCTTTAGCATTCAATACTTCCTGGGGAATGTTCTCGATGGCATCTTCATAATGGATTTTTGCCCCTTCTTCCACAAGTTTTTTTGTCAGGGGAGTTTCGGTGCGGTCATATCCGGATACGCTTTTTCCCAAATGCATAAACCACCTGGCTAAGGCGCTCATACCTATACCGCCGATACCTAAAAAATAGACAATATGTTTTTTCTCTATGCTCAATTAATTATACTAATTATTTCACGAACTATATTTTCTGCAGCATGTGGCTTACCTAGTCTCCTGATATTTGTTGAAAGCACCTTTTGTTGATTTTCATTGAATAATAATTTTAATGCTTCCGGTACGAGATTTGTCCTGGCATCTTTGTCCTTCACAAGGAGGGCAGCTTTTTCATTTACAAGTGCCATGGCGTTTTTAGTTTGATGGTCTTCGGCCACGTTTGGTGAAGGGATAAAAATGGATGGTTTACCAGCAAGACATATTTCTGAAATGGATAATGCACCGGCCCTGGAAATAACAACATCTGCAGCAGCATAAGCCAGGTCCATTTCTTTTAGAAATTCAAAATATCGGATATGCTGCAGATTAAAGCTCTTGAGACGTTCCCTGAATTCCTGAAAATAAAATGTCCCGATTTGCCAGATCAGCTGCACCTCAGTCGTAATCAGATCCTGCAAATTGTTCAATATACTTTCATTTATTGTTCGTGCGCCCAGGCTTCCTCCAAAGGCAAACAGGATTTTCTTACCCGGGTCAAATCCAAAAAAATTGAGTGCCTCGCTTCTCTTTTTATCAACATTGATGATATCGGTTCTCACTGGATTACCAGTAAGGACAATTTTTTCTTTGGGGAAATATTTCTCCATGTTTTCATAAGCCACACAAATCTTATTTGCTTTTTCAGCTAATAATTTATTGGTCAACCCTGCATAGGAATTTTGTTCCTGTAATAAGGTAGGAATACCCTTTTTTGCAGCAGCTCGTAAGGTTGGTCCGCTGGCATATCCTCCTACACCCACCACTACATCGGGCTTGAAGTCCTTAATGATTTTTTTTGTCTTTATCATGCTGCTCAATAGTTTTATTGGAAACATGAGATTTTTAAGTGTTAGTTTTCGTTGTAATCCACTAATCCACAAACCTTCAATTTTATAGCCCGCATCAGGTACTTTTTCCATTTCTATTTTACCTTTAGCACCAATAAATAGAAATTCAGTCTCTGGCAGCAACTCTTTCATTTTGTTTGCAATCGCGATAGCAGGATATACATGGCCCCCGGTGCCTCCACCACTAATAATTACCCGATATCGTTTACTAATTTCGTTCAATCTATTTTTTATGCTGCCTCAGCAACTTTCCTGTAATTTTTTGATTTGTTAGCACTGTATTCATCTAATTCTCCACGACTTACGCTAAGTATTATTCCAAGAGACAGGCCGGTAAACAGCAATGATGTTCCCCCCATACTTACCAGAGGAAGAGGTAAACCTGTAATAGGCAATAAGCCAACGGCTACCCCTATATTCACCATGGCCTGGAGTACCAGTGCCAGACTTAATCCTGCGGAAAGCAAACCTCCAAATGCCCGCTCACTTTTAGTGGCAGTAAGAAGTCCCCTGTATAATAAACCCAGGTACAAAAGGATTACAAGTCCTGCCCCGATTATGCCATATTCTTCAACAATGATTGCAAATATGAAATCTGAATAGGAGTGTGGTAAAAAATTCCGTCGTACACTATTTCCAGGGCCCTTCCCGGATATACCCCCTGTTGCAATAGCAATATAGGATTGCTGAGCCTGGAATGGAATCTCTATCGGATTGATAAAATCCTGTATCCTGCTAATAGCAGTTTCTCTTCGTTGACCAAAAGAAAAGGCTATAGCACCAGCGATAAGCCCCACAAAGGTTAGCATTATCAGATATTTCATTGGAACCCGACCAATAAAGAGTAGGATCATACATGTTACAAGAAGCAATCCGGCTGTGGACAAATCGGTCATAGCGATAAGTCCACAGATCAGACCACACCAAAGTAAAATCGGAACTAATGATTCTTTAAAATCTTTAATATTTTGTTGCCTTCTCGCCAACATACTGGCTAATTGAGTGATAAGCGCAAGCTTTGCCAGGTCTGATGGTTGGAAAGTTTTGTTTATCACAGGAATGGTGATCCATCTGGATGCCTCATTTAAACTTGTGCCAAATTGCCACGAGAAAATGAGTAATGGCACGGAAATAATAAGTGCAAGTCGTGATATTTTAGCGTAATACCTGTAATCCACCTGATGGGCCGCCCACATCGCAACAAGGCTTAAAATCACCAAAAAACTGTGCCTTAATAAATAATGTTCGGTATTGCCACCAAGATTTCTGTACGCCAAAGTACCTGTCGCACTATACACCACTAATATGCTCAATATGGACAATGCGACGACAATGACCCAGATTACGGGATCACCTTTCAAATTTCGTTCTACCCATTCCTTCATCATATCAACATCATTAAGTTGGTCTCAATTTTTTCTTTCAAAGCAAAAAATGCCTCTTTAAATCGTTCCCCACGTTCTTCGTAATTCTTGAACAGATCAAAGCTGGCACATGCAGGTGAAAGCAAGACTACATCACCATCAGATGCCTTTGAAAAAGCAATTTCTACTGCATTAAACACACTGTCCGTAGAAGTTATGTCTGACAGGTATTGCTTAAAGTGTGTTTCAATTTTGGTATTATCCATGCCGAGGGCGACTATTGACTTTACCTTTGCAGCGACCAGGTTATCAATTGTGGCATAATCATTCCCTTTATCAATACCACCTAAAATTAGTATAATCGGGTTTTCAAAGCTTTCCAGGGCATACCAGACTGCATCCACATTTGTTGCCTTGGAATCATTATAATAATCTACGTTTCTGATGCGGCCCACATATTCAAGCCGGTGGGGTGCGTTGACGAATGTTTTTAAGGCAGAAATGATCCCTTCCCAATCCAAACCCACCTTTCTGGCAGCTTCTACAGCAGCCATCGTATTGATCATATTGTGTTTTCCCCGAAGAGGTAGAATTTCCTTAGACACTCTTTTTATCTTTTCGCCATCATGGAACATTAGGTTTTTCTCAACCATATATGCACTGGAATTTTCCAACTTTTCCAGCGCAACTGGAATTGGTGTAACATGTGACTTCAGGTTGAGGACTTCCTGGTTGATAATGGCATCACTTTGGTTGAATATAAAATGGTCCTCTTTTCTCATGTTGCGGATTATCCGGAATTTCGAGTGGACGTATTTTAGAAAATCATTTTCATACCGGTTCAGGTGATCCGGTGTAATATTCAATAAGATGGCGATGTTGAGTTTTGATTTGTACATTCCATCCAGCTGAAAACTACTGAGCTCCACTACAAAGTATTGCCTGTCTTTTTCAGCTACCTGCCTGGCCAGACTATTTCCTACATTTCCTGCTAAACCAACATCCAAACCATTTTCTTTCAACAAGTGGTAGGTGAGGAGTGTGGTAGTTGTTTTTCCATTGGTACCGGTGATGCCAATAATTTTTGCCTTTGAATATCTAATAGCGAATTCTATCTCGGAGATTACCGGGACGCTCCGCTCAGTAATTTGCTTGATTAAAGGTATATTATCTGGTATGCCAGGGCTTTTTATTACTTCGGTTGCGTTAAGAATAATTGCATCGGTATGCCGGCCCTCTTCATAAGGAATTTCGTGTTCCTTAAGTGTTTGCTTATTTTTAGAGGTAATAATGCCATTATCAGAAAGAAAGACTGTCAATCCTTTCGCTTTTGCTAGGATTGCAGCACCCACTCCGCTTTCTCCTCCACCTAATATGACAACCTTTTCTTTCATATATTGAGTTTCTTTATCTGAGCTTTAATGTTGCTAATGTTATTATTGCCAGAAGTATTCCGACCGTCCAGAATCTGGTTACTATCTTTGCCTCGTGCAGATGTTTCTTTTGATAATGATGATGTAATGGTGACATCAGGAAGATCCTACGACCTTCACCATATTTTTTTCGAGTGTATTTGAAGTATGACACCTGCAGTATAACAGATA
>Ga0209536_100008155_pt1 | contig 15755 bp, 9 predicted proteins | sample DeeMarSeWOR28_12_FD_187461 | JGI IMG/M metagenome (GOLD analysis project Ga0209536, IMG submission 187461) | Marine sediment microbial communities from White Oak River estuary, North Carolina - WOR-2-8_12 (SPAdes) (version 2) | ecosystem: Environmental > Aquatic > Marine > Intertidal zone >...
TGCAACCCGCGGCGAGGGCCGGGGCTACTTTGCACATGATTTGATTGATCGGCCAGTTCCAGGGCGTGATCAAACCACATACGCCGACTGGTTCTTTCATTACGATGGAGTTACCGACTGGCTGTTCCAGTTCCATTGCCTTGAGTGCGGCCATCGTGGCTCGCAAATGACCCACGCCCGTGGCAGCCTGGGCTTGTTGCGACAACGTCACCGGCGCGCCCATTTCTGCCGTGATTGCTGTGGCAACATCGTTATACCGGGCCAGGAAAGTCTGTTCGATTTTGCTCAGTAATTCGAGGCGCTGCTCGACGGTCCACTGGGAAAATTCTGAGAATGCAGCGCGGCCTGCAGCCACCGCTCTGTCGACGTCTTCTGCCGTACCGAAGGTGACCTGGCCGATGCACTCTTCGGTGGCCGGATTGATAACGTCATGAGTGTTTCCGCTGGTGGAAACCAGCCACTCGCCGTTTATGAAATTCTTCGTGCAATCGTACATGTTCGTTTCCTTTTTGGTGTCGATCTTCGATGAGCTATCCGGACCCAGGCGTCATTTTTCCAATTGCGGAAAAAAATGGTTTTCCCAGGCTTCGCGGCCGCGAAACATCGCCCGATAAAAAGCAGCTTTTTCCTGAGGTGAGGAGAACGAGTCATCCTCCAGAAGACGGTCATGTAGCGATTGCATGGTCAAAACACCCTGCTGTGGGTGGATACCACCATCGCTTTCGGCGTCAAGGATCTGCTTGCTCCCCGTGCCCCAGGGCGGCCATTCCGGCAAGGTGCCCGAACGCCCCTTACCCGGCTTGCCGGTGTACGCGAAATTGGCCCAGTATTCGCCGATCCATGCCGCCAGTCGTTCACGATCAGCGCGATTTTGATCGGTGAAGTGATAGGCAAATCCTTTCATGCTTTCAAAATCATTGAAAACGAAAGGCAATTCCATCGTATGAGCGGCGCCGAAGAATTCCCGAAAATCCGCCTGTGGGTAGCTGGGCTGGTCATCCCAATCGAAGCGGTAGGCATAGACATCGGAATTGTGCCCGCCCAGGCGCAGCGCCAGTTCATCGACACCCAGGGCGGTCCAGCGGTCACTCAGGTACCGCGCATGCAGATTGTAGCGCTGCAGATCGTGGATCCTGATTTCCGACCCCGGAACGATGGTGACATAGGAGGGATCGAGGCCAAGGAAGAACTTCATCTCGTCTCGGTTGCTGCCGATCAGGACAGGCAAATCCTGGACCGTTGATGCATTGGCTATCAACTCCCAGGGAGAGCCTTCAGGAATGACAATACTATCCGGAATGATCTGAGGTACACGGATGGCCAGGCCGATATCCGGTGTATATGTTCCGATCAGTTCATCCCCGGTCGCGCTGTACATGAGTTTGCGAAACTGCTCGTCGCCCATCCCGGCGACCAATTCCCGGGCCTCCTCGCGGTTGCCGGCCTGTTTGCGCTGAACCAGGATTTTTGCCGCGGTTTCGGATGAACTGAACTCTGAGCGATCGTCGGCTGTGAACTGTTCAGCAACCTCGATCGGTGTCTGTCGCAGGCTGCCGCTCTGAGCAATGACTTTGTGGAACAGGCCCCTGGCCAATGGCGAGTACAGCAGTGCCACGGAATTCATCGCACCGGCGGACTCGCCGAACAACGTGATGTTGGCGGGATCGCCCCCAAAGGCTTCGATATTCTGCCCCACCCACTTCAATGCCTGGATAATGTCCAGCACGCCAAAATTCGCACTCTTGTCCAACGGTGAACCGGCTGCGGCGCGCAGTGAGGAGTGACTGAACCAGCCAAACAGGCCGAGGCGATAATTGATGCTGACGACCACCACGTTCTGATGAACGACGAGATTGCCCGGATAATAAATACGGCTGCTTCCGCCCACATTGCTGCCACCGTGAACCCACACCATGACGGGAAGTTTTTGCTCCCCTGCCCGGCCCTGCCCGGCTCCAGGCGGCGACCAGATGTTCAGGTAGAGACAGTCTTCGCTGCCGACGGCTTTGCCGTACAGAGAGGGATCGATGTCGAGCAACGGGTTGCCAAGTTGCGTACACATGTCGGCAAAAGTTGTCGCCGTGAACACCTGATCGAAAGGCGTGAGCGCTCGGGGGGCTTTCCAGCGCAGGTTTCCGATTGGTGCCTGGGCATACGGGATTCCAAGCCAGGCCAGCGTGCCATTTTCATTTACCGCGCCGCTGATGGGGCCAGCGGCAGGGTGTCGCAAAGTATCATTTTCGGCAAAGCTGCTCATCGAAATCGTTAGCAGTACCAGGCTCAGGGCGTGAAGGAATAAATCGTGTTTTTTTCGACGCACCATGAAAATACAAACCACCAGAAAGCCTAGAGTTGTTTGATGTAGGCCTCGACAATCTCTTGCTCTTCTTCGCTGAGCAGTGTCACATGCTTACTGGACTTCGCGATTCCGGCAAGAAAATTATCGACGCCCATTTGTTGAAGCATCCCGAATGGCCCGATCGCCTGGGCAGTGCCGATCATCCATGTGCGGTCAATTTCTTCAGGGTCTGCAATGCCCGCATGCGCAATGAGCGCGGCCCGTCCGATCAGTGCCGATGCGATGGCGTGGTAAATTTCCGGATCCGGCTCCTCGCTGCTCAGAAAATCTGCTTGTTGGTAGGCCGGGGCGGGATAGGTGTAAAAGCCCTTACCGCTTTTCATCCCCAGGCTGCCTTTTTCTATGAAAGGCTCAAAATAGGTGACAACAGCGTCCGCAAATTCATCCAGCTGGACGTTTTCCTGCATTTTGCCCAGCTGGCTGAAAATGAGATCCAACCCGATCATGTCCATGATGCCAAAGGGCCCCATGGGTGATTCAAGATGGGACATGTAAGCCCGGTCGATCTGTTCCCTGCTCGCCAGGCCTGATGCGGCCAGCACGTTGGCCGTCATGAACACGGGCCCGAGCAAGGCATTCATGACATAACCGGGGTGTTCTTTCTTCAGAACCACAGGAACCAGGCCAAGGCTCTCAACATAGCGGCACAAAATATCGACAATTCCGGGCGCTGTCCTGGGGCCGGCAACCACATCCATCAGCCTGGAAGCCATGTAGGAATGCAGCGCTGCAAAGCGGTCGCCGCGTCCAACAACGTGTTCAATTTCGGAAACCAGCAGGCTGGACGTATTGGTGGTCAGAATCGTTTTTTCCGGGCACACCTCATCGAGCTTTTTGTGAATCTCGCGTTTGAGTTCGAGGTCTTCAAATACGGATTCGCTGACGAGGTCTGCGTTTGCTGTTGCTTTTTCGAGATCGGAACCAACCGAAATGCGCTCAAAAGAGCCCATGAGTGTGCTCGTCGAACAGAACCCCGCTCCGACCAGGAAGGTGCCGAATTCCTTGAATCTTTGGGGAACCTGCTTCAGGGTCTCGGCGGAAATATCGTATAACTCGACGTTGTAACCCGAAACCGCTGCAACAAGGGCGTTGCTGCACCCCATCGTTCCGGCGCCGACAAAGCAAACCGTGTCAATTTCTTCAATGGTCCCGGAGGCAGGGTCTTCTTCACTTTCGGTCGGCAATGTTTCCTTTCTATCCAGCACCCGGGGCAAGCGCTCCGGAACCATGAGGTTGGTGCTGCCCGTGGTGACCATGGCCGGCAGGTAGTGCAGGACTGGCAAGTCGGCCAGCGCATTTACAATGTGGAACTGCGTAGGATTCTGTTCCCAGGTCAGCTTGTTCCAATCGACCTTTCCTTCGCCAATCCACATTCCGGTATATGTGCTCTCAGAAGGGAACGTGGTTGGTTCGCTGACGGTTGCCCCGAAACCGCCTACGCCGGGCAGGTATCGCCAGCCCATCGGATGGTCTTTGCCTTCCTGCGCCTGTTGCACGGCCGCAATCTCTTCCGGGGTCGGGACCCTCAGACCCTTGATCGAAATATCGAGAATTCTGTTGTCGAAATGGCTGACCCTGCTGTGCCAAAGACCATCAACGACGCTGTGATCCGTGATATCGGCAAAGATTTTTGGTATTCCCGTCAATTCGCGCCCGGAGAGGATCGCGTCGGCCAGATTCTCCCACCACACCAGGGAGTACTGCCCTTCCAGTTGTTCATTCTCGCCATTGAAAACCGCCGAGGCCGTCACGGCGATCAGGTTGTATCCGCGCCCGGCCAGCCAATCCACATCCTTGCTACAGGCATAGGCTACGGTCACCACCGGCTGCTCTCCGACGGAGAATGGTTCGGGCAGGAAGGCCGCCAGCTTCTCCCGGTCGGTCAGGAACGGCACGATCATCGTGGTCACGTCCCGGTACCACCCGCTGGCTCTCTTGTCCTGATTCGCGGGACCAAAATGAGCCGGCATCATGTAGCGTTCGTATGGGCTGAATTTGAACATTCGAGATCCCACTCCTTTCATTTGCAGGCTGCCGCGGCCACCGGGCGATGCAATTCGCCCGGTGCCGGGTATAGGAAATAACTAGAATTTGTAATTGAGCCGCAAACCGTACATCTGGGGATAGGTCAGGTACTCAGTGCGCAGGAAACCATCCGCAATGGTCCCGCTGCTGGCGTCGGTCGCGTTACGCTCATCCGCAATATTCCTGATAAACGCGGTCACGCTCCACTTTTCTGATTCCGAGGTCCAGGCCGCCTGTGCGTCGAAACGGCCCCAGGACTCCAGCATGCCATTTACCCTGTTGTATGGATCGGTATACATCTCATCCACCCAGGTATAGAAACCGCTGAACATCAGGCTGCCATTGCCACTTAACGGAACCCAGTAAACGGCCTGGAAGTTGAATTTATTCTCAGGGGCACGATTGAGCTTGTTGCCACTCAAATCAACGACCGGCTGTTCCAAGGTCGCTTTGTCGATCGTGGTGAAATCGGAGTACTCGGCATTGTTGTACGCATAACTGCCGGACAACCGGAACCTCTCGCTCAACAACCAGGTAAATTGCGCTTCAAATCCGGCAACATCAGCCGACGCGGCATTGGTGAATTCAGTGCCCTGGGCGCCTGTCTCGGGATCGAGGAAGCTCTGCACAACCTGCAGATCCGAGTAATCGTAGTAGTAAGCCGCCAACTCCACCAACAGTGAATCATTCGCCAATGATCCTTTGTAGCCAATTTCGTAGGAGATCAGCGTTTCTTCGTCGAAGGAGTCCACACCCGGCGCAATGGTGCCCAGATTGAAACCACCGGAACGGTACCCCGTCGATATCGAGCCGTACACGAAGCCACCATTTTCCAGCGTGTAATCCAGCCGAATCAGGCCGCTGAGATTGTTCCAGTCCATCTTGGACTGGGCGATATCACCGGTATTGAGCGGATAGGCGATGCTGTTACCAATGGCCTTGTGGGTCTCAGATTCGATCACGCCGTAATCCGGAATACCGTCACCGGTGACATCACCAATCGGGATCGCACCGAAATCTTCACTCATGGGCACCATGCCCCACACGACTTCACGGCCATCCTTCTCATCGTAGGAGTAGCGCGCGCCAATGGTCAGGCTGAGAGTGTCAGAGAAATCGTAATCAATCTGCCCGTATGCGGCGTAGGACTCGGACTCCAGGTTCGTATCGAACCAGAAAACACGATTCTTCGGGTCACCCTGGTAGTCGGGAAACCTGAATCCGCCCAGTACGAATTCGCTCATCGCAGCGCCTGGAAGAGTAACCAGGGGAAAACGCGGGCCATAAGTCGGACTGGCCAGAGCCAGGGTTACGAATTCGGTATCCCAATTCAATGAAGTCGAGAAAATCGGGTCGACCGCGTTTGCAAAGTCGTAGTAAAGCCGCTCTTCAGACTCGAAGTAGAACAGCCCGGCAATGAAATTGGTCTTGCCATCAAAGTTGGAAATGAACTGCAACTCCTGTGTCATTTGTTCGACATCGGAGGTGATGTTATTCACGGAGCTCGACCGCGTGGACGAAGACCAGTCCACGTCACCCGCGGAGTTCCGCAGGAAATCGGACCACCCCGCGATCCACTTGATATCGACATTGCCGGCGGAAAACAGGTTGGTCATGACGATGTTGTCGTAGTCTTCATCCAGTAGGTTCGCAAAATCCTGGCTGGTCCTGCTCTCGTCCAATACCGCGGGATTTTCCTGGTCCCAGCCCCAGGTATGGTTGATCGTGATAGCCCCCGGATAGACCCGCGTTTCGGTCAGGTAAGGGTTCAGCTGATATCTTGAGCTTGGCCGCCCATCACGTCGGTGGGCGAAGAACCTCAGATCCGTTTGCCAACTGTCAGTCCAGTTGGCGCGAAAAGTCGTGTCGAGCGTCCCGTCGTCAAGCTCGTCAACATCCGGTCCGACATCGTTTTTCTGCAACCCGTCGCGATTGATCTGTGAGGCCGAAATACGCCATGCGAACCGCTCTCCCAGAGGGATATTCAACATGCCCTGGAATACGCCGTAGCCTTCGTTGCCCAGCTCGACATTGACTTCACCCTCGAACTCCTGCTGTGGCTTCTTGCTGATGATGTTGATGGCACCGCCTGCCGTGTTGCGGCCATACAGCGTGCCCTGCGGCCCGCGCAAAACTTCGATGCGTTCCACGTCGAAGAAGTTGTTTACCGTGTAGGGGCCCACACCCCGCACATAGTATCCATCCATGTAGGTCCCCACAGCCGGGTCGATCCCTAATGCGAGACTGTCGATACCCACGCCGCGGATCGTGATTCGCTCGCTGGAGCTGATGGAAAGCCCCGGCGTGTTGGCGCTCAGATCATCCAGGTTCTGAATGCCGAATTCCTGGAGTTTCTCCGAAGAAAAAGCGCTGATGGAAATGCCTGTGTCCATCAGTGTGGTTTCACGCTTGGTGGCTGTAACGATCACCTCTTCCAGAATGAGGCCACTTTCCTGGGCCACGACCGGAAGGTGCGCCGCGACGCCGCCAACAAGAGCCAAACAGAGCATCGGCGTGCGCACGGCTCTGCCTGGAACATGATTGGAATTCCGACTGAATACTCTCATGGTTCCTCCACCTGGGTGCAAACTGGCGCTCCTCTTCATCGCGGGTGCGCTCAGGAAAATTGAACATACAGTATGTTCCAATATCGATCAAGTATTTTTATTAGATATCAGGGATTACCCGCAGGCAAACGCCCGCCGCTTCATCGACGACAGTGATGGCGGAATGCGCGCCACCGGCGCACGGACTTTCAGGGCGCGAGAGAGCCCCGGCTGGCAATGGTGACTCCGGTGCCCGGCGGGCACCGGCATGCCCTATTTTTGCCTTTCTGCAAGCGCCCGCAGATTATCTTCATGTTTATCGCGGTCGATGCTGTACAGGTTGATGCTGGCAATCATCAACATCCAGATGACAAACAGGGTCGGGGCGTAATAAAGGCCCAGGCGGAACACCGCCTCGTCCGGGACCTGGCCGGGTGCGATACCCTTTGGAAATTGCGCAACGGTCAACACCGCTGATGCCGCCAGCACACCGAATCCCTGAACCGCTTTCCGGGCGAAGGTAGTTGCCGCAAACAAAACGCCTTCAGAGCGACGGGCAGTTCTGATCTCACTGGCTTCCACGAGGTCAGCCATCATCGAACTGGTCAGAATGGACAGGGTGATCACCAGCGTAACTTCAGAAACCACGGCAAACCAGATAATCGGAAACAGCGCGGGGTCACCATTTTCTGGCATCAATCCGAGCAGGCGCAGTACAACGGGTGCCGGCGCGATCGTGAACGCAACGATACCGACGAGGATCGCACCCCGTTTTTTGCCGATACGATGCGAAAGCATGGGCGCCAAAAACAGTGCGATGAAGGCTGAAAGGATGATGGAAAACGAAATGATGGAGATCTGATCGGTACTGAATTCCCAAAAATATCCGCTGATATAAAAAGAAAGCCCGGCCGATAAACCTGCCGCAACCGCCCCGAACAATGCGGCCAGGAAAAGCGCCAGAAACGACCTGTCCGCCAGGGTCTGGTAGATCTCGTAAAAAATACGTTTCAGGCTCATGGCCACCTTGGGCGGTGCAGGCTTGAAGTATGGAATCTGACTGTGCGTACCCACGGCAGTGACCAGGATGGAGATCAGAATCAACAGGGACGCGACAATCCCATAGGTTGTATATCCCTGCCTATTCAACAGACCATTCGTGATCGCTTCGGTGGGCACCAGAAAAGCCGCCAGGGCAATGGTTGCCATGATTGTGCCGCCCGTCCAGCCGAAAAAGTATCGATAGCTGAACAACGAAGTTCGCTCGTCGTAGTCTCCCGTCAGTTCAGCCGAAAGAGCTGAACTCGGCACTTCAAAGAGCGTAATCAAGACCCGGATCAGGATGGACAGAAGCAGTACATATGGGAACAGTTCGTTGCCGGTGAGCCCGGCGGGCGGTGCCCACAAGAGAAAATAGCAGATCGCGACCGGCACTGCCGAAGCATACATCCACGGATGCCGCCGGCCCCATCGTGAATGAGTGTTGTCACTCAGATAGCCGACAACCGGATCGGAAAAAGCATCGAACAGCAAGGCAATCAAAAGCGCCAAACCCACCAATGGCGCGTCCACACCCATTACCTGCGAGTAGAAAATCAACAGGAAATAATCGAAGCCATTGTTCTTCACCCCGAATGCAACGGCACCGAAGCCGTAAGCAAGCTTGGTTGAAAATTTCAGGTGCCTTTCTGATGTCATCGTGTGACCTCCGAATCTCACTGTCACACCGATGACAGATACCAGCGCACGGTGACAGATAAATTGAACTTTGGGTATGTACTATACATTCAAGGTATGTTTTCATGCAAAGGCCATTATTTGAACGGCCACGACATCAACCCTGATCGACGCATTTCTGGCGCCACAAGCAAGAACTCACACCCTGCGGAGTCGCCGGCGAAAGAAGGCCAGCGATACTCCTCGTTTCAGATTGTTTTGCTGGGCCGAAGTAACGGCCCGCACCGGCTGGGCGATCGATCTCTGCCTTCCCGCGCTGCCCCCGTTGATCGCACCGTTGCTCAGCGCGCAATTACTGGTTTGGCTCAGCTGGCGCGTCGTCTTTTGGTTGCCGGTCAGCCCGCCGATGCGACCATGCCGCCATCGAGCACCAGCGTTTGCCCGACTACCCAGGCCGCCGCCCGCGAAGAAAGGTAAATTGCAGTGCCGGCGATATCCTCGGCTTCGCCCAGCCGCCCCCTTGGAATGCGCCTCAGCATTTTCTGTTCAAACTGATCCAGCAGGCCAGCGGTCATCTTGCTGGGGAAGAAACCCGGTGCAATGCCATTGACGTTGATATGATCCGCGGCCAGGTCGGATGCCAGGTGGCGGGTCAGGTGAATGACCGCGGCTTTGCTGCTGGAGTAAGCGTAAGTGGGCATTCCGGGATTTGCCAGCCCATTGATCGAAGCAATGTTTATCACCCGCGCGGGGTCCTCGGCGCTGCCCGCAGCACGCAGCGCCGGAAGCATTTGCTGGGTCAGAAAGAACAACGATTTGAGATTCAGGTTCAGGACCTTGTCCCAGCCGCTTTCCGGGTACTCGTCGACAGGCGCCCCCCAGGTTGCCCCGGCATTGTTCACCAGAATGTCCACCCTGTCCTCTCGCTCTCGAATTTCACGGGCAAACGCCGCAACACCGTCCAGGCTGGAAAGGTCAGACTGGATGGCGATGCAATCGCCATGTTCCGAAAGCTGCCGTGCCGTCGCTTCGAGTTCTCCGAGTTTTCTCGATGTGATGTAGGTTCGCGCGCCATGCTGCAGGAACCCGCTGGCAATCATGCGGCCGATCCCCCTGGATCCACCGGTGACAACGGCCACTTTTCCGGCTATTGAAAACAAGTTTTCCATTTGTATGTCACCCATTTCGAAGTTCAAAAACGACCTTCAGCACTTTCATTTCCTGCAACCTGGTTCGATCATCCTTTGCCGAGTTGTTCGGCCCGCTCGGCGCGAAGTTTTTTCTTGTCGATTTTTCCGGAGGCGATCCGCGGCAGCTGCTCCTCCTGGCACCAGAGATGCACGGGAATCTTGAAAGCGGCCAACCGCTCGCGCAGAAATTCCCGCACCGTGCCGACATCCAGTTCCACGCCACCACTGGTCTTGACGACTGCGCCTACACTTTCGCCCAGGCGTTGATCGGGCAGGCCAAAGACGGCTGCTTCTTCAATTTCGGGATGCGAGTACAGGGCTTCCTCGACCTCGAGACAACTGATGTTTTCGCCGCCGCGGATGATGATGTCCTTGAGGCGGTCCACGATATAGACAAACCCATCGGCGTCGACATAGCCGACATCACCGGTGTGGCACCAGCCGTCCGTGAAGGTCGCCGATGTCGCTTCCGGCCGATTCAGATAGCCCACAGGGACCGCGGGTGAACGAATCCAGATCTCACCGACCCCCCCCTCACCTGACTTGCTCCCATCCTGACTCACGATTTTCAATTCGACCAGCGGCGCCGTTGGTCGCCCCACAGATCCTGGCCGCAACAGATAGTCGTCCTGCCCGATTACGCAGCCCACGGCATTGGTTTCAGTCAGGCCGTACCCTTGCGACGCCGTCGCGCCGGGAAAGCGTTCCACGAGCATCGCAACATGCTCCGCGGGGCGCGCCGCCCCACCCGAGGAAACATCCATCAGCGAGGAGAGGTCAAAATCGGCCAGGCGTGGATGATTCATCAGCTCCATGGACATGGTAGGAACGCCATTGAAATGGGTGATACGCTCCGCCTCGATCAATTCCAGGGCCTGGTCGACGTCCCATTTGTGCATCATCACGATTTTGCGTCCGATGATCAGGGACAGCAGGAACATGCTGTGCAGGCCCGTCACATGGAACAGCGGGATAGCCAGCAGAATCCCGATCGGCTTGTCGGGCTCCTGCTCCGCCGCGCCCTGGAGCACATTGATTGCGCTGACAAGAACCAACCAGGTTCCGATGGCCGAGATCACGTTTCGCTGGGTGGACAGAACGCCTTTCGGGTGACCGGTCGTTCCGGACGTGTAGAGGATCAGCGCGGGGTCTTCCGGCAAAATTTCCACCGAAGGCGGCGCCGGCACCTCACCGCCGGTCAACAATCCCTCGAGCCGGTCGACGTCAGCTGGCAGCGGCTTTCCGCCCGTATCGAAACCAATCACCGCCAGCCCGGACTGCTCCAGCCAGCCCGCCATTCTTGAGAACCTCGTGCCATCCACGATGGCCAGGCAGACCCTGCTGTCCTGCATCGCATAGGCCAACTCCTCACCCTGCCACCATGAGTTCATCGGCACGGCGACAGCACCTATGGAAGTGATCGCCATGAAGGCAATGCACCATTCCGGGCAATTCCGCATGGCGATAGCGACGCGGTCGCCTTTATTGATGCCATAGCGCGTTGAGAGGGCATCCGCCAACTGCAATACCTGGCCCACCGCTTGCTTGAACGACAATCTTTGCCGCTGGTAGACCAGGCAGTCCTTGTCGCCGTAACTGGCGGCAAACAGATACAAATCCCGCAGATTCCCGGGCAAGCCACCGAATACCCTCCGGGTTTCTCCATCAATGACTGCTTCCTGCAGCGGAAACGGCCCCTGCTCACCGGTTACCCCGGCAATGACGGCCTCCAGTTCCTGGTAGTTCATATCTCAAAAACCTCTGATCCTGGCGAACCGGTCCGAGTGATAGTATTCGTCCCCGTATTCCTGTCGTGCAGCCGCAGCACGTTTCATGAAGAACCCGATATCGTATTCATCGGTCATACCGATACCCCCATGCATCTGAACCGCTTCATTGACGGCCAGGCAAGCCACTCTGCCGCACTTGGTCTTGGCGCCGCTGGCCAACAAGGAGAGATCCTCACTGTCTTCGTCAATGGCTTCCAGTGCTTTCAGCAGCAGTGACCGGCACAGGTGAAGTTCACAGAAAAGGATCGCCGCGCGATGGTGTAAAGCCTGAAAACTACCGATTGCCACGCCGAACTGCTTGCGCTCTTTCAGGTATTCGATGGTCCGTTGAAAGGACTCCTCCGCGATACCCAACAATTCAGCCGACAGGCCGACGGCGCCAATATTCAGCGCTTTTCCCAAAGGAGTCCAGGCCTGTCCTAACTCGCCCAAGAGCGAATCTGCCCCGACTTTCACCGAATCGAATCGGACGTGTGCACTCCGGTGGTTGTCCGCATTGGTCGTCGACTCGATCTCTACGCCTTCGGCCCCTCTCTCAACCAGGAACAGGCTCAACCCGTCACGCTCGCCCGGGACGCCGCCGGTGCGAGCGGAGACGATAAATGCATTCGCATAAGCGCCATCTGTGACATGAGCCTTTACACCCTGCAGAACGAAGGAATCACCATCGGCAGTCGCCATCAATTCTGTTGCGGCCGGGTCGGCTTGAACACCTTCACGCCAGGCCAGCGCCAAAATCCGCTCACCAGAGGCCATGGCCGGCAACAGGGTGGATTTTTGCTGCTCGCTGCCTTCCCCGGATATCAGCGAGGCGCACACCAGCGCCGAGGACACCAGGGGGGAAGTCGCGAGTGTCCGGCCGCATTCCTCCACCAGCAAACCGGCGCCGAGATAGCCGAACTCCAGTCCGCCGTAAGCTTCCGGGATGACGATTCCCGCCCACCCCATATCCGCCATTCCGGCCCATAAATCTTCGGACCATTCCCTACCGGAATCGCGAAGTTCCCGATGCAAGGACACGGGCGAACATTCGTTCAGGAAATCTTTGGCGGAATCCCGCAATAACTGCTGTTCTTCATTCAATACCAAGGCCATGCTTTTTCTCCCTGTTCAGGCGGGTAGCCCCAGGACTCGCCGGGCAATAATGTTCAGTTGGATTTCAGAGGTCCCACCCTCGATCGAGTTGCCTTTGCTGCGCAGCCAATGCTTGACCTGCGTGATCTGATGATCCCCTCCCCACTCGAGAGCAGCGGGCCCGCCAATCGACATCAGCAGTTCATTACGTATCTTGTTCAGCTCCGTTCCAAAATACTTCAGCATCGAGGACGCCGCACCCGCGCCCTGCCCCGCTTTCGTCTCGGCAACAGTCCGTTCGAGTGTCAGCGCAAATGCAATTTCGTCGATTTCGAACGCGGTGATATCCGCGCGCAGACCGCCATCCTGAAGTTTTCCATCCTTATCACCCCGAATCCGCAGTGCCGTGCCGCCCAGGGTCTCCCGGCCCGTCATCGCGATTCCGAAACCGCCGATCATTTCTCTTTCGTGAGTCAGCAGGTACTTGGCGATATCCCAGCCTTTGTTCAGTTCTCCGACCAGATTTTCCTTGGGAACCTCGACATCCTCGAAAAACGTCTCGCAGAAGGGTGAACTGCCGCTGATCAGCTTGATCGGACGAGTACTGACACCGGGCGAATCCATGTCGATCAGCAGGAAGCTGATTCCCTGATGCTTGGACGCTTCGAAATCCGTCCGCACCAGGCAAAAAATCCAGTCGGACTTGTCGGCATAGGAGGTCCACACTTTCTGGCCGTTGACGAGGAAATGATCGCCTCGGTCTTCAGCGCGGGCTTGCAGGCTGGCCAGGTCGGAACCGGCATTGGGTTCGCTATAGCCCTGGCACCAGCGGATTTCACCGTTCACAATTTCGGGAATGTAGCGCTTTTTCTGCTCTTCGCTGGCGAATTTCAGAAGCGCGGGCCCCAGCATGTCAACCCCGAAACTGTCCAGCGCACGACGTGCCTTGATCCGGCCCAATTCCTCGCGCAAAATTTTCGCCTCCGCCTTGGAGAGCCCGCCTCCGCCGTACTCGGCCGGCCATTGTGGCGCAGTCCAGCCGCGCGCGGCCATCCGCTCCATCCACACGCGTTGATCCTCGCTTTGAAATTTCCAGTTTCGCCCGCCCCAACACTGATCCTTTTCGGATTTGATGGGTTCGCGCATGCCCTGCGGACAGTTTTTTTCCAACCACTCACGGGTTTCTTTCCTGAATTGATCCAAATCACTCACGGTCTGGCCCCAATGAATTGAACATTCGGTATGTACTATACCTATTTGGTATGTTGCTTTGCAAAAACTTTTACTGTGTGTTGATTCTGGCCATGTTATGCTAATTTAACTTTCGGTATTTTTTTGGACGTCCCGCTCAGAAACCGCTTATCAACAACAGGATCTGTAAAAAACCAAAGACATGAGCACTCCTTTTTCCCGTACCAGACAACGCAATCTGAAACGGCAAACGATCATTTCCGAGGCATCGAGGCTGTTCAATTACCAGGGCACCAAGGCGACTACGCTGGATGACATCGCCAATACCCTTGGGCTGACGAAAACATCCCTTTATTACTACGCCCGTAACAAGGAAGAACTGGTCCACATGTGTTACGTCGCGGCCTGCGATGCCGGGGACGAGATATTCGCTGAGGCCGAAAAAGATGCCCGGAACGGGCTGGACTGCCTGCTCCAGTTCCTGCAAGTATTTTTCAGGCGCTGGAACGAAATAGATGCCGGTCTGCGTCCGCGTGCGGCCATGCTTGTCGAGATTCCGGTACTGAGTGCCAAGCATAGGCGGGAAATCGAGGCCAGAGTCAGGCTGCATTTTGAAACTGTTCTCGGCTTCCTGGAGCGCGGTCTGAAAGACGGAAGCATTGCACGATGCGAACCCGTACCGACAGCACAGGCTTTCATGGCGCTCATCAACTGGTCCTACGTCTGGTTTGGTCGGGTGCCTGCAGAACAAAGGCCGGAAGTTGTCGATCAACTGATCGGATTGGTGAAGCACGGCATCAGCTCCGGAGAGTACCAGTTTCACGACATGGAGTTTCCAGGGCGAGAAACACGGCTCGTATCAGGATTTGACCGAGAACGGCAAAACCTTCTGAAACGTAATGCCTTCCTGCGCACTGGAGCGATGATGTTCAACGAGCGCGGTTACCGCGGCACCTCGCTCGATGAAGTCGCCCGGCAACTCGATGTGACCAAGGGCGCGTTTTACTACCACATCGAGAACAAGGAAGACCTGCTCTACCAGTGCTTCCTGCGCATGCTCCAACTGGAACGCGAGACCATAGATAAGGCCTTCAAAATGGGAAGCAGCGGGGCCGAGAAAATCGAGTACGTTCTCAGGCATCTGTTTAATATTCAACACAGCGAGGAAGGGCCGCTGATCGGATACCGGAGCCTTTTGTCCCTGAACGAAGACCGCAGGCGTGAGATTCTTCTCGAAACCCAGAAGCTGAGCGACGACCTGGGTGTGTTGATCAGCAATGGCATCGATGACGGCAGCATTCGCAAGGTCTCTCCCGAGATCATTGAAAACGCCATCGCTGGAACGGTGGATGCCGCGCCTGATATCGCCAGCAAAATGCGGATCGAAGATATCGAGGCAACTTCAGCGGACTATCTTCAGCTCATTTTCAACGGCATAGCGAATACCGCCGCATGAAGAAAACGGTCACTGTCCTTTATCTTCATCATCCGCTTGATTCGGAGCAGGAGGCCCCTGCCCCGTCAAAGCTCTGGTGAAAACCTCATACTGCTCCACCATTTTCTTGATGCTCTGTTCCGGCGACTGGTAGGGTTGCGCGAAAGCCTTGGCGAACTGGCCCCGCAGATCGTCCTGAATGGCGAGTGAACGCAGGATTTGTTGTTCCAGGTAAGGACTCATTATGGAAACCAACTTGTCATCAAAGAAGCGGATCAATTCCTCAAGAACCCGGTTGGTAAGCAGCGATTCGTGACCTTCGGATTCCAATTCGGTGATGATCTGCATGAGTACGCCCCGAGTCAGGTCCTTGCCGCTTTTTTCGTCCACCACCCGGAACGCCACGCGATCGAGGACCATCTGCCTGATTTCGGACAGCTTCACGAACTGGCTCGCATCCGTATCGTA
>Ga0209536_100008156_pt1 | contig 15755 bp, 10 predicted proteins | sample DeeMarSeWOR28_12_FD_187461 | JGI IMG/M metagenome (GOLD analysis project Ga0209536, IMG submission 187461) | Marine sediment microbial communities from White Oak River estuary, North Carolina - WOR-2-8_12 (SPAdes) (version 2) | ecosystem: Environmental > Aquatic > Marine > Intertidal zone >...
ACCCGCTCGTAGCCCCACTGCTCGCCGAAGTACACCAGGCTGCCTTCGATCTGAACCGGCTGCCCCCCACTGGGGGTGAAACCACCAACCGCCATCGCGAACGGATCGCCCGGCTGAGCGTTTGCCGCCGCCAAAGCTTCGAGGGCGCGTTCGTCCCGCAAGCATCCGTATATGAAGTTGCTCACTCCCTGGTCCATCAATTCCCTGAGAATGAAGGTTGCGTCACCCGGCCTGTCGCTGTAGTCACCGACTGCAACCGGAGTATCACCACGTAGGATCGCTCGTCTGACGAGGCGCACAGCTTCGTCCGGCATGGGGAACTCACCGCTGGCAAACTCCTCCCGGACCCTCCAGATGTACTCCGACATGTCGTCTGCTATCTGATCCGCGAGATCCTGATTGTCGTTGGTTATCGCGATCGCGGTGGCTCCCACGTCGGGCACGTCGGTCCAGGGGTAGCCAAAGAACACGCTGACGTAGACGTCGGGCTCGCGCGCCTCCCAGCGGCGCGCTCGCTCCATGATGTCCATCGCAGGCGAGGCGCCGGTCCATTGCAGCACCGTGGCGGTGATCACACCGGGCTTGCGGGTGGCGGTCGTAGGTACGAACTCGCCGCGCAGGGTCCGGATCAACATCCGGGCTGCCCGCTCCCCCTGGATGTACGCGTCGTAGTGTGGGAACCGCTTCACCACGAAGGCCATATCTGCGTGCCGTAGGAACTCCTCGTCCTCATTGCCATGTAGATCGAAGGTGGCAACGATCGGTACATCAGGCCCCACGACTTCCCGCACTCGCCGCGCGATCTCCGCCTCGGGACGGGGCACGTTGCGCACTCCCATTGCACCGTGAAGCGCCAAGTAAACGCCGTCGACCGGCTGCGCCGCACGCAGGTCGCGTAGGATACCCTCCATGAAGTGCTCGAACGTCTCCTCCGTTATCCAACTTGCCGACGAACTCCCGAACACGTCGCCGGGCGACTCGAGTCCGATCAGTTCGACACCACCGTATTCGCGGGCCCGGGCCACGAAGCCCGCGATATAGGAATCAGCCTCGAAGATCTCGTCCCCCTTGTAAGGTGGACGGAGTCGCGTCCACCGCTCGACGTCGGTATCACCGCCGGGACAGAACGTGCACGTCTCCTGCTGGAATCGTGCGATGGCGATGCGGTAGTTATCCGAGTCGGTCGCTGATTGGCCGCACCCGGCCAGACTCAGGCACACCGCTGCCAGGGTCAACACAGAGGAACTAGGATCTCTCATCGTTATTCTCCCGAGTGGAGACTGCAAGACTGTGTTGGGTATCTGCCGCGGAGGGCACGGTCGACGAACGTGAATCTATCCCACAGGCCGCTACAGAGCTATCATTCCCTGCCTAAACGGCCTCACAGTCCCCGAAGTGCCGTTTCCTGCTCGTCCGAACCCCGACACATCGATCCAGAGGTTTACAGGAAACCATGATGAACCTGCCACGATCCGCTTCTCTGCCCCTGACAACTTGGCTCGTGTTCTCCAGTTCGCTCTCGAACACGGCGGAAGCCCAGGTCGACACCAAGTTCGAAATCACGGTACCGGCCGATGTTCACCGGCAGCCCATCACCGGCCGGGTGTATGTGATGATCGCCCGCACAGACAATCGTGAGCCGCGGTTCCAGATCGGGCGGACCGGTGAGCCTTTCTTTGGACGAGATATCGAGCAACTGCAACCCGGCGATATCGCGACAATCGACGCGACGGACCTGGGATGGCCGGTTGCAAGCCTCGAGGATCTGCCTGCCGGCGACTACTACGTGCAGGGATTCGTCAATGTCTATTCCGAGTTCCGACGGGCAGACGGTCACGTGCTGTGGATGCACGACGACCAGTGGGAGGGACAGCGCTTCAACCGCTCCCCCGGCAATCTGTACAGCGACGTTCAGCGAATCCGGCTCGATCCTGCAGCCGGTTTCACAGTCCGCCTGGTGGCCGGCAACGTGATACCGCCAGTCGCACTGCCTGCCAACACGGAGTGGGTCGAACGATTCCGGATTCAGAGTCCCATGCTCACGCAGTTCTGGGGCCGGCCGGTCTATTTGGGCGCGACTGTTCTCCTACCCAAGGACTACCACTCCACCACGATCGAGTACCCCGTCTTGTACCGCCAGGGGCATTTCTCGACCGCCGCTCCGCTCCGGTTCCGCGAGAACGGCGACCTATATCAGGCGTGGATCGCAGACGACTACCCGCGGATGCTCGTGGTCACGTTCCAGCATCCGACCCCGTACTTCGACGACTCATATGCGGTCAACTCGGTCAACGTGGGTCCCTATGGGGACGCACTGTTGCAGGAGCTGATCCCCGAGATCGAGCGTCGCTATCGGATCATCAAACAGCCGTGGGCACGACTGCTGGACGGTGGCTCCACCGGAGGTTGGGAGGCGTTGGCACTGCAGCTGTTCCATCCTGACTTCTTCGGCGGCACGTGGTCGTACTGCCCCGATCCGGTGACGTTCACCAACGTGGAGGGCGTCAACATCTACGAGGACGAGAACGCCTTCTACAAGGATCGCGGATGGTTCACCGTCCCGACGATCAACACACGCGAGACGAACGGCGAGGTCCGGCTCACTTCGAGGCAGCGCAACCAATTCGAGCTGGTGAGCGGAACCAAGGGCCGTTCGGGAGAGCAGCTCGACATCTGGGCGGCCGTTCACGGCCCGTTGGGCGATGATGGTTACTTCAAACCGTTGTACGACAAGCGGACCGGCGTCATCGATCGTGAGGTTGCAGAGTACTGGCGCGAGAACTACGACCTGCTGTATTACATGCAACGTAACTGGGACTGGCTGGGGTCCAAGCTGGTCGGCAAGCTCCACATTTACACCGGGGATATGGACAACTTCTATCTCAACAACGCGGTCATGGAGATGGAAGCCTGGATGAAGACGACCAAGAATCCACATTACCCCGGCTTCTTCATGTACGGACGCGGCAGGGGCCACTGCTACAGCGGCCCGGTGACGACGGCGGAGCGCTTGCGGGAGATGGCTCAGCACATCATGCGGCAGCAGCCTGCGGAGCGAGACACTCCATGGTGGGAATACTAGGATCGAGCAAGTGGCGCAGTTACCTCAAGTCAGGCAGCCGAGTTTGGCAGCAAGGAACTCGGCGGCCCGCCGTTCACCCCAAAACAGCGGCGCCCACGGATGGCCGCTCACGAACCCCACATGTCCTCCGTGCCGGGTGAAATCCGCCTCGATGTGCGGGTTTTTTCGCGTGATCCCGCTCGGCACTGAGGCGGAAGGCAGAAACGGGTCGTCCAGCGAATGGATCAGTAGCGTCGGTGTCGTGATAGCCTCGAGGAACTGAACCGAGCTCGACCTCCGGTAATAGTCTTCGGCATCGTGAAAGCCATGGATCGGAACGATGACCGCGTCGTCGAATTCCCTGAAGGTCCGAGCCGACAGGGCGCGAGCTACATCTATCTCACCGTCCAGTATCCGCACCTTCGCTCGCACTTTGCGTTTCAACTTGCGGACCAAGAACGCTCGGTAGGTCTTCGAGAAGCCGCGCTCCATGTGATCCGCGCCCGCCGAGAGATCGAACGGGACCGAAATCGCCACCGCGGCGTCGAGCGCCTTGCTGTCCTCGCCCAAGTACTTGAGCAGCACGTTCCCCCCGAGCGAGAACCCCACTGCACCAATCGCTCGCCGCGGGTAGCGTCCCCGCAGGACACCCAGTATGTACCCCAGGTCACCCGTCTCTCCCGAGTGATAGGCCCGTGGCAACCGATTCGGCTCGCCGCTACAGCCCCTGAAATTGAGCCCGACCGCCTGCAATCCGCAGGCAGTCAGCTCGCGGTACATCTGGCGGGCATAACCGGAGTTGGCCGACCCTTCCAGCCCGTGCAACACGAGTACGAGCGGTCGGTTCTCAGTCTCACTCCCCGCCGGCGCGGCAACCCAATCGAGATCGAGGAAATCACCGTCCTCCAATTCCAGCCGTTCGCGGCGGAATTCGACTTTCAAGAAGGAGCGCAGCAGGCGCGCGACCAACGTTTGACAGTGTGGTCCCAAAAGCCACCGAGCCGGTCTAAAAGTCGCTACGGTCATGCCCGGAAAGTAACAGCCCGGGCGCCCCTTCCCAGGAACCGGACTTCCATTAATCATTCTCCACAGTCAAAACACACCTCAGGAAAGTGGAAGACACATGCCACGCCACCGCTTTGTCGTTTCCGCCGGGCTTCCGGTGCTGGTAGCCGGGGCCTTGGGATTACCAGCATGCAACGTTCAACAGGAACCAGCACCACCGATGGCGACACAGAATCCCGATAGACTCGAGCATCATGGAAACGTTCGCGTCGACGATTACTACTGGTTGAACCAACGGGACGACCCCAACGTAATCGAGTATCTCGAGGCAGAGAACGAGTACGTCGAGGAAATGACGGCCCACATCAAGGATCTCGAGGACGAGTTGTTCGAGGAGATCAGGGGCCGCATCAAGGAAGATGATTCATCGGTGCCGTACAAGCTCAACGACTATTTCTACTACACGCGGTTCGAGGAGGGCCAGGAGTACCCGATCTACGCACGGCGCAGGGAATCGATGGAGGCACCGGAAGAGATCATGCTCGACGTGAACGATCTGGCCGAGGGACACGGTTTCTTCTCGGTCAGTGGTGTGTCGGTGAGCTCCGGACAGGACATCCTCGCCTTCACACAAGACACGGTAGGCCGGCGGATCTACGAGGTGAGATTCAAGAATCTCACGACCGGCGAGATGCTGCCGGAGATCATCTCCAACGTCACGAGCAACATCGCCTGGGCCGAGGACAACCGAACACTGTTCTACACGCGGCAGGAAGCCGAGACGCTCCGCTGGTTCCAGATCTTTCGTCACACGCTGGGCACGGACCCGTCCGAGGATGAGCTAGTCTACGAAGAGGCCGACGAGGAGTTCAGCAGCTTCGTGTTCAAGACCAAGTCGAAGCGGTTCTTGATGATCGGATCACAGCAGACGTTGAGCAGCGAATTTCGCTATCTCGAGGCAACCGACCCCACCGGAGAGTTTCAGGTCTTTGCGCCACGGGAACGGGATCACGAGTACGACGTGGATCACTTCCAGGGCAAGTTCTACATTCGCACCAACTTCGAGGCCGAGAACTTCCGGCTGATGGAGACGCCGGTCACCGACACCAGGAAGCAGAATTGGTCGGAACTGATCCCGCACCGGGAGAACGTACTCCTCAGCAGCTTCGAGATCTTCGCCGGGCATCTGGTGCTGGCCGAGCGGAGCGAGGCTCTGATGCAACTGCGAATCATTCCTTGGGATGGCACCGGGGAGCACTACCTCGATTTCGGGGAGCCCACCTATTGGGCCGGGATCGGCACCAACCCCAACTTCGACACCCCGATCCTGCGCTACAACTACACATCCATGACGACTCCCAGCTCGGTGATCGACTACGACATGAACACCCGCGAATCCACCCTGATGAAACGTGAGGAAGTACTCGGTGGGTTCGATCCCGAGGATTACGAGACGGAACGGTTATGGGCGACGGCTCCGGACGGCGTGCGGGTTCCGATCTCGCTGGTCTACCACACGGGGATCGAAAGGGACGGCTCCAACCCGCTGCTGCTCTACGGTTACGGCTCCTATGGCTTCAGCATGGATGCAACATTCAGCTCGGCGCGTCTGAGTCTACTCGACCGCGGGTTTGTCTATGCAATCGCACATGTCAGGGGCGGCCAGGAGATGGGACGCTGGTGGTACGAAGACGGGAAGCTGTTGAAGAAAAAGAACACGTTCACCGACTTCATTGCCTGCGCCGAGCACCTCGTGGAACAAGGGTACACCAATGAGAGTGTGTTGTTCGCGATGGGCGGCAGCGCTGGCGGGTTGCTCATGGGTGCCGTAACCAACATGCGACCCGATCTCTTCAGGGGCATCGTGGCGACCGTACCGTTCGTCGACGTCGTCACGACCATGTTGGACGAGAGCATTCCGCTCACGACGTCGGAATATGACGAGTGGGGCAATCCCAATGAGAAGGAATACTACGATTACATGCTGTCATATTCTCCCTACGACAACGTCGAGGCCAAGGATTATCCCAACCTACTGGTCATGACGGGATTGCACGACTCGCAGGTCCAGTATTGGGAACCGGCCAAGTGGGTGGCGAAGTTGCGGGCGATGAAAACCGACGACAACGTGATCCTGCTCAAGACGAACATGGAGGCCGGACATGGAGGAGCCTCCGGTCGCTTTCGCCGGCTCAGGGAGACGGCGCTGCAGTACGCCTTCATGATCGATCTGGCGCAAGGAGGTGATTAGCTCATGGTAAAGACAGCGTCGACCATGCTGCCACTGGGAACTCAGGCTCCCCCCTTCAGCCTTCCGAGCACCGAAGGTAACACTGTCACAATCGACGACTTCGCGGGCGCACCGGGACTGCTGGTGATGTTCATCTGCAACCACTGCCCGTTCGTGCAGCATGTCCGCCGTGGTCTGGCCGAATTCGGGCGGGAGTACCAGGGCCGAGGCCTCGGCATCGTCGCGATCAACTCGAACGACGTGATCACTCACCCGGACGACAGCCCCGACAAGATGAAGGAAGAGGTCGTCGCCGTAGGGTACACTTTCCCCTACTTGTTCGATGAGACCCAAGAGGTCGCCAAAGCATACAGGGCCGCATGCACGCCCGACTTCTTCTTATTCGACAAAAGCCACAATCTGATATACCGCGGCCAGTTCGACGCCAGCCGTCCAGGCAACGATATCCCCGTGACCGGATCGGATTTGCGGGCGGCGACTGACGCTCTGTTGGCGGGCAAGCCGGTACCCTCCGCGCAAATACCGAGCATGGGATGCAACATCAAGTGGAAGGCGGGGAACGCCCCGGACTACTTCGGTGGGTGATCGGACAGAGTGCAGAGTGCAGATTGCAGAGTGTGAGAGGTGGGAAGCGGGGAGCGGAAGGTAGACGCCGGGAAAACGGGACGCCGACAAAGCCCGCGGGGTAGTGGACGTGGTCAATCGCCAGGCAACACAACCGACAGGATTAACCTCATGAAGCAACTCATCCTTTCCCTCGCATTGCTGCCTCTTTGCCTTTCGGCACCGGCAGAGGCACAAGAAGTGATGACTCCCGAGATACTGTGGAGTCTGCGACGCGTAGCGGGGCCCGCCGTATCGCCTGACGGTACCCAGTTCGTGTACGGCGTGCGCGTCTACGACATCGAAGAGAACCGCGGCAACACCGACCTGTTCTTACTTGCAATCAATGGCGGCGATCCGGTACGCCTCACCGATACTCCCGGCAGCGAGTTCAACTATGCGTGGCGGCCTGACGGGCAGAGGATCGGTTTCCTCTCGGCGGAGAGCGGTTCGGTGCAGTTGTGGGAGATAGATCCCACCGGCTACAACAAGCGCCAGGTCTCCGAGATCGAGGGCGGTATCGGCAACTTCGCTTACTCGCCAACCGGAACGCATGTCTCGTTCACCCGCAACGTCAAACTCGATCCAACCATACAGGAGGTGTATCCCGACCTCCCCAAGGCGGACGCACGCATCATGGACGAGTTGATGTACCGTCATTGGGATTCGTGGCACGACTACGCCTACAGCCACCTATTCATAGCGGATTACAACAACGGGCAGATCGGCACACCGGTGGACGTCATGCCAGGAGAGCGATACGACACTCCATTGAATCCGTTCGGCGGCGCTGAGCAGATCGCCTGGAGTTCTGATGGACGCAACATAGCGTACACCAGCAAGAAACTGGTGGGAACCAGCTACGCCACCAGCACGAACTCCGACGTATACGTGTACGATCTGGCCAGCCGCACCACGGTCAACATCACCGAAGGCATGATGGGCTACGATATCGAGCCGACGTACTCGCCGGACGGCCGTTACATGGCGTGGCTCAGCATGGAGCGGGACGGATACGAGGCCGACCGGAACCGCCTGTTCATCAGTGATCTGCGCAGCGGCATATCCAGTGAACTGACCGTGGGATTCGACCAGGACGCTCACGGCCCGGTCTGGTCCCCCAACAGCCGCACGATCTACTTCACGAGTGAGACACAGGGAACGGTTCAACTATTCGCGGCCGACGTCATGAACGCCACCATAACACAGATAACCGAGGGGCAGCACAACTACGGAACCTTCGGAGTCTCGGCCAGTCGGGGCGGGACCTCGCTCATAGCTTCGCGTACCTCGATGGCCGCGCCGGCCGACATCTTCCAGGTCGACGCCACGACCGGCTTCGCCACGCAATTGACCTTCGCCAATGCCGACATCCTGGACGACATCGAGTTGGGTGAAGTCGAACCTCGCTGGGTAACCACGACGGATGGCAAGGAAATGCTGGCTTGGGTGATCTATCCGCCTGGCTTCGACCCCAGCCGGCAGTACCCCGCCCTGCTCTACTGCCAGGGAGGACCTCAAGGTACCGTGAGCCAGTTCTTCTCCTATAGATGGAACTTCCAGATGATGGCTGCCAACGGCTACGTCGTCATCGCGCCGAATCGACGGGGAGTGCCCAGCTTCGGGCAGGAGTGGAAAGAGCAGATCTCGGGCGATTGGGGCGGACAGGCGATGCAGGACCTGTTGAGCGCCATCGATGATATCGCGCAAGAGCCTTACGTCGATGAGGACCGGCTCGGTGCGGTGGGCGCCAGCTTCGGTGGCTACAGCGTGTTCTGGTTGGCGGGAAACCACGAGGGGCGCTTCAAAACCTTCATTGCCCATGACGGCGCCTTCAACCTGGAGAGCATGTACGGCGCCACCGAGGAGATGTTCTTCCCCAATTTCGATCTCGCGGGCGCCTACTGGGACAACCCCGACAGCTACGAACGGTTCTCACCGCACGACTTCGTCGGCAACTGGGACACGCCCATCCTAGTGATCCACGGTGAGAAGGACTTCCGGCTGCCAGTGACCGAAAGCATGCAGGCGTTCACCGCGGCGCAGCTGCAGGAAATACCCAGCCGCTTCCTGTATTTCCCAGAGGAGAACCATTGGGTGCTCTCAGCACAGAACGGAATCGTGTGGCAACGAGTGTTCTTCGATTGGCTGGACAAGTATTTGAAACAGCGGGAGCAGGCAGACGGATCCTAGAGTGGCGAGGGTCGTGGAGAAAGAGGCCGAACGGTCCGTCAAGCTGCTCGCTGCAGAGTCAAAGGAGTAGAGCGATGAGTGATACCAGCGAGATCCGGCCCAAGGAGGTCGAGGTGCAACCGACCCTCGCTCTGCAAATCGCGGGCGAAAGCGGCTCCGATCCGCAAGAAATCAGCAAGGCCATGGGCCAAGCCTTCGGCGAGCTGCAGCGGGTCTCTCAGGCGCATGCAGTACAGTTCACCGGCCCTCCTCGAGCGATCTATACGGCGTACTCGCCAGAGGCAGTCAAATTCACGGTCGTCATGCCGATTGCGGCGGAGGTGAGCGGCATCGGACAGGGCCCGGTTACCGTTGCCGAAGTGCCGGGCGGCAAGGCACTCAGGTTCGTCCACAAGGGACCGTATCCCAAGCTGATGGAGACTTACGGGAAGATCACCGAGTGGATGACGGCCAACGGCATGCTGGAGACGGAGGCCGACTGGGCCAAGTACATGCCGATGTGGGAAGAGTACCTGAACGACCCCGACTCGACCCCGGCGGATGAGCTGATAACCCAGATCTATGTGCCGCAGCGCTGAAGCGGCACCGCGTCGAGACCGGCCAGACCCGAACGACTATCGCTTCAGCTTGTCCAGATACTCGCGCCGCACTTTAGCCACTTTCGGCGCGATGACGGCCTGGCAGTAGGACTGGGCCAGGTTGCGCTGGTAGTAGTCCTGGTGGTAAGACTCTGCCTGATAGAACCTGTCGAGCGGCGCGAGTTCCGTAACGATGGGATCATTCCACACGCCTGACGCAGTCAACTCGTCCATGACCTGCTGCGCTGCCAAACGTTGCTCTTCCGAGTGGTAGAAGATCGCAGAGCGGTACTGCGTCCCCACATCCGCACCTTGCTGGTTGAGGGTGGTCGGGTCGTGGATCGTGAAGAACACGTGGAGCAGGTCGCGATATGTGAGCTCCGCGAGATCGAACGTGACCTGCACCACCTCGGCATGGCCCGTCGTGCCGCTGCACACCAGCTCGTAGGACGGGTCTGGCACACCCCCCCCGGCGTACCCCGACACGACGCTGTGAACGCCTCGCAACTGCAGGAACACCGCTTCCAGACACCAGAAACAGCCGCCGGCCAGAGTTGCTACTTCGCTGCGGTTCGCGGACATCTGCTACTCCACTCCCGTAGTTGTCTACAGCGCCGTGCCACCGACACGTCGCGTGCATATGGACCAAAGAATCACGCAATCTAAACGGTGGTAGCCCGGTAATCGACGGGCGGGTTGAACGGAGGAAGATTCGGTCTTGGCTTCAGAAAACCGGTTGCCGAACCGGGGGCCCGAGCCGAAGCGATGCGATCCCTACGACTCGAGCCCCCGTCCTCACCGGTTCTACGGAATCATTTCCCTGCCCGGCACGACCACCGCAGGCAGGTTGCCCAACATCTGGTTCAACTCCCTGATTGCTCCATTGATTATGCCTTGCAATTCCTGCTGTCGAGCTGCGACCTCGGTCTCCAGTTCCGCTAGCACAGTCATCTGCCCCTCGGTCGGACGCGCCTGCACTCCCGCGACACTCCCCAAGAGCCGGCTCACTTCATCTGAGAGACGTGGGTACTGCCTGTAGCCCATGCGCGGGGGCGGGCGCTGCAGTTTGTTCTCCAATTCAGCGATCTGAGCGTCAGCCGTGTCGATGTGCGCGCGCACAGCGTCGAGGTTCTCGAGGTCGGCGGCAGCGACATTCTCCTTGAGACTACCGAGTTGTGTCTGGAGACTGGTCATCTGATCCAGCATCCGATTGCTCTGCGACATGAGGTCAACCAGATCCTGTGCGGCATCGTGCCAGGCCTGGTAGTCGGCCAGCTGCAGCTCGATCCTCGGGTCACCGCGGACCTCGAAAGTCGTACTGCCCTGCAACGCGCCGTCACCCACGATGACGGTCGCGGTATACGTGCCCGGCACGGCCGGCGCACCCGAGCCTCCGAACCGGCCCCCACCACCCTGCTGCCCCGACCGCGGCGTCGCACCGCTGTGCCGCAGGTTCCACTCGAACCGGTTGACCCCGGCCACTGCCTCGCGCACCGGCAACTCGTTCACCAAATCGCCGCTTACGTCGGTGATCCGCACCCGAACGCGCTCGTCGGGTTCCTCAGCCAGGTAGAAGTTGATCAACGCGCCGTCGTCGGGGTTCTCACCCATGTAGGTGCGCTGGCCCGCCGATGCGTCGGGGTTCCAACTCTGCCAGTGGGTCGCTATGCGAGAAGGGAAGACGTGCAACTGTTGTTGCATGGCCGCGGCCAGCTGCTGGACCGCAGCCAGATCGTCGAGTATCCAAGCACCACGACCGTGCGTACCGACCACGAGATCGTTGTATTCCTGCTGCACTTTGATATCGCGCACCGACACGCGAGGCAGATTCAGGCGCATGTCGACCCAGGTCTCTCCCCCGTTCCACGAGAAGTAGAGCCCACGGTCCATCCCCACGTACAGCAGATCGGGGTTGGTGGGATCCTCTCGAATGACCTTGGTATAGTCGTCGTCGGGCAGACCCTCGCTCAGATTCACGCAGCGTTCGCCGTAGTCATCACAGCGCCATACGTGGGGTGAGAAGTCGTCGAGCCGGTGCTGGTCGACGTTGATGTAGGCCCGCCCAGCGACCTGATGTGAAGCATCGATCTTCGACACCCAGGCCTCACCCGGGAAGTCGGGCAGATTGTCGTTCAACAGAGTCCACGTCGCGCCGCCGTCGCGCGTGATCTGAACGTTGCCGTCGTCAGTTCCGATCCAGATGACGCCCGACTCGCGCGGCGACTCCGCAATCGTGAGGATCGTGCAGTGGAACTCGGCCGCAGTATTGTCCAGATAGATCTCACCGCCCGAGTCGAGCTGCTTCTGTGGGTCGTCAGTCGTCAAGTCGGGACTGATAACGTCCCAACTGTGCCCATAGTCCGTACTCCTGAACAAAACGTTGCCGCCCCAGTAGACCGTACCCGGGTCGTGGGGTGAGTTATGGATGGGAGCGTCCCAGTTGAAGCGGTACTTCGCCTGGTACATGCCCTGGCCCTGCGAGCCGTGCATGCGCGGGTACGGCTCGATCGACTGCGTGACACCGGTCTGCGTGTTGGTTACGCGCAGGTATCCTCCCTGCGCGTTGGAGTACACCAAATGCGGACTGCCAGGGACCGGCACGGTGTAGAATCCATCGCCACCCGAGACAGTGTACCACTCATCCTTGCGAATACCGCCGCTCATCGTGCGACTCGGCCCGCACCAGTTGCCGTTGTCCTGCAACCCCCCGCACACGTAGTAGGGGTCACGGTCGTCGACGAAGATCTGGTAGTATTGCGACAGTGTAACGTTGTTGATGATATCCCAGTTGGCACCGCCATCGAAAGACACCTGATAGCCGCCGTCGGAACCCGACAACACGTGGTCGGAGTCTTCGGGGTCGATCCATAGCGCCTGGTGATCGCCGTGTACCCCGCGACCCACCGATTCGAAGTTGCGACCCCCGTCCGTGGACTTGTAGAGACCGCCGGATAGCGACCAGACGACTTCCGGGTTGCTGGGGTCGGCGTAGATCTCGCTGTAGTAGAAGGGGCGGAAATTGATGCCCCGGTCGTCGTTCACCCCACGCCAAGTCTCGCCGGCGTCGTCGCTGCGGAACAACGTGCCCTCAGTCGGTGTCTCGGTGATGACGTACACGGTGGTAGGCCTGCTCTGAGCGATCGCCAGGCCGATCCGAGCCATCGGCTCGTCCACTACTGCGAGCTTGTGCCAGCTATCCCCACCGTCGATCGACTTGTAGACGGCGGTTTCTTTACCGCCCTCATCGAAGCGCCAGGGCCGGCGCCGGAAGGTCCACATGCCGGCGTACAGAATGCGCGGATTGGACCACTGCATGTCCAGCTCGGAGCAGCCGGTGTCTTCATCGATGTAGAGCACCTTCTCCCAGGTTTGGCCGCCATCCCGCGTACGAAACACGCCACGTTGTTCGTTAGCACCCCACTCATGACCCATCGCGCAGACATACGCGATGTCCGGATTACTGGTGTGTACACGGATTCGTCTGATACGCTCGGTGTCGTCGAGACCCAGGTGCTGCCACGTGTTGCCCATGTCGGTGGACTTCCACACACCCAGTCCGTAGCTCACCGAATTCCGCGGATCGGCCTCGCCCGAACCCAGGTACAGGACGTTGCGATCCGACGGGGCCAGGGCCACGGTGCCGACGGAGTAAGCCTCCGCATCCTGCCACTGTCCTTCGAAGGTGGTACCGCCGTTTCGGGTCATCCACAGTCCGCCATCGGCGCCACCGAACCACCAGGTCGTCGGGTCACCCGGGACGCCCAGGATGGTGCTCACCCGGCCACCCATGTTCGCGGGGCCGATGTTGCGGTATTCCAACGAGGCCAGCGCAGCCCTCTCGGACATGCTGGATTGGGGTGCTGCTGGCTGGGAAAATGAAGCCGAAATCGTTCCAACCAGAACGACCGACATGACGAACGAGCGGAGGGATCTCATCGTCGTATCTCCTCTAGAAAGGAACCACGGGTGGAGCCTCGCACACGAGATGCCCCACCGAGTCTAGTTATGAGCTACACAAACGGCTGCTCGATTGACGGGCTCTGTTGCGTGAACAGTCTCGCTCCGTCTTCGGTCACATACATGTCGTCTTCCAGCCGCACACCGAACTCACCATAGATGTAGATACCGGGCTCGTTGCTGAAACACATACCCGGTTGCATTGGCGTCTTGTTGCCACGCACGAGATTGGTCCATTCGTGACCGTCCAACCCGATGCCGTGCCCCACCCTGTGAGTGAAGTACTGATAGTCCGGCCCGAATCCGCCGTCCACGATCACCCGGCGCGCAGCGGCGTCCACGTCCTCGCACGGTACACCAGGACCTGCAGCTGCCAGAGCGGCATCCTGCGCCCGGCGCTCCAAATCCCAAACGTCGCGCTGACGCTGGGTCGGCTCACCGAAGACAATCGTGCGGCTGATGTCGGAGCGGTACCCGTCCACGCTACACCCACCGTCCATTAGCACGATGTCACCCTCTTGGAGGACCTGTGGCTTGCTACTGCCATGGGGATAGGCGGACGCCTCACCGAACTGGGCGCCGATACGACCCGAGGCACCCAGCTTCTCGTGAGCCGCTGCGGCGTTGTCGCTGAACTCCTCGCGCGGCATCCCCGCATACAACGTTGCGATGGCCGCCTTGTATGCTGCAACGGTTATGTCGTTGGCACGCTGCATGAGTGCAAGCTCGGCCGCGGACTTGATTACACGACAGCCGATAGTCACCGGATCCGCACTGACGAACCTCGTTCCAGGCATCGCCTGACGGATCCCGTCAAATAGGAAGAACCGCACCCGTTCCTCCATGCCCACCGTTCCGGAGCGAACGCCGCGGTCTCGCAAGATCCCTGCAACCAGCTCGGAGGGGCTCTCATGCTCGTGCCAAGCACGCACGTCATCGCCGAATTTGATCAGTTCGCGGGCCCGCTCTTCTTCGAACGCGGGTGTCACGATGCCCAGCTCACCCCGGGCCGGGATCACCATCCCGAACATCCGCTCGCTCTGGCCCCACCGCACGCCGGTGTAGTAGAACATGCTGGTGCCGGCATCGAGAAAGATCGCGTCGATACCATTGTCCGTCATGAGTCGCTGGGCCTGCTCGATGCGACCGACCCGTTCCTCGTCGGAGATCGGCGTGTACTCGCCGGGATAGGGCTGGAGATTGCGAATCGGCTCCGGTAGATCGGAACCCTCGGCAGCCGTGCAACTCGTGGTAGCGCCAAGAGCGACCGCACCAGCCCCGGTCGCCGTGAGTTTGAAGAAATCCCTTCTACTGGTCGACGTCATGTCGTGCTCCTAGGCCGCCAAATCGCCATTATTTCGGTTAGTGCTACGATGTAAGCTTCACCTCGCCCCGCGGTGTGTCCAGCACCAGCTCCAACCAGACCGCGGTCCCCTGCTGCACTTTGACGGCTGCACCAAGATCGGCGCACAGCCGCTCCAGCGGCGACGGCTGAGGACTCGCCACCGTGAACCGCGTGATCTCACACCCCCGGGGGGAATCTTCGGCCGGGTGCACCGATCCTGCACCCCACTCTATGATAAAGGGGACGTCAGAACTCCGCGCTGCAAGGAATCCCACTTGCCTCCACTCCAATACCCTGCCATCAGATCTCGTGCGCGAGCCCTTCTCTACGGCACCAAACCCAAATCCGTGACCGCGCAACAGGTCCGAAGCGCGGTCCAGGTCTCCGGTTGCGACCGCCCATTTGACCAGTGCCGGCGACGTGAGACCACGCAACACTGTGAGCGCATCGACCAGAATTGGCTGCGTCGGGTCGGGTGCCAGGATCTCGAGATACTGGCGCTCGCCCAGCGCAACCACAGCGTTGTGGGTCCCGAGCTGTGTGTGCCGTCCGCCCAGGATCGGCTCGACACCAGTGATGTCGGCCACTTGCCGCATGCCACTTTCGAGTTCCGCCACACCGAGCACGAAGTGGTCGATCATCTACCAGTCTCGATCGCCTCCGTCGCCGGCACCCCTTCATCCAGCTGGCTGTAGTCCAGCTCACTGCCACGCAGGCTATGCGGGATCAAGTAGACGACCACCATGACCACGGCGGCGCCGA
>Ga0209536_100008157_pt1 | contig 15754 bp, 14 predicted proteins | sample DeeMarSeWOR28_12_FD_187461 | JGI IMG/M metagenome (GOLD analysis project Ga0209536, IMG submission 187461) | Marine sediment microbial communities from White Oak River estuary, North Carolina - WOR-2-8_12 (SPAdes) (version 2) | ecosystem: Environmental > Aquatic > Marine > Intertidal zone >...
CTCGATCCCCAAATTGCGCCGGTCTACACTGGTCAGATCCACCAGCAGATCGTATTGCAGATCCGGATCGTCTCGTAAGAAGCGCGCAACCTGGAGCAATGCATCGCTGCCAAGGGTGACAGCAGTGTCGCCACGAAACTCACCTACGTCCTGCACGACGTCCGGGAATTGGCTTCTTAGTCTCCCAACGGTTGGATTGCTCATTAGTCTCAAATCATAGTGCTTAATAGGGCCAGTGGGTCAACTGGTCAGTGGGCCAGGACGGCAAAGCCCTTGACTTGTTGCCCGATCACGGTATCCGCTGACCCAACTTCTCTTGTCTCTGTATCTTCTCCTGCAACATAGTAAGCGCATAGAATAGAGCCTCTGGTCGAGGCGGGCAGCCCGGCACGTAGACGTCTACCGGGATGAGCTTGTCCACGCCCTGCACGATGGCATAATTGTTGAACGGTCCCCCCACCGACGAGCAATCGCCCATGGCAACGACCCATTTGGGATAGGGCATTTGCTCGTACAGTCGCTTTACAACGGGGGCCATCTTATTGCTGACGCGCCCGGAGACGATCAACAAGTCGGCCTGGCGAGGAGATCCGCGAAAGACCTCGGCACCAAAGCGCGAAATGTCGAAACGAGACGAGCCGGAGGTGATCTGTTCGATGGCGCAGCAAGCCAGGCCAAACAACAGTGGCCACATGGAATACTTTCTGCCCCAGTTGACGGCCAGTTCAAGGGTTGTGGTGATAATCCCCAAACTCCCAGTTTTGCTATCAGCCTGCTCCATAGACCAAATACTCCTTACTCCCACTCCAAAGCATCTTTCTTCCATACGTAAATATACCCAACCAATAAGATCAGAATGAAGACACCCATCTCAATCAGGCCAAAAAGCCCCAATCGGCGAAAGAGCACCGCCCAAGGATAGAAGAAGACTACCTCCACGTCGAACAAAATGAATAGCATGGCGACCTTGTAGTAATGCACGGGAATCTTGCGCCGGGCATCGCCGTAGGGAATCTTTCCGGACTCATACGTCTTCAGTTTGGCGGCGGTGGGGCGATGAGGTCCTAGCAGGGCAGGAACAGTCAGCGCAACAATACCGAAGAGCCCGGCAATGACGAAAAACACCAAGATCGGCAAATAGTCAATCGGCATAGAAGCGGAATCCTTCGGGAGGGTTCCCGTATGACACTAGCAGAGGATGAGTACGTAAAGTTTATCACAATCTACTAGCCTTGTCAAGCAAATCTGACAGCTTGCTATAATTTTCGCTAACTGAAGATGGCCACTTCGCCAGGACTGAGCATCCATTTTTTCAACAAAGGAAAACCCATGCCCTCAAGTCAACGCGTTCCTGACGAACAGCGCCACAGACTCAATGTGGTAGCTCTGGGGAAACAGATCGAGGGGCTGGACCTCAACCAGACGATAGCCAGCCTCACTGATGCTTTTCGAGTCGCGGGCTAGAGTGGCAGGGTCGCAGGCCACGTAGACCAGCCGTTCTGGTCGTAGCGTCGTGAGGCGCCCCACCACATCGGGGCCGCAGCCGCTGCGGGGTGGATCAACAATCACTGCGTGGACGGACTCGTCGAGAGCGGCGAGGGCACGTGTGACGTCGTCGTTGATGACCCGCACGTTATCCAGTTCGGCCGCCCCTACGTTGAAGCGCGCATCGGCCGCCGCGGCAGGATCAGCTTCTACGGCAATCACCTGGGCGACTTGCGTTGCCAGAGCGAGGCTGAAGAGCCCGACACCGCAATATAGATCGAGTAGTGTCTCGTGGGGACTGAGTGACAGGCGGTCAGCAACTGTAGCTACCAGTGCCTCCGCCCCACCTGTATTGACTTGGAAGAAGCTCCCCGCTGACACGCGATATTCGTGCCCTGCAACTCGCTCGAACAAGTGATCCTTGCCGACGAGGGTCACCGGTGTGCCGTCACCCAACATCAGCACGCACGACACAGGCCGATCCACCAGCAACTCAAAAGGTTCGTCGTCGGTTGTCTCAAAGACTACCAATTGCTGTCCAGTATTTTCTCCCGCACGCAGAGACAGTCGTTCCAGGCCCTCAATCTCGACATCTAGCTCACCAAATATTTCAGCAATGAGAGGGTGCATAATAGGGCACGAGCCAATCGGCTCCACTCGCCGACCATCAGCCGCCACATAACCCAGGCCCTGGGGTGAACTATGCAACTGTACGTGATTGCGATATGCCCACGGGTCGCCCACGGCGCGAGCGGGATGCACAGGCGCATCGACCAGCCCGCCCAGTCGGGCCAGTTGATCGCGAACCACGTCGGTCTTGTAAAGGAGCTGGGCGGGATAGCGTATGTGTTGCCACTGGCATCCGCCGCAGGCATGTGGACCAAAGTGGGGACAGGCTGGAATTGTCCGCTCCGGCGAAGGATCGATCACCTCTATGAGACGCGCTCTGGCCCATCCCTTCTTGCTCGTCTCAACCTCCACGGCCACAGTTTCATCCGGCAAGGCATAAGGGACAAAAAACACCTTATCTTGGTGGCGCCCCAGCGCTGGGCCACCGTGGGCCATTTTCGTCAGTTGCAGCGTTATCATATTGCAGCGTCCAATACTCAGGCCCTACCTGACCGGTGGGTCTGCAACGATGCCAGGCCCAGGTAGGTAATAGGGCAGTATGCCCTTGGTAAGGCGGATGTCAAGCAACCGCGCGCTTTCTCATTCCTAACTTGGCATCTTTTAGTGGCAAAGACACGAGGGCAAATGCCAAACTATTCGTGACGAGTGCTGAGGATCTGCTAAAGGACAAGGGGAGCATCTGTAGGGATGCTACGCTGTCTTGCTGCTTTCTGTGAAATAGGCCAGGGCCTGTTCCCGCTCTCCATTCATTACGATCTCTAGAAAGCGTCCCTGGGAAGCAGCCGCAACGTCAATTACTTTTACATACTCGGCATAAGGAGCATCGGCAGGTAGCAACTCAGGTAATACATTGGGCACACCGTCCAGGAAGGCGCGGTTGAAGATGACCCCTTGGTCATCAGGATACAGTGGCAAGGGATAGATACCAGACTCCACCAAGTCCTGAAAGAAGTGCGTGCCATAGGAGACCTCCGGAGTTTCGCCATCCTTGTCCATTGCGATTTCAACCAGAGCGCACGTATTGTAGATGTCGGCGTAAGTCACCTTCACACCCAGATCAATATTAGAACTCCCCCAGCGCCCGGGCCCCATAAGGATGAAGCGTTCGTTTTCAAGTCGATTGTTGAGGCGACCGATAACCCGGGCGATCTCACGTTTGACCGACAGTTCAGCAATGCGACCATACGCTTTAGGATCCACATAGACGATGTAGTAGACCTCGGAGACGACACCCTGGGGCACAAGTTTGTGCGCCGAGAAAAGCTTGTCTGCTTCGGACACATCAGTCGGTAGTTCCAGCTCTTCCCCCCACTCCCGACTGGTGAGAGGACGGCATTGTAGCACATGGAAGCGGTACTCTGGACGTGGACGCTCGGCCTGGATGTCAACAGCAAATTCCACATCTACCGGGATCTGATAATACCGCTCTAATGTCTTGAGAATGACCTGCATCTGGGACATAAAGGTTTGATCTTTCACCAATCCGTCAAAGGTGAGCACCATCGCCTTGGGATCCACGTCAGTACCCAGGGTGAAGATGGGTTGCATGTAATCCCCCTTATCCAGGGTGGCAAGCAACCGGATACCAGGATAGCTGGCCGAGATCACCTCCGCAACAGGCACGGACTTCATTTGGTTATCAGCCAGGTCAATTAGGTCTATATTGTGCTGCGAGTACTTCCTGATTTCTTCGGCGGTCCTCTCCGGACGAAGCTGCGGATGACTCAGAGCCACCATACGTGGGTAGTCGTTGGCAACTCGATCTACGGCACGAGTTCCCAAGCCCCATACCATTCGTAGAAAACCATCCTCGCGGCGAATCTTCCGGTTCCAGCGAAATGGATTCCGGCTGAAAGCCACGCCAGCTATGGCGGGGAAGAGATAACGATCAAATTGCTGCCCTTCGACTCTTTGGATAAGCACTCCCATGCGCTCATCATAATCGAGGAGTCCTTTTTGCCGGCGATAGAGCAGGGCGCTGGGGTTATGCACGCTGGCGTAAACACACTTGATGGCCTCGGATAGACCCTTCAGATTGTCATCTAACGTACCCTGGTTGGGGAGAAAGAAGCTATCGTACTTGCCAGCGAAGGAACTGCCAAAGTTGTCTTCCAGCAAACTGGACGAGCGCACGATCAGGGGAGTCTGGCCCACTTCAACCAGCACGTCTCGCAACCGGGCTATCACTTCGTCCGGGAAACGGCCACCGGTGAATGCTTTGAGCGTGTGGGGATAATCCGCCACAATATCTTCGTGTGCCTTGTACTTCTGGTTGTGAAAGTCGTGTAGTTTGTTTAACCCGTGGAACTCATAAAAGACATCGGAACCTATGAAGTATGAATCGGGTATGTTGATCGGGTGCTCCAGCTCGATCTCAGCTTCTACCAGCGCCTGCTGCAAGATCTTGTAGGCAAGCAGCATGCCTGCGGCCTTACCCCCAATCTTGCCACGACCAATGCGGCGCCGAAGTATCCCCTTCAGATCTTGAATGTTGAAGAAGTTCTTGGCAATGCCCACGAAAGCCAACTGATCACTGATCATGCCCTTGATCAGCACAACTATGATCTCCTGCAAATGATGTTTGACCTTCGCCCTTTCTTCGGGCGGATAGGACTCGTACTCCTCAGCCTTGGCAAACAGCACACTCCAAGGTGCCAGCTCCGGGTTGAAGGAGAGAATAACCTCCTTGTCGGGTTTGCGGTCCTGAAGTACCGACCTCACGATTTCGACGAAGCGAGCATGCGGCAGATTATAAGCAAAATAGAAGTCGGTGAGATCGTCCCGGATTTGCCTAAGGCGTTCCAACCATACCTCCGGCGGTTCTTCCTCATACGGGTCCTCCAACCCTTCCAGGTATTGGGAGTGGATCGCCTTTTCTCTAACCTCTTGCTCAAAGACCTCAGGTGCGATGACGTGGCGCGAGAAGAGCTCTTCTCGCATTCGCTCCCGGATGTTCTTGGCCAGGATGGGATAGCGCGAGATCTCTAGGTGGATTTCCAAGACTTTGGGCGTCAGCTTGGGGTCCAGCAACACCGTACAATCCTCCCGGGCTGAGGCACATCACGCGGCACAAGTTCAACGAACGACGGCCGCTGCCAATAATCAGACAAGAAATGTGGCGCAGAAACAGCCAACATGCAGCAGCATGCTACTTACAGTAAAGAACGGCTATCCAACCTTAATCAAGACATGATAAATCACTAACCGTATCTCGTCAAGCATTTAGTCACGGCTGGGGGCTTCCCAAATTTTTGGGCGCAGAGCGCGCCAGGCCAGGCTATGGAGTGTATCCCACCGATTCCCCTTGATCTATCCAAGAATTGGGACGGAAGCTGCGCTCACTTGGACGACGAAAACGAGCGTAGCCAATGCATCCCCATTCCCCAAAGGAGAACCGCAGGTGCGCCGGCGGGGCACTAGAGCCGTGGGATCACATATTAGACTATCAAAAAGGGCTGCACCCAAGTCTGGTGCAGCCCGTCGATTTCACGTCCTTTGCCTGCCAATGGCAGATGGCTCATACCCAGCCGCGTAGTTTACAAGCTTCGGCCACGCGCTGAACAGCAACCAGATAGGCGGCCAGTCGATTGTGGACACCCTTTTCCTGGGCCATCTTGTGCACAGCATGGAAAGCAGCCGTCATCTTGGCGTCCAATCGCTCGTGGACAAGTTCCAAGGGCCAGTAGAAGTCATAGGCATTCTGCACTTGCTCAAAGTAGCTCACGGTCACGCCGCCGGCATTGCACAGGAAATCGGGGATGACGTAAACGCCGTTCTCGTGCAAAATCTGGTCGGCTTCTGGAGTGGTAGGACCATTGGCCAGCTCGGCGCTGATCTCGGCCTTAACATTGCCAGCGTTGGCGTCGGTGATCACATTCTCTAACGCCGAAGGGAAGAGCACCACGACGTCCAATTCCAACAGCTCTTCGTTGGTTATGTTCTTAGTGTTGGCCATATCAAGCACGGTACCGTTCTTATTCTTCCAGGCGACGCCCTCCTCAAAGGGAATGCCCTCTGCCCGGAAGACACCACCTCTTGAGTCGGAGACGGCGACCACCTTGAGGCCCAAGATCTCCTCGCCGAGTTTGTGCGCAAACTGACCAGCGTTGCCATAGCCTTGGATAGCGGCCGTTGCACCCTTCAGGTCAATGCCCAGCACCTTGCCCGCTTCACGCACTGTGTAAATACCTCCGCGCGCTGTGGCATCGCCACGCCCCTCAGACCCTCCCAGGGGAAGCGGTTTTCCGGTGATGACGCCCGGCACGTTGTAGCCTTTGATAACGCTGAACTCATCCATCATCCAGGCCATGATTTGGGGGTTGGTGTACACGTCCGGCGCTGGCACGTCGGTCTCAGCATCAATCATACGCTGGATAGCACGGATGTAGCCCCGGGCCAGCCGCTCTTGCTCTTCTAGCGACATCTCTTTGGGATTGCAGGTGACACCCCCTTTGCCGCCTCCCAGCGGGATATCCACCACGGCCGTCTTCCAGGTCATCCAGGCAGCCAAAGCACGCACCGTATCCATGGTCTCCTCGGGGTGCCAGCGCAGGCCGCCTTTCGTCGCCCCCCGAGCATCATTGTACTGTACGCGATAGCCATGGAAGACCTGCACTGTACCTTCATCCATGCGCACCGGGATGGTAACCCGCAGTTCACGGCGGGGCCAGCGCAACAGTTGATGGGTTGCCTCGTCCAGCCCCAGAAGTTCAGCGGCTTCGTCAAGCTGCCTCTGAGCAATTTCAAAAGGATTTAATTCAGTGGACATAGTTGATTTTCGCTCCTTCGCGATTTTTTGGATGGGCTTTCGCCTTGATGAGAGAAAAGCGTCTAATCACACAAACAGGCGAGCAGCTTTCTCAGCGACTCGCCTCCATAAAATACGACCCGATCACATCTACTGAACAGCATCACCTCCTTGTGGTGCAACGCAACCCTTCAAAAGCGCAAGAAAGCGTATAAGAAATGCGCAATACAGGGAATCTTATCCACCAGTATATATCAGAATTTGCTACCTAGCAACGGACAAAAGGCAACATGGACAATGACGAAAGTCAGTCACCGGAGCCCAATTGTTCGCGTAGCAGTTGCTCAGCCAACTGAGGATTGGCCTTGCCGCGCGTAGACTTCATCACCTGGCCAATGAGGAAGCGGATGCTGGTCTCCTTTCCGGCCTTTAAGCTGTCAACCGCATCGGGATTCTCGGCTATGACCTGAGTAACCACAGCGGCCAGTTCACTGGTATCGGAGATTTGCCTGAGACCCTGCTCCTCGACAATTTCCTGGGGCGGCCGCCCCGTCTCCCACATCATAGCGAAGGTTTGCTTGGCCGCGGGCTGATTGATGTCGCCCGCTTTGACCATCGCGACCAATGCAGCTAGATCTCCAGGCTTGACCTTCACGTCGGCGATGGCCGTATCGGCTTCGTTCATAAGCCGGAATAATTCGCCCGTCACCCAATTCGCCAGCAACTTGGGGCTGAGCTCATCGACTACTGCCTGCACTGCATCCTCAAAATAATCAGCGACCGCCCGATCCTCCACCAATACGCTGGCATCATAGTCGCTCAGTCCATAATCGGCCATGAATCGGCCGCGCTTGGCGTCGGGCAGTTCGGGCAAGGTAGCCTTCACGTCTTCAATCCAAACTGGCTCCAAGTCCAGCGGCGGGAGGTCGGGCTCTGGGAAATAACGATAATCGTGAGCTTCCTCCTTAGATCTCTGCTCTCGGGTCACGCCAGCCACTTCGTCCCAGCCCATCGTCACCTGAAAGACAGGCTGACCCGATTCCAGCAAGCGGGTCTGACGCTCAATCTCGTAGGCGATAGCATTGCGCACCGAGCGGAAGGAGTTTAGGTTCTTTACTTCAACCTTGGTACCGAGTTCACGGGAGCCAACGGGGCGCAGTGACAAGTTCACCTCACAGCGCATCGCCCCCTTCTCCATATCGCCGCTACTCACGCCCAGATAGCGCACAATCTGGCGCAAGCGAGTGACATAGGCATAGGCCTCCTCAGCCGAGCGCATATCGGCCTCGGAGACAATCTCCATCAGGGGTACGCCAGCCCGGTTGAAGTCCACCAAGCTATGGGCGTTCACGTGCGTTAGCTTGCCGGTATCCTCTTCCAGATGTACCCGACGGATGCGAATCGTCCGGGTCTCGCCCGCACCACCTTCGGGACCGCTGTCCCCCACCTCAATGTCCAAGAAGCCATCTCGACAGAGAGGCAATTCGTATTGCGAAATCTGATAACCCTTGGGCAAGTCCGGATAGAAATAGTTTTTACGAGCAAAGACGTTGTGCACCTGAACAGCACAATTCAACGCCAGGCCGGTCATCACGGTATAGCGTACGGCTTGCTCGTTGATGACCGGCAGCGTGCCCGGCATCCCCAGGCAAACCGGGCAGACATGGGTATTGGCGGGCGTACCGAACGCCCGGGCGCTGCAGCCGCAAAACATCTTGCTGATCGTGTTCAATTCCACGTGAACTTCCATGCCAATAATAGACTCGTATGGCATTGGGCAACTCCCGAGGGGCTCGTGCAGCGCCGTCAACCCTCCTGCAGCGGCAGGGGAATCTGGTTCTTCAATTCCTGCTCGCGGCGTTTACGTTCACGCAGAGCATCTATTTCCTCGACCATGTGTTCCACGTGAGTGAAACGGCGGTAGACCGAAGCAAAGCGGACGTAGGCCACGTCGTCAATCTGGCGGAGTTGCTCCATCACCAACTCACCGATGACCAGGCTATCTACTTCAGAGCGGCCCATAGAGTAGAGTTCAGCTTCAATCTCACGCGCGGCCTCTTCCAGCACGTCGGCTGACACGGGCCTTTTGGAACAGGCGGCCTGCATACTGAGGAGCAACTTGTCGCGGTCAAAAGTCTCCCGGCTTCGATCGCGCTTGACAACCAGCAGCTTGACTCGGGCAATACGCTCATAGGTGGTGAAACGCTGATGACACTCTTGGCACTCACGGCGGCGGCGGATGCCATCACTGACCTCGCGAGTATCAATAACCCGTGCATTGCTAGCATCGCAGAATGGGCATTTCATAACCGGCACCTCTCCCTCTCAGATAATGGCAAGGCACAGACCATTTCGGCGTGCGCCAGTCAATAGAGCACTGTACTCACGACCTGTAAGAGAAAACGGAATAAGGAACTACGAACTGTGGAGTTAGGGGTAAGAATTGCCAGAACATGTTGTAGCCATAGCTCAGCCTGTCCAAGTATACACCATTCTGCAGGCGTTGACAAGAGAGTTGCCCACGAACATCTTAGAAGTGGACCCCTGTCCGGTCTTTTTGACATCTCAACCGACCTGAGGCACAATGAAAGCCGTTGAGACCGGACGTTAGGATCCAGCTGATGGGGTTGACGCGCAAAGAGCTTTGGGCTCCCACAAGTCAAACTAGACGACGGTCAGGAGGGTTAGTTGGACCGACTTCAGAACATCGTAGACACAATTTGCGAGCAGCTTGAAGCTAAGAACGCGGTGCGTGATGAGACACTGCGACGTTCACGAGCGCTGATCCGATTTTGCGCTAACTCGATCCGGGCTAGCCACCGGGACGACTTTGCCGATGCCCAGTCACTTCTGGCAACTGCCCAAGCTGCGGCCGCTGAGATGATCGCCGATGCCAAGCAGTATCCTGATCTCTTCTACGCTGGGTACACCCAAGACGCACTGAAAGAGTTGTCTGAAGCGCACATCACCTATGCCCTTTTCACTGGGAATGACCTACCCACACCCGAAGACCTGAAGGTGGAGCAGGCCGCCTATCTAAACGGGCTGGCAGAAGCCGTCGGGGAGTTGCGTCGCTACGTGCTTGACCGGCTGCGGCGGGGCGATGTGGCCACTGGCGAGCGACTGCTGGCTGCAATGGACGACATCTACAGCCAACTCATCACCGTGGACTTTCCGGATGCTATCACCGGCGGCCTGCGCCGCCAAACTGATATGGTGCGCGGGGTACTGGAACGCACCCGAGGCGACTTAACAACCGCCGTTCGTCAGGAAGAAATGAAAGCAGCCCTGCGTGCCTTTGGTGACCAGGTGGGTCTGGCTACAGAAGATTAAATATTTCAGTGCAGAGTCAGCCTTGTTATGCAGCCCTCCCCAAATTCCGATGCTAATCCCTCCACAACCATTGTTCGTGCCAGTGAAATCGGCCAATACGTCTTCTGCCATCGAGCCTGGTGGCTGGGGGTTGTGCAAGGCTATCGCCCTCTAAACGAGGCAGCGCTGACTGCCGGGACCCAAGCCCACCTGCGACACGGACGCTCTGTGGCCGCATCGCAACGCTGGCAACGAGTGGGATACGTTCTACTAGTGGTGGGTGGTTTGCTTCTGGCCGCCGTAGTGTGTGGTATGTTGGGAGGGGGACAGTGAGCAACACTCAACGCGCGACCATCCTTCTCCTGGTTATCGCCGCTATTGCGGTTTGGGGTCTGGGTCTGCGGGCTGCGGTGCGACCTAGCGCGCGTGCAGAGCAGGAAAGCGCTGCGGCTCCAACCGTCGCAGACGTGCTAGCTGCGGGCACGCAGACGATGGACTCAGAATCGGCGGTTGCTTCAACGCAAACACCTGAAGCAGCATCGGTGACCCCAACGCGGGGCGCTACACGCACATCGTCACCCACCGCGACGGCCAGTCCGTCCGCCACACCTTCAGCACCAGCAACAGCCACTCGAAGGCCGTCGCGCATTCCTTCACCGACGCCCAGCGCGACTCGACAAATTATCCCTACACCAGCACCTGCACCTATGGGCACACCGTCCATACCTCAGATGGGACGTTTCCTGCTCGTGCATCAAGACCAGCAGGTCATGCACGTCTACGAAGATGGGCTCGAGATTCGGGCTATCCCTGTCAGCACCGGTCGCCCTGTGCAGAATGGCTTTACTCCCGCCTGGCGTGGCGATGTGGGACGCTATTGGGGAAGCGGGCCTTTTCTCGACACCAATCTTTATTCTGACTATATGTGGTATCTCTTCCCAGGCGCACGTGGCTCGATTCTCATCCATAGCGTTCCTTACACGTGGGATGGGGATCTGAAGGTCTATGACCGGCCCGATGCACTGGGTGTGGAGCCTGCCTCTCACGGCTGCGTGCGTATCTCCCCTGAAGACGCGCAGTGGCTTCAGAGCTGGAACCCAGTCGGCGTGCCCATCGAGATCACCCCCTGGTCTGGTGAAATAGGACCTCCCGACGAGTCGCTGTGAACAGCCTGGCCCTATGGTTGGCGGTCCTGGCCATTGCTGCACTGCTCGGAGGCTGGCTGGCGCTGCGCCGGGCTGCAGGCACGCGACATAGGGCCGGACTTCCCGCCGGTCGCGTGGTTTACGCCGACACTGGCGACTGGCGCTCTCCTGACGCGCCCTTCTTCTCGTCCAAGTATGGGCTCACAGGCAAGCCAGATTACCTGGTCGAGACCCGTGCCGGCCTCATCCCCATCGAGGTCAAATTGAGGTCTGCACCGTCTCAGCCCTACGCCTCACATGTGCTGCAGTTGGCTGCCTATTGCCTTCTAGTTGAAGAAACCCAGGGCCAGGCGCCTCCCTATGGCCTCGTCAAATACGCTGACACCGTCTTTGAAATTGACTACACCCCTATGCTGCGTCGCGAGTTACTGACGCTGTTAGACGCGATGCAGCACTCCCGGCAAGGCGATGTCCCGCGCAGCCACAATGAACCCAAACGTTGTGCGGGGTGTGGGTATCGTCCAGTATGCGAGCAGTCTCTGGTGTGAGAAACCGAATGAAGCCTCTACTCGGTCTCTCCCACAATCCAAAACCGATACAAGTCGTCAATCTGCCGACCCGATGTCTCCTCCAGAGCCGCGATCAAGTCCTCAGGGTAGGCGACGCCGTAACGGTGGGCTTCCAGATAGGCGCGCAGCGCAGCAAAGAAGGCCTCGTCGCCCAATTCGGTGCGCAACGCATCGAAGAAGAGCGGACCCTTGCCGTAAACAATGTCGCCGTAATCCCGCTCGCTGAAGCTGGCAACCGGGCCGCCAACGCCCCGATCCCGCTCCTCTTCCTGCGCCATGCGATATGGCTCTTCGAAGACCCCTTCTTTGACACGGTCGGCCCCCGATGACCCGGCGGTCTCCTCATAGTAGAGATACGTAGTATAGTTGGTCAGCGACTCATCCAGCCAGGGTTCGTCGAGCTGGTCGTTACCGACCAGGCCATACCACCATTGGTGAGCCACCTCGTGGGCAGTAGCCAGTTCGAAGAAGCCTCCCTCCTGGCCGTATAATGCCTGGGCGACAACAATGGCGCCTGGATACTCAATGCCGCCTGCCCTGGTGGGCGTGGCAACCACATCCAATTCGGTGTAGGGGTAGGAGCCAAAGCGCTGGTTGAAGACACGCAGCGCGTCGGTCGCGTATCTCAGGGCAAGCTCGCCTCCCTCCTCCTGCGCTGACCGGTAGTAGCTGTTGACTCGCGTGCCGTCGACTTCCTCGCTAGCCATCTCGTAATCGGCACTCATAGCCACATAGAAGTCACGCATCGGTCCGCCGACGGCGACCCACGTGCGTGTCCCATCCTCGTTCTCGGATATCTCCAATGTGCTGCCCGAGGTAACTACCGTCAGATCATCAGGCACGGTCAGATAGAGCTGGTAGAAAGCAGCGTCGGTGAAGGTGGCATCGCCATAGGGCGGAGCAACCTCCACGTTCCAACCCTCGTCGTCGTAGACTGGGATGGTGGGATAAAAGCCAGCCAAAGCGTAGACGTCGTCGGCGTGGGCATACAGGCCATAGCCGGCTGAAGTATCCATCGGTAACGTCTCTCGAAACCAGAGCGTCAAATCGGCCCCAGCGCCAGGGAGCAACGGCGGGTCTAGCGGCACTCGCAGCGCCGAATCCCCGGCCTCCAGCCTCGTCTCGACCGGTACCCCGTCCAGCACGACCTGGTCGATGGTCATCGAACCACCGTACCCAGGCAGGTTGGGATATAGGCGAAAGTAGATAGCATCGAGGGGGACATCCTCTGTGTTGGTATAGCGCACCCGCTCCACGCCTGTCAAAGTAAGGGGGTCATTGGGGTCAAGCGCCGCCTGAATGAAGTAGCGCGGTGCTTCGGGCGCGGCATCCACATCGGCTGCGAACTCGGGCTTCAGCGCCGGCTGATAGAGCGAGGTATCTTCCAGATCAACAACCGGAGTGGCTAAGGGAGTCGGCAGCGGGGATGATGGCGGGCTGACGGCCGTAGGGAGATCCTCTGGCTGGGGGCGCGTCGGTGACCGGGTTGGATCCTGACTCACAGTGGTGGCAGTCGACGCTGGCGGCGCCGTCGCAGACTCCTCAGTTTGGCGGGCCTGCGGGTAGCCACTGCATGCAGCAAGTACCAATACCACGACGGGGAGGATAAAGATGATTAAGATAGAATACGGGTTACTCAGAAAACGTTTCATCAGTCTAAACATTCCTCTTTCCAATTTCGCTACCGTTCCTCATTGCTGACGCTTGAACCTAATATAACCATACTTCAGCCAGTGGATTGAGATTGACGCCTGAAAGACTTTGTGCCAGGCCAAAGAAGCCCTGCGGCGTGGCAACTTGCCAGCGATAAGTCTCCACATAGGCTCGCATCACCTGAGCATACATCTCATCGCCTAACCAGTTGCGCAACGCATCGAAGAAGAGCGCCGCCTTGGCGTACGCCAGCAACTCGTAATTGGCCTCAGTCATCATATCTGCTGACTGCCCCACGGGGCCGTCAATCCCATGGGAGGCAGCCACGGCATAGGGCGTCTGCCAGCGAGTCGACAGCAACTCCTCAGCGGCCGCCTGTCCGTACACGCCCCGATAGTAGTCGAACGCGGCATACTCGGCCGGCCCCTCATCAAGCCAGGGATGAGCCAATGGGTCGTTGCCCACTTGAGCGTACCACCACTGGTGCGCCGTTTCGTGGGCCACCAAGAAAGCCAGTTGGTCGCGATAGCGGTCGTACAACTCCTCGCCGATGGTCACCAACCCAGTATACTCCATGCCTCGAAAGCCCAAGGGGGCAGCCACCACATCAAACTCAGTGTAGGGGTAGGGACCATACAGGTCAGAGTAAAGGCGTAGGGCAGCGGCGGCGTGGAATAAGGCGGCCTGGCCAGCGGCCTGAGCGCCGGCCGGGTAGTAAGAAGTGACGCTCGCCCCGGCCGCGGTGTCGCTAACCGATTCCCAGCGGTTGCTGACCAGGATGGTCATATCCCGCAGCGGCCCGCCCACGATATGCCACGTAACCGTACCTTCTTGGGTAGGCGTCTCTGACAAGGTCGTGCCGGAGGCAACAACCGCCGTGTCCGCTGGGGCGGTGAACTGCACGTCATAGAGAGCGATCGGATTGAAAAGGACGTCGGCGAAGCCTGGCGGAACTGCCGTCGCCCAGCGACCGGCATCGGAGCCCGGCCCCTCGGAGCGCACTGCCAGAGTCGGATAAAAACCGGGCAGGCTGAGGATGTCGTCCTCCCAGCCGAAGAGGGTATATCCCTCGTCGCGCCGGGGCAGAAGGACGCTAAACGCCATGTTCAGTACCGCTTCCTCGCCAGGGGCCAGCGGCGCAGGCAGCAGGAGACGCAAGGCAGCTCCATCAGCATCGAACTCCCCGGTGATAGGTTCCCCAGCCACCTGGATCTCCGTAACATTCATGGCACTGGCATAGTGAGGCGTGTTGGGGTAAAGCCGAAAGACCAGATCAGTCCAGGGGACGGAGCTAGTGTTCGGCACCACAAGAGTCATCCGGCCTTCGAGCCGGTCACCCGATGGGCCCAACTCGGCCTGAATGGCATAGCGAGGCAACGGGGCCATCACCTCGACCTCGGGCCGCGCCCATTCCTGCAGCGATGCTCCGTAAACCTGAGAGGGATCAGACGCCACGTCAGGCGTGAGATGAAGCTCTGCTGGCGGCACACAGGCAGCTACTTGCATGCAAAGGGCGACTAATACGGTCAAAATGAGCCAGTGTCGGGTCATAGCCGAGGCATTATACACGTTTGATCAGTTTTGCACCACCCAGTGCGCCAGCAACCAGCCAACCAGAGCACCGCCCAGGACCAACCAGGCGGCGTTGATCTTCCAACGGATCGCTGCAACGAAGGCCAGCAGAAAAATCATCCAGGCAAGCCAGTTGGTGAGAGTCGCTTGTGCTAGCTGGATCATAAGCGCCACCATCAGCCCGACAGCACTAACATTTACGGCATCCAGAAAAGCCCCGGTCCATCGGAAGTGGCGCAGACGCGGCACCAGCGGATTGAGGGCGGCAACAAAGAAGAAGGAGGGCAGAAGAATAGCTGTGGCAGCTACGGCCGCGCCTGGCACACCCGCGATCACGTATCCGATAAACGCCGCAGTGGAAAGGACGGGGCCAGGTGTGTGGGGGGGAGTGTCCCCCCAGTTCCCCCCTCGTCTGGCCAAATTCTGGGGCAGTCCCATTGTGGGATTGCCCCTTGACATCAATTCCGTTTTGTGGTATACTGTTAGCGCTAACGGGAGCGCTCCCGTTAGCGCTAACAATCTGATTTATACAAGAAGTTGAGGTGATCTCCAAGTATGAATGGCAGAAAGCGGCTAACGATCGCGGAAGTCGCGCGCGAAGCGGGCGTTTCCTCTCAGACTGTTTCGCGCGTCATCAACAA
>Ga0209536_100008159_pt1 | contig 15749 bp, 13 predicted proteins | sample DeeMarSeWOR28_12_FD_187461 | JGI IMG/M metagenome (GOLD analysis project Ga0209536, IMG submission 187461) | Marine sediment microbial communities from White Oak River estuary, North Carolina - WOR-2-8_12 (SPAdes) (version 2) | ecosystem: Environmental > Aquatic > Marine > Intertidal zone >...
TTTACTTTGGCTTCCAATGCAGATTTTCTTTTAGCAGCTTTCTCCGCGGCATCTTTTTCTTTACGCGCTTTCTCCTCGCGCGCTAGACGCTCTAGCTCTATTTTTTCTTGATCTTCCTTATCAGCGGTTTCACCCGTAACCTGTTCAGCCGCTTTAAGTTTTGCTTCATCCCAGGCAGGTTCTTGCTTTACTTGCTTCTCAGGAAAATTTTGTTCTCTTATCACGTTCAGTTTGCGTTCAACTAGGGCCAATTTAACCTTGGCTTGTACGTGCTCAGGCTCCAAAATCAGAACAGCATCCAATTTCTCTTTTGCCAATCCCCAGCCCTGCAATTCAAGCGCAACATCTGCTTGAGATAGCAAATTATCAATTTCTGTCTGATGTTTTTTCTGAGCTTCCTTCAACTCTTTTGCTTTTAGAAGTTTCGATTCTTCAGCGGCTTTGAGTGCCAGTTCCAACTGCTCAATGAGGCGGTTGGCATCATTGTGAAAAGAGTAATGATTAACAAGCACAGCATTACGGCGCGCCAGCAAATTCAAGTTGCTTGGTAGTTGGTCAGAGTTGGGCATAGGCACGCCATCGAACAAAACAGGAATGACGCGAATATTGCGTGATAAGGCTGCTGCTACTTCAACTCGCACAAAATCTTCTGGATTATCCAATCGCCGTTTCCCCGCTTCGTCCGTGATATTCAGCCATTGCCTGCCGATCAACGCGACCAGCACGTCACAGGATTGCACCGCATTTTCCAGCACATCGACAAAATCCAACCCTGCTTCGATCGTGTCCACATCCATGAAGATGGCATCTTTCCCAAAATGCGCGGCAAGACGGTCATAGATGCGCCCGGCGTAACCGGCGCTGTCTGCTCTACGGTAGCTAATGAAAATCCGTCCCGTTTGTGGTGCTGTCAAAATGAAAACTCTCAGGTTGATATGCTAGTAATATTATAGACTATATTTGTCCAATTCTTGGCATTTTGAAAATTAATTGCCTACATAGTTTACTCATTCGTTCTCTTCCCCCACCCGACCAAAAACAGGATCCCGATCAAGCCGGGAATTCCTGCCATCATGGTAACCACACCCCAGGGCATTTCCCTTTCTCTTGCGAAGAGAATGTACCAGATGGCAAAGGCAAAGAAGCCTAATGCCCCGACCCACTCCCAACGCCAGCCGATGATCAGTGCAATTGTCATTACAATGGAAGGCAGCAGGTGTACCAGCAGGGCCAGGATAGTTTCCCAGAAGCCCAGCCCTTCTTCGAAAACATCCAGTGCAAACAGACTGACGAACAGGATGAACAAAATTCCCAGCACGCGTGGTGCCCAAAACAGGAAACCTTTTGAGTTTTTGTTCATGTATACCTCCACCCTTATGGTAGCACGCCCCCCAATTTATACAAGTAGGAAAACGTGCAATTCTCCCGGTCCATGCACGCCGATGGTCAGCGTCATCTCGATGTCGGCGGTGCGCGATGGTCCGCTGACCAGTGTCACTGCAGGCAAATCTGCAATTTCCAGCGTGCTCATGGCTGCTTCCATTGACGGCAAAATGTCAGGTGCGCGCAGCACTCCAATGTGGATTTCGGGCAGCAGGGAGGCGGTCATCGGTTGACCTTCACCGCCCGGGATGACCAGGGTTCCCGTTTCGGCAATACCCGCCAATGCGCCGGTGATGCCAGCCTTGATGCTCTCATCCGCTTCGTGCTGGACCGAGATGCCTGCTTTCGTTATATCAACCTCCTCCAGCCCTGGAATTTGATCCCAGGTTTGTACCCGGTCAATATTCTTCTCACGCAACAACGCGATGACTTTGGTGGGTAAGTCGGTTTCTTTGCAAATGACAATCCGTCCGCCCAGTGCCAGCAGTTCTTCGGTAAAACGCCCCACTAAATTAACCTTTGATGTTTCTGGAGTGTTTGTTTTCTCCGTTTTTTCTCCCGAAACAGCTCTCTCTGTGTTCTCCGCGTCTCCGCGGTCAATTTTTTGAAACCTGTTTCGGAAAGGCTTTGCCGCCGGGCGCGGAAAATCCTTGCTGTACCCCCAACCCGTGAAGGCGGGGAACTTCATCCATTTAGAAACAGGGGCAACGAGACGCGCTCCCAGCCCGGCCAGTCGCTGTGAAAGGGCGAACAGGGCCGGGTGTGTGGCGAGGCGGGTGTAGGCTTTCAATCCAAATTTGACGGGCGAAGGCAGCGCATTGCCCTGGTCTCCACTTTCGCCTGCACGCACACGCGTCAACAGCTTGGGCAGATCGATGTCTACCGGACAGGCATCCTTGCACGCCCCGCACAGGGACGAGGCCTGCGCCAGTTGGACGTAATTCTCGCCCAGCAGCCCCGACGAGACAACTGAACCGATCGGGCCGGGATAGGGGGCAATGGAGCCGTCTGCCCCGAGATATCCATGCCCGCCAATCTCACGGAAGACCGGGCAGGCGTTCAAGCATGACCCACAGCGGATGCAGTACAGGATCTCTTGAAGGTGCGAATTGCGCAGGCGAGAACGGCCGTTATCAACCAGGATAAGGTGCTTTTGCTGATTGTTCTCCGGGGAGTGGATCAACTGGGTGTAGACGCTGATCTTTTGGGTGGTAGCCGAGCGCGGTAGCAGGGAGAGCATCAGTGCCAGATCGTCCAGGTTGCGGAGGAGTCGCTCCATGCCCATCACCGCGATGTGGACGGGCGGCAGCGTGGTGACCATGCGCCCGTTGCCTTCGTTGGTGACCAGGGTCAGGGTGCCGGTTTCGGCCACGCCAAAGTTGACGCCGCTCACGCCCACGTCCGCGTTCAGGAAAACTTCACGTAGCTCCTTACGGGCGGTGTTTGTCAGTGTGGGGATGTCTTCGGTGTAGGGGATGCCAAGTTTCTCAGTGAAAAGTTCGCCTACTTCGTGACGGCGCAGATGTACCGAGGGTGTGATGATATGGGCAGGTTTTTCCCCTCGCAGTTGGATGATGTATTCACCCAGGTCGGTTTCGATCACGCGATGACCTGCTTTCTCGATGGCATGGTTCAGTTCGATTTCTTCGGTCACCATGGATTTTGATTTGGCAACCAGTAGGGGCGATTCGCGAATCGCCCCTACGATCTGTAAAAAAATACCATTAGCTTCCTCAGCATCCTTCGCGCGATGGACTGTGATCCCGTTTTCTGTCACCTTCACGATGAACTTTTCGAGGTATTCATCTAGGTGCCCAATCACATCTGCACGGACAGCGTGTGCGCGCTGGCGGCGTTCCTGCGGATCGGGTAAGGTTGCCAGAGCCTTAATGCGACCCTGTACGCGTCGCTCAGCGTTGGCATCTAACGCGGCTTGCAGCGCTTCGTTTGCGATTTGTTCTCGGATTTTTGTGTGGAAATCTGTCATGTTTTCAACCCAATGTAAAGTCCGCGCCCGTCCAATCCTTCGGTGTCATGGATTACTTCTAGCTTGGCTTTGTGAAAAGCTTCCAGATATTCTTCGTGCGTGAATAAGCCAAGTTCATGTCGTTCTGTGAAATATTCGATGCCTTGGGGCGTTCCAACTGTGTAATGAAAGGTGAAGAAGGAGAGATTGTCTTCCACTTCGCTGATGTTCATACGGGAGATTTTTAGTTCAGGTTGATCTACAAATAAGGCGCTTACCCTGCCTGGCTTCCACTGTTCTGGTGTAAACCATGGTTCCATGATGAGAACACCACCCGGCAGGAGATGATAATTCATTGTTTGGACGGCTTGATTCAGGCGTGCCGTTGTTTTGACATAACCGATTGAACTGAACAGACAGGTGATTGCATCGAATCCTTTCCCCAGATCAAATTCGGCCATGTCGGCTTGATGAAATATAGCGTCAGGATAATTCTGCCTGGCTACCGCCAGCATCTCAGCATCCAGGTCGAGGCCTTCTACTTGGTAATATTTCTGTAAAACCGAAGCATGCAGTCCGGTCCCGCAGGCTACTTCTAACAACGTATTACCTTTTGATTTTTTATGTTGTTGAATAACCTTATGAACCTGTTGGGATTCAGCATCATAATCTTTGCCCATCGATCCATAAATCGCATTGTAGAATTTTGCCGATTTGCTGAACATCATTTTTCCTATTGGTGGTTGAGAACTTCTGCAATATGAACCACGCGCTGCGGTTTCTTCTGCCTGTGCAGGCCGCCCGCAATGTGCATGATGCAGCCTGTATCGGCCACCACCAACGTGGGCGACTCGGATTTTTCCAGATTACCGATCTTGCGCTTAAGGAATTCCGCCGAGAGTTCGGGGTGCGCCACCGAAAAGACTCCACCAAAACCGCAGCAATCCTGCTCTTCAGGCAGTTCCACGATTTGAGCGCCTTTTACGTTGGCAAGCAGCGCGCGTGGCTGACGGTCGATGCCCAGCCCGCGCGAGAGATGGCAGGAGGGGTGGTAGGTTAGCATCCCGTCCCAGTGCGCGCCTACATCGGTAATCTCCAACACATCTACCAGATATTCGGTGAATTCGAATGTCCGCTTTGCCAGCGTCTGCGCGCGCGGCAACCAGGTCGGGTCTTTGGCAAACAGTTCGGGGTAGTTGTGTTTGATCATGTGCGCGCATGAGCCGGAAAGAGATATAACATCTCCTGGCAGGTGTTCAAATACCTTTATCATGTGCTCGGCCATCTGGCGCGCATCCTTACGCAAACCTGCGTTGAACTGCGGCTGTCCGCAGCAGGTTTGCGCCTGGGGGAAGTCCACGTCTACACCCAAACGGCGAAGAATGTCCACGATGGCCTCGGCAGTTTCAGGGTAGAACGTATCGACTAGGCAAGTAGCAAAGAGTTGTACGGTTGGCATATCCTCATTTTATAGCATATATGTCCTGCTGTCATCCATTACTTGTCGGTGGTATGATTGTGCGGCTATATTCAAAAATCGAGGTTCTATGTTATCGGTTAAAGTTGAAGCGATGTTGTTAAAGCACTATAAGTTGATATTAGTATTATCTATGGCGCTTGTCATTTTCTTAGGTCTGTCAGTCATGTCGGTCAGACCGTTGGATCTGAGCGAAGGGTTGAATCCGAATTGGTGGGAAATCATCCACAACGTGGAAATAGGAAATGGTTATAAAGGTTGTGAAACAAGTTACTTCCCAAGTTGTAAATTGACATCGCAAGAAACCGCTATGCGCGAACCATTACCTGTGCTTATGTACGCGCTTATGGCACGACTGACAGGCAACTCTCCATTTGCATTGCAATTTCAGCAGGTTCTTTATAATATGTTGACTTTGTTCGCCCTATTTTTCCTGGGCAAAGAGCTGCGAGATACAACAACTGGACTATTAGCGGCAATAGCCTGGGTGACCTACCTGCCAGTTTTGCGCGTGGAAGCTCACCTTAATGGAGACGTTCTAGCTGCCCTGTTGGTAACAACTGGTGTGCTAATGTTTGTGAGAGCAGTGAAAAGAGGATATCTCAAAGACTGGTTAGGGTTTGGCTTGCTCTTTGGCTTGGCGATTTTGTCGAGAACTGCGACCATGCTAGTAGCCCTCGCATTGATCGGAGGATACATGCTTTGTCTCTTATGGACGAAGAGAAAAGCAGCCTTCACACATACTATCCCAATCAGAAAAATCTTGATTTCTCTTAGCCTCCTGGTTTTTACCGTATCGCCCTGGGTAATCCGCAATTGGATTGTTTTTGGAGAACCTGTCATTGGGACCACATTGGTTGGATACAATCTCTATCGTCACAATTCGGATGTTACTGTAGAGGTCATGCCGCATTACGTAGGTTCTGATCAGGCTACAGTGGAGATTGAAAAATTCATTGTAGAACATCCTGAGTTGATGACACCCTTGAATGAGGCCCAGGTAGATCGTATCTATCGAGACGGAGCAATTGCCAGGATTGTGTCTTATCCTGAGGAGTATATTGAGTTATTCATTTACCGGCTTTTGCCGCTGTGGTTCAACATTGGTGTGTTGGAACAATACGGTAAGAGCATGACATTTCTCGACTATCTGATTGTCTTCCAGCAACTTATACTCCTAATCTTGTTTCTGTACGCCGTTAGGAAAGGTGACAGGTTTACGCGTTTGATCGCTTCCTCCATTTTGGTTTTTATGTTAAGTTATATGGCGGTGGATAGCCAGTTACGTTATTTGCTGCCTGTTGCGCCTCTCGTGCTTGTAATTGGCGTTTTCGGCCTGACTAAATTTTGGCCTTGGTTAGTCAACTTATTTGAATTGCTGGTATCATTGCTCCGCTTTGAAAGGATATGATGACTCAATTTAACACTCGTACCCCCAATCATTTTGACCTGCCGCGGCGCATCGATCGCCTGGGCGAATTAGCCTATAACCTGTGGTGGACCTGGCAGCCCAACGCGCAGCGTTTGTTTTCGCGTATCGATAACGACTTGTGGGAGCATCTATCCCATAACCCGATTCTGCTCTTGCGCCAGGTAGAACGCTCTGCCCTGAACGAGGTCGCACAGGATAACCAGTACCTGGCTCTGTATGACAGCGTTTTCGCCGAGTTCGACAATTATCTGGCGAAAGCCGACACTTGGTCGGATCAGACTCACCCCGAGCTTGCCAGCAATCCTATCGCTTATTTCTCGATGGAATATGGTTTGCACGAAACCCTGCCGATCTATTCCGGTGGCCTAGGCGTGTTGTCTGGCGACCACCTGAAAGAAGCCTCCGACCTGGGCCTGCCTTTCGTTGGCGTTGGCCTGATGTATGCGGAAGGCTACTTCTCCCAGCGCATCAGCGAAGACGGTTGGCAGGAATCGCTCAATAATCCCTTACGCTTTGACGATATGATGGTGCTGCCTGTGTTGGAAGAAGATGGCACACCCTTGACCGTTTCAGTGGAGATGCCGGACCGTCAGGTGTCGCTGCGCTTGTGGGAGATCCGCGTTGGACGTATACCATTGTTTTTGATGGATTCGAATGTCGAATCTAATACTCCCGAAGACCGTACGTTGACCGCGCGCCTGTACTGGTCTGACCTGGACCGGCGCGTTATGCAGGAAATCGTTTTGGGAGTGGGTGGTGTGCGCGTTCTTCGGGCGATGGGCTATAACCCCTCGGTCTGGCACATGAATGAAGGCCACGCGGCCTTCCTGATCCTGGAACGGGCCCGTGAGTTGGTGGCTGGAGGCCTGCCCTTTGCGGATGCCATTGAAAAAACGCGCGGACAAAATGTGTTCACCACGCATACTCCGGTTCCGGCGGGGAATGATGAATTCCCGTTATGGTTGATCGATAAATACCTGTCAAATCGTTGGAAACAACTGGGCTTGGACCGTGATCAGTTTATTGACCTGGCACGTAACCAGCAGTCCTGGGGCGAAGCGTTCAGTATGGGAGTGCTGGCGCTGCGCCATTCTGAGGGCCGCAATGCTGTCTCCGAATTGCACGGTCATGTAGCCCGCAAGATGTGGAATTTCTTGTGGAAAGATAAAGAAGAAGACGATGTGCCCATTACGTATGTAACCAACGGTGTGCATACCGACAATTGGATGGCGCGCCGCCTGGGGGTTCTCTACGATCAGTATCTTGGGTCTGACTGGCGCGAGAATTTAGATGACCCGGAAACCTGGGCCAAGGTGGAAGAGATCCCTGGTGAAGAGTTGTGGGATGTCCGCAGGCACTTGAAACGCAAACTCTCATTCCGCATGCAGGAGTGGGCGCGCACACGCTGGACTAAAGGCGGATTTCATCCCGTTCAGGTTGTTGCTTCGGGATCTCTGATAGACCCGTATGTGCTGACTATTGGGTTTGCGCGTCGCTTTGCAACCTACAAACGCGCCAGCCTGATCTTGCAAGACGTGGAGCGCTTGCTTAACATTATCAATCGTCCGAATATGCCGGTGCAGATTATCTTTGCCGGAAAGGCGCATCCTGCCGATGAGCCGGGCAAGCAATTGATCCAGGAAATCTACCGCACGGTCAAGAAGGCTGAAATGAGTGGACGTCTGGTCTTCCTGGAAGATTATGATATGAACATCGCTCGGTACCTTGTCCAGGGTGTGGATGTCTGGCTAAATACGCCGCGCCGCCCTATGGAAGCTTCGGGTACGTCAGGGATGAAGGCAGCTTTGAACGGCGGGCTAAACTTCTCGGTGCTGGATGGCTGGTGGCGTGAAGCCTATAATGGCAAGAATGGCTGGGCTATTGGTGAAGATAAAGAACCAGACGCACCTGAAATTCAAGATAAGGCTGATGCCTTGAGCCTGTATTCCACGCTAGAGAATGAAATCATTCCACTATATTACGGTCGCAATGTAGACTGGATTCCTATGGATTGGATAGAGCGCATTAAGAATAACCTACGTACAGTCACGCCGCAATTTAGCACGCGGCGCATGGTCAAGGAATATGTGGAACGGTTGTATGTTCCTGCGGTAAAATGATATAACTGTGGGGCGGCCAACTGGCCGCCCTTTTTCTTTAGGAGATGTAGTATGTTTGAATTGATGGCATTCAGCAACCCGTTGATAGGTGCCGTGGTCATTTTTGGCTTTCGAGTTTTGAATATTGCTCTGGATACACTACGCATGATTTTTACTTTGCGAGGCATGAAAATATTGTCATGGGTGGTTGGTTTTATGGTCTCGCTAATATATGTGCTGTTGTTAACTTCGGTGCTTTCAAACCTTAATAATCCGCTGTATATTATTGCCTATGCAGCTGGTTTTGCGACCGGCGGCGTGGTTGGCATGTGGATCGAGGAACGGCTGGCGCTTGGTTTTACGAATATTCAAATCATCAGCTCGCGGCGGGGTGTAGTGATGGCGCAAAAGCTGCGCGAGAATGGCTTTGGCGTAACCGAGATCCCGGCGCGCGGTAAGGATGGTATGGTCAGTATGCTAAGTCTTAGCGTTCGGCGCAAACAGGTAATAGATGTGGAGAAAATTGTCAATGAGTGTGATGAAGCAGCTTTCGTTACTTCGGAAGATGTCCACCCGATGCGGCGCGGGTTTTTTAGAGCATGAACTTCTCTATGGTTCCCGAGATTGATGTTTATGAACTTGCTCGTAAGCTGAAATCGGACGAGTCTTTTGTCCTGCTAGATGTACGCGAAGCCTCGGAGTTGGATTATGCCATGATCGTGGACAGCAGGCTCAAGGTCGTGCCTCTGAGCCGCTTGGCCCAGTTGGGAATTGAGGCGTTACCAGATGAAATCCAAGAAAAGGAAACGGAAGTTCTGGTCTTATGTCATCATGGTGTCCGCAGTGCGCAAGCAACACAATGGCTTCTGGATCGGGGCTGGACAAATGTCTTCAGCGTGCGTGGCGGCATCGCTGATTATGCCGTGCAAGTGGATGCATCAGTAGGAAAATATTAACAACGTAGGGGCAGGTCTCAGACCTGCCCCTACGGGAAGGGGAAGAAGGGTGTAAATGCCCTTTTTTATTTTTTGAAAACGAATTCGCCGTTCTTGTAAAACAATTCACCATCAACCAGGATTTCGCTGTCTGTGCGCATATCGCAGATCATATCCCAGTGGATGGCACTTTTGTTTTTCGCGCCGGTTTCGGGGTAACCCGCGCCAAGCGCCATGTGGAAGGAACCGCCGATTTTCTCGTCGAAGAGAATCTGGCCGGTAAATTTGTCAATTTCGAAGTTGGTGCCGATGGCAAATTCTCCCAGGTAGCGTGCACCCTCATCTGATTCCAGCATCTTGAGTAGGAAATCCTGGTTTTTATCGGCGTGCGCCTGTGTAACCTGGCCGTTCGAGAAGGTCAGTTCGGCGCCTTCAACGGCAACGCCCTGATAGATTGCCGGATAAGTGAACTTGACCCAGCCATTGACAGAGTCTTCCACCGGGCCGGTAAAAATTTCACCATCAGGCATGTTATGCGTGCCGCAGGAGTTCAGGAATTTCCTTCCTTTGACTGATAGCGTGAGATCAACGTTTGGCCCGCGCAAAATAACCTGGCTTTTGCCTTGCATGAACTCAACGGCCGCCTGTTGGTCTTTTTCAACCTGTTTCCAATAAGCGACAGGATCATCTTCGTTGGCATGTACCGCGCGGAAGACAAAATCAGCATATTGCTCAAAGTTCATTTCAGCATCCTGGGCATAGGCATCGGTGGGATATAGCGTGGTAACCCACTTGAAAACGCCTTCTGCGCCGCGCCGCATTTGTGTTTCGGTAATCGGACCAGTGGCTTTGCCCCGCTGCTGCAGGCGGGAGGAGTTAATACTGGTCTGTGAGCGCGTATTGGTAGCCGAATGAACCCGGATGCGCCCTTCGAACTGGTCGTAGGCCAGTTTTTGGAAAGTGGGGACAAGGCCGATTTGGCTGTCGTTGCCGTGCATCAGTAGTAAGTCTTCGTGTCCGGGGAAGAACATATCTGGAAGTTGCAGCAGGGCGTGCGGATGTCCGCCCTTTTCCAGAATTTGAATATAAAGTTCTCGCACCAATGATTCTGCAACGGTGGTGGCTTCGATCAAAATACGATCGCCTGGCACTACACTTGTACAGCGCTCGACCAGTACTTTTGCAAAGTTTTTTACGCGGGGGTCAGCCAAGAGGTTTCTCCTGATGTTGTGATGAGTAAATTATATCACCGCTAGAAATGGCAATTTATAAGTCCATAATGGTAAAAAATGAGTGCATTGCTGTAAATAAGACTAATTGCATCTATAAAATGAGATAAAAGTCATAATGCTTCCTAGGCGGAACAAGATACAATATCAACATGGACCTACGCGCGCAGATTATTGCTCCCAAGAAAATCAAGCCAGAGATTGCATCCGTCAAACCAACCACCGCCTGGGCGGAAGTTGATGAACAGGGACGCTTGATCCTGCCACCGGATGTAATGGAAAGTTATGGCTTGCAACCAGGGGCTAAAGTTCGCCTGGACGAAGGCCAGAATTTTGTCCGCATGCACAGACCGGTAACACATCTAACCAAGGTATACATCGAGCCGACCGTTGCCTGCAACCTGGACTGCATCACCTGCTTCCGCAATGCCTGGGAGCAACCCATCGGGCGTATGAGCGAGGAAACGTTTGAAGAAATTCTCGCAGGCCTTCGGGAGCTTGATCCGATTCCCAGTGTCTATTTTGGGGGCATTGGCGAACCACTTTTCCACCCTAAAACCATCGATTGGATTGCGGAAGTCAAAGCTCTGGGTGTCAAAGTCGAACTGATCACCAACGGCACGATCCTGACCGAGAAGAAATCGCAGCAGTTGATCGACTCTGGCTTGGATGTGCTCTGGGTTTCGATTGACGGCGCCTCGCCAGAAACGTATGCAGATGTGCGCATGGGCGCTGAACTTCCTAACATTATCAAAAATGTAAAACGCTTTACTAAGATGCGGCCGGCCAATCATTTCCCCAAACCGGAGATTGGGATCGCCTTTGTTGCTATGAAACGAAACATTGCCGATTTGCCCAAGGTTATCCAACTAGGGAAATCTCTTAAGGCCAAGCATTATTCTGTGAGCAATGTACAGCCTGCTACCGAAGAGATGCAGTCTGACCGCTTGTACACGCAGACCATGCACAACATTGCTTATCTAGATGCGCCGAATTTGCCCCGTTTGAGTCTGCCAAAAATGGACTTTGATGAATCCACCCGGGAAGCATTGTTTGAAACCTTTAACAGCCAATTGAACATCAGTTTTGCGGGCAACAATTGGGGTGGCGCGAGCGATACCTGTAATTTCATAGAAAGCGGGACCATGTCTGTTGCCTGGAATGGAGATGTCAGCCCGTGCTGGCCGTTGATGCACACCCATACAAGTTACTTGCATGGCAAGCAGCGTGTTTCAAAAAAACATGTGATTGGCAATGTGACGGAACGTTCGCTCTCGGACCTGTGGTCTGCTCCCGATTACGTAGCGTATCGCGAGCGATTACACAACTTCGGCTTCGCGCCCTGTTCGTTTTGCGGCGGCTGCGACCTTTCCGAGACAAACGACGAAGATTGCATCGGGAATACGATCTTCCCAGTTTGCGGCGGATGCCTGTGGGCGCAGGGCATTATCCAGTGCCCGTAAGACCGAGCCGTGCAAAGATTTTGTGCAATTTGTTCAATCCCCGCAACTGCGGGGATTTTTTATGCTCTAAATCTGCCTGATTTGGTATACTTTCACCAGATAAACTTTATTGGAGAGAGTATATAACTATGGACGTTCATTTTTATGCCACCTTACGTGCCATTGTAGGACAGAAAACTGTTCATGTGGAATTGCCTCCCAACACCAGCGCGTTGCAATTGGTAGAAATTGTTTCAGCGGATTATCCCGCGCTGCGTGCTGAACTGTTGGACGCACAGAACCGTTTCCAGCGTCATATGAAGCTGTTCATTAATGGTCGCGAAGCGGTATATCTCGCTGATGAGTTTGACACTATTATTCAGCCGGGTGACAAGATAGACATTTTCCCGCCTGTAGGAGGCGGCTAAAATGGCAGAAATGCGGACTGTTGTCCGTGAGATGCGTGGGATTCCATTTTTCCTTTTGCAAGAGTACCTTGAAGAGATGGGGGGGACGGTGGTCAGCGATGATCTTGTGGAGGGTCCGGGCTGGATCATGAAAATGACGCGCATGGAACCGTTTCGATTAGGTTCGCTGTCCATTGGCCAAACACGGATGGAACTCCAGATCGAAGAGCATCTGGCTGACGATTTTATAAAACGCTTTGGATTAAAAACATTGCGCGCAGGTGGATAATTCCACCTGTAAACTCTGATTCAAAAAGATGATGCACCAATTTGATGCACCATCTTTTTTTATTATACTGACCAATGGCCACTAGTTACTGGATTTAGACGATCTCCAGCTCCTTGAGTTTCGCTTCAGGTACAACACCATTTTCCCAGCCGCGCTTCTCGTAATATTCTGCTAACATGTCATCCAGTTCGCAGACCTGGCCTTCCGAGCCGGGCATGGTAGAGGCTTCTTCGGTGAAGCGTTTCGGCAACTGGTCGCTGCCTGCGCCAAAGCCTACCTGGTTGTTGTAGTGGCGCTCCAGGTTGTAGATGCGTTCGCCGGTTTTTAGCACATCATCTGCAGTGAAGGGAACCCCTGCCATAACAGAGTATTGTTGTGCATACTCTTCAGCGCCTTCAGCAAATGCGCTGAACTTGCACATATCCAAGCTGTCTGAGAAGGCATGAATGTCCTGGAAAATCATGACCAGTTCGCCTTTGCCTTTCCACTCAATCGGATCCACCTTGAGCGAATTGAATGGCATCACGCCCAGTTCAGCAGCGGGGGTGTAAGCGCGCAGATGGCAGGCGCCACGGTTGGATGTGGCGTAGCCGACGCCCATGCCCTTAAGACCGCGCGGATCGTAAGCTGGGATGCCCTGTCCCTTGCAGGTCATTGCCAGTTCAGGGTGTCCGAAGTGTGCAGCAGTTGCATTTGCGCCCTCGGCCATCACATCGCCCAGGCCTTCGCGGAATGCGACCATCTTTGCGGCATTGGTCATGCCGTCCGGGTCACCCCATTCCAGCTTGCCTTCACCGTTGGTATAGCCTTTTTCGCTGGCTTCCATCCAAACGGAGAGTGGGTGACCGATTTCGATGGCATCAAAGCCATAGTCGTTGGCCAGGTCGATCATCTTGGCCACCAGGCGGGCATCATTATTGCCGCAGTTGGCGCCCACTGACCAGGACGGTTCATATTCTACCGATTCCATGTGTAAGCCCTTGTACGGGCCGTCTTTCACTTCAACTTCCTTCTTGCAGGCCACCGGGCAAGCGTGGCAGGTGGGATCGTTGACCAGCAGGTTTTCTTTTACATACTCGCCGCTGATCTTTTCGCCGTCATCTCCAAAGGAGGTGACCATGCTGTTCTTGGTGGGCAGAGCGCCAATGCTGTTAGTGATATTCATCAGCACGTTCGTGCCATAGACCGAGAGTCCGCCTTTTCGCGGGCTGGTAATATTTTCCTCAGCCATAATGGCCTTTAGTGCCCGCTCGCGTACGGGGATACAAACATCACGGTCAGATGCCTTAACGATGTTTTTCCTGGCATCGATGACGATCGCCTTCAAGTTCTTGCTGCCGCCTACACAGCCTGTGCCACCACGTCCGCTGGCGCGGTCATTTTCGTTGACCCAACAAGCGAACTTGACCTGGTTTTCTCCTGCCGGGCCAATCGCGATGACGCTCAATTCTTTCCTATCTTTTCCATATTTATCCTGGAAGAATTTGACCGTATCGTGAACACCTTTGCCCCAGACTTCCGATGCATCCAGTAATTCCACTTTATCTTCGGTCACATAAGCATAGACCGGTTTCTCAGACTTGCCCTTGAAGATCAGGCCATCAAAGCCTGCCCAGCGCAGGCGTGCCGCACTCCAGCCGCCGTGATGACTGTCGGTAACAGTGCCGGTTAATGGGGATTTGGTGACAACTGCCATGCGACCGGTCATGTTGAATTCTGAACCGGTTAAAGGGCCATTCATAAAGCACAGGATATTATCTGGCGAGAGGGGATCTACATCTACGCCATTCTCATACACATACTTGACGCCCAGACCGCGCCCACCGATATATTTGCGCTTCCATTCTTCCGGTGCGTCCTTGTACTCGACTTTGACTCCAGTCAGGTCTACAAAGCCGATTTTGTTAGCATATCCTCCGAGCATAGGTTTAGCCTCCTTTGTTAGTTGCCATATGCAAAACCAGTGTTGCAATCACATATAGATATAGAGGGCTGCATTGAACTTTGTGCACTGAAAAGCAGCAAGTAACTCTATATCAATAGTTTTTGCAGTACCAGCCATGCTGGCGGTTGGTGTTGTAAATATAGAATAGCATTTTTGAGTAAACAAAGTCAAGTTTTAAGTTTTTCCTTAACCGAAAAGGTGACATTCTTCCTCTTTATTCTGCTTTATGTGATATGCGTTATACTTCCCTACGACAAATCCATTTTCCACAAATACTCTAATAAACTTATGAAACAACTCCTCCAAAACATGCGCGATGGCAAAGCCGTCGTCGAAGAAGTCCCTGTGCCCATGCCGCGGGCGGGTATGGCGCTGGTCAAAACGGAAGCAAGTTTGGTTTCCGCTGGAACCGAACGGATGGTGGTCGAATTTGCCGAGAAGTCGCTGGTCGGCAAGGCGCGTTCGCGTCCGGATCTCGTCCGTCAAGTGATCGACAAGGCAAAACGCGAAGGTTTGCTGTCCACTGCCCGGGCCGCCTTTGACCGTCTCGACCAGCCTATGGCTCTGGGTTATTCATCTGCAGGAACCATCCTGGAACTTGGGGAAGATATGCATGGGTTCAAGGTCGGCCAGCGTGTGGCCTGCGCGGGTGGCGGCTATGCCGTGCACGCTGAATACGCGGTTGTGCCTCGCAACTTGCTCACGCCCCTGCCTGAAACCGTCGATTTTGAATCGGCAGCTTTCACCACCCTGGGCGCGATTGCTATGCACGGTTTCCGTCTGGCTGAACCACAGATTGGCGAAACGGTGGCCGTGATCGGGATGGGTCTTTTAGGATTATTGACGGGGCAGATTGCAGCCGCAGCGGGATGTCGTGTGCTAGGCATTGACATCGACCCCAAGCGCATCGCTCTGGCTTCATCTCTTGGACTTCAAGCCTGGCTCCGTGACCAGGCCCAGGATTATGCCCAGACCTTTACCGCCAACCGCGGCTTCGACATGGTCATCATTTGCGCGGATACCCCCTCCAATGATCCGGTTGAACTGGCGGGTGAAATCGCGCGTGACCGCGGACGGGTTGTCGCTACTGGTGCAGTGGGGCTGGATTTCCCCCGTAAGGTATATTACGAAAAAGAAATATCTTT
>Ga0209536_100008160_pt1 | contig 15749 bp, 11 predicted proteins | sample DeeMarSeWOR28_12_FD_187461 | JGI IMG/M metagenome (GOLD analysis project Ga0209536, IMG submission 187461) | Marine sediment microbial communities from White Oak River estuary, North Carolina - WOR-2-8_12 (SPAdes) (version 2) | ecosystem: Environmental > Aquatic > Marine > Intertidal zone >...
TGCTGCTGCGATGGTGACGCTCTCCCTCTCGCTGTATCTCACCGTCGTGGCCGGGGTGGTGCTTCAGCGGGTGATCGAGCTGCGCATCTCGCAGGGCAACGTAGCCTGGGCCCGCAAGCGCGGTGCCGTCGAGCATGGCAGCGCTCACTACCCCGCGATGGTGGCGCTGCACACCGCCTTTCTCGCGGGCTGTGTGCTCGAGGTGCTCCTGTGCGACCGCCCGTTCCGGCTGGAGCTGGCGGTGCCGATGTTCGCGCTGCTGCTGGCCGCCCAGACGCTGCGCGTCTGGTGCATGCGGACGCTCGGCCCCTATTGGAACACGCGCGTGCTGGTGGTTCCGTGCGCGCACCGCATCGCCGATGGCCCCTACGCCTGGCTGCGCCATCCCAACTACCTGGCCGTGGCGGTCGAGGGCTTCGCCCTGCCGCTGCTGCACGGAGCCTGGGTGACCGCCGCCGTGTTCTCCCTCGCGAACGCCGTGCTGCTGACGCTGCGCATGCGCTGCGAGGACCGCGTCCTGCCGCGGACCGACCTGCAACAGCTCCTCCTGACGGAGGACGCATGACCCCCGATCCGATCCTCGAGCCGGGGCGCAGTCCCTCCCAGCCGATCCTGGAAGGCGTGCGCAACGTGCTGCGCTCGCACCTGGCGATCGCGCAGCCGGTCGATGCCGAGACCGACCTCACCGGGGAGCTGCAGCTCGACTCCCTCGCCCTGCTCACGCTGATCGTCGAGCTCGAGAACCACTTCCGCATCTGCTTCGAGCCGGACGACGAGCAGGGCATCCAGACCGTGGGCGACCTGGTCGCGGTGATCGCACGCCTGCTGCTCGAGGAGCGACCCGCGTGCGCGAGCTGACGATCGGGGAGCGGCTGGCGCGGGCGGCCGACTCGGCGGGCGGCGTGCGCTTCCTGGACCGCGAAGAGCGGGTCGAGACGCTCGGCTATGCCGAGCTCCATCGCAGGGCGCTGCGCGTCGCCGGGGCCCTCGCCGACCTCGGCCTGCAGCCCGGCGACCGCGCGGCAATCATCCTGCCCACCTCGCCGCTCTTCTACGACGCGTTCTTCGGCGCACTGCTCGCGGGCGCGATCCCGGTGCCGCTCTACCCGCCGGTACGGCTGGGACGGCTCGACGAGTTCCACGCGCGAACCGCGGCGATGCTGGCGGCCTGCGGCGCACGCATCGTGCTCAGCGACCGCCGCGTGCGCCGCCTGCTGGGTCAGGCGACGCTGCGCGCGCGTCCGCCGCTCGGCTGCGTCGCGCTCGAGGGTCTCGCGCTGCGCGAGGCGGAGCCCGTCCCGCGGAGCCCCGACGACATCGCCTTCATCCAGTTCTCCTCGGGCACGACCCGCGATCCCAAACCGGTCGCGCTCAGCCACCGTCAGATCCTCGCCAACGTGCGCGCGATCCTCGGCTCGATCACGCGTGCCCACCCGCTGGCCGCGGGGGAGTCCCACGTCGGCGTGAGCTGGCTGCCCCTCTACCACGACATGGGCCTGGTGGGCGCCGTGCTGTCCGCCGTCGATCACCCGGGCGACCTGGTGCTGATCCCGCCGGAGCAGTTCGTGGCGAGGCCGGCGATCTGGCTGCGCGCGATCTCCCGGCATCGCGGCACCATCAGCCCCGCGCCGAACTTCGCCTACGCGCTGTGCGCCGACCGCATCCGCGACGAGGAGCTCGAAGGGGTGGACCTGTCGAGCTGGCGGGTGGCGCTGAACGGCGCCGAGCCGGTGACACCGGAGGTGCTGCGGCGCTTCGTCGATCGCTTCCGGCCGTACGGTCTGCGCGAAGAGACCCTCACGCCGGTCTACGGCCTCGCCGAGGCGACCCTCGCAGTCACCTTCAGCGACGTGGGCGGCGCGTTCCGTCAGCGCCGCTTCGATCGCGACGCGCTCGTGAACGCGGATACGGCGCGGCCATGCGACCACGGCCTGCCGCTGGTGAGCGTCGGACGGCCGCTGCCCGGCTTCGCGCTGCGCATCTGCGACGCGCACGGTACGGCGCTCGAGGACGGCCGGGTCGGGCGCGTGCACGTGCGCGGTCCGTCGATCATGGACGGCTACTTCGGCATGTGCGAGGCCACCCGCGAGTGCCTCGCCGAGGGCTGGCTCGACACCGGGGATACCGGCTTCGTGTACGAGGAAGAGCTCTACCTGTTCGGTCGCGCCAAGGACCTGATCGTGTTGCGCGGCCGCAACCACGCCCCCCAGGAGATCGAGCAGGCCGCCGACGGGGTCGCGGGCGTGCGCACCGGCTGCTCCGCCGCGATCGGTGTGGTGCGCGAGGGCGCGGACGGCGAGGCGCTGGTGCTGCTGATCGAGCGCTCCGGCGCCGGCGATCACAGCGATGACGCGACACTCGCCGAGCTCGTCGGCCGACGCGTCAGCGCGGAGACCGGGCTGCGCTGCGAGCGGGTGCTCGTGCTCGAGCCCGGAACGCTGCCGCGCACCTCGAGCGGAAAGATCCGCCGCGGCGAGGCGCGGCGGCGCTACCTGGCCGACGCGTTGCACCCGCCGGCCAAGGTCGGCCCGGTGGGGCTCGCGAGCGCGATGCTGCGCTCCGGCGTGGCCTTCGCATTGGCGCGGCGTGCGGACTGATCTCTTCATCTGCGGCGGCGGCCCCGCCGGACTGGCCACCGCGATCCACGCCGCCCGGGCCGGCCTGCAGCCGCAGGTCTTCGACGCGCGGCTGCTGCCACTCGACAAGGCCTGCGGAGAGGGCGTGATGCCGGCCGGCGTGGCCGAGCTGCGCGAGCTGGGTGTCGAGCTGGACGCGACCGCGCGCGCCACGTTCCGGGGCATCCGCTACCTCGACGGTCCGGTCGTCGCCGAGGGTCACTTCCACTCCGGGGAGGGCTGGGGTGTGCGTCGCACCGCGCTGATCGAGGGGCTGGTGGCGCGCGCCCTGGAGCTCGGCATCCCGCTGCACTACGGCTGCGCGCTGCAGCGCTGGCGACGCGTGCCGGGAGGAGTCGAGCTCGACACGGCAGCCGGCAGCTTCGAAGCGTCGCTGCTGGTCGGTGCCGACGGTCTGCACAGCGGCATCCGCCGCGCCGCCGGACTCGAGCGCCGCTCGCACGGACGGCGCCGACTGGGCCTGCGCCGCCACTTCCGCGTGGCGCCCTGGAGCCACTGCGTGGAGGTGTACCTGGCCGGCGACGTCGAGGCCTACGTGACGCCGGTGGGCCCGCGCGAGGTCGGGGTCGCGCTGATGTGGAACGGCGACGCGCGCCGCTTCGACGCGCTGCTGGGTGCCTTCCCCCGTCTGCGCGAGCGGCTGGCCGGTGCCCACGTCACCAGCCGGACCCGCGGTGCGGGTCCCTTCCGTCAGGCCGTCTGGCGGCGGCATGCGCCGGGGGTCGCGCTGGTGGGCGACGCCGCGGGCTACCTCGACCCGCTGACCGGCGAGGGCATCACCCTGGGCCTGGTCACCGCCCGGGCGCTCGTCAGGGCGCTGGCCCGCGGCGAGCCGCTCGCGCACTACGAGCGCGCCTACCGCCGGCTCTCGCGCAACTACTACCGCATGACGGCGCTGCTGCTCGCGCTCGCGCCGCGTCGTCCACTGCGCCGACGGGTGATCGGAGCGCTGGCGCGCTACCCGGAGGTCTTCGACCACTTCCTGGCCGTGAACGACGGCGCCACGGCGCTCCACGCGCTGGGCTGGCGCGGTCTCGCCCGGCTCGCGCACGGGCTGGCGTCCGGTCCGCCACTCGCAGCGGGCGCGCGACGCGGGAGCGATCAGGTGGCTCCGCCGGTTCGGTCCTCCAGCACGTAGCCCACGCCCTTGACGGTGTGGATCAGGTTGCGGGCCGGATCGACCTTCTTGCGCAGGTGGTTGATGTGCACGTCGATCACGTTGGAGTAGGCGTCGAAGCCGGGGCCCCAGACGCGCTCGGTGATCATGATGCGCGACAGCACCTGTCCGGTGCGCTCCATCATGTACTCGAGCAGCGAGGTCTCCTTCATCGTCAGCTCGACCGCCGCGCCGCCGCGCCGCGCCGTGTGCCTGGCGATGTCGAGCTCGAGGTCGCCCACCCGCAGCCGCCCGTCTTCGGGGGTGAGCACGTGGCGTCGGGTCAGCGCCTGGATGCGCGCGAGCAGCTCGGAGAACGCGAACGGCTTGGTGATGTAATCGTCGCCGCCGAGGTTGAGGCCGCGCACACGGTCGCTGACGGTGTCGCGCGCGGAGAGGAACAGCACCGGCGTCTCCACCCCCGAGCTGCGCAGCGCCTTGACCAGCTCGAAGCCGCTCATGTTCGGCATCGTCACGTCGAGGATGATCAGACCATGGGAGTGGGAGAGGGCGAGGTCGAAGCCCTCGCGCCCGTCCGAGGCCACGTCGACGGTGTAGCCGTGCTCGGTGAGACCGCGAGCGATGTACTCCTGTGCGGTCGGGTCGTCCTCGACATAGAGGATCCTCACTCGCCCGACCCGCCCGCGCCGGTCGTCACGCCGGCTCCCCCGCCGCCGCAGGCATGACGGGCAGCCACACCGAGAAGCAGGTTCCCGCCCCCGGCTCGCTCGCGACCTCGATGCGGCCCCCATGGGCCCGGGCGATCTCGCGGGCGATCGGCAGGCCGAGCCCGAAGCCCCGGCTGCGCTCCCCCTCGACACGGGCGAAGCGCTCGAAGATCGTGTCCAGCTGCTCCGGGTCGATGCCCTTGCCGGTGTCTGCGACGCGCACCTCGATGCCGCCGTCGCACGGCGCGGACGAGACCTCGACGCGACCCCCGTCGCCCGCGTACTGGAGCGCGTTCGAGACCAGGTTCGCGAACAGCTGGTCGAGCCAGGAGCGCTCCCCCAGCACCCGACCCGGCGAGAGGGGACCGCAGCCGAGCTCGACGCCGCGCTCGGGCGCCAGCGGCGAGAAGAACTCGACCACCTCGGCCAGCAGCGGGGCGATCTCCACCGGCTCGAGCTGCTCTGCCGTGAGCCCCTCCTCGGAACGCGCCAGCCGCAGCATCGCGTCGACCGCGTCGGCCAGCCGGCGCACGTCGCCGAGCACGTCGGTCAGCGCGGCCCGGTACTCGTCGGGCGTCCGCAGGCGCTCCAGGGTCACCTCGACCTCGCTGCGGATCGCCGCCAGCGGCGTACGCAGCTGGTGCGCCGCGTTCGCGTTGAAGCGATGCATGCGGTCCACGCCCTCCTGGATGCGCGCCAGCATGTCGTTCAGCGTGACGGCCAGCTCGTCGAGCTCGTCACCGGTTCCCACCACCGGCACCGACTCGCGCAGGTTCGAGCCGCTGATGCGCCGCGCCGTGGCATTGATCGCGGCGATGGGGCGCAGGCTCTGGGTCGCGAGGTACCAGCCCGCCGCCGCGGTCAACGCCAGCACGATCGGCAGCGAGACGGCGAAGATGCGCCGCACGCTCGCGACGTTCCCCGCGTAGCGCGTGGTGTCGATCGCCACGCGGATGAAGCCGCCCGAGACGGGCGCCGCCGCGGCGAGGTGTGCGAAGCGGTCGCTCAGGTTGACCGCGCGCATGCTGGCCTGGATGCGGCCGTCGAGTAGCGCCTGGGAGAGCGGCAGCTCGGCCCGGGCGAGCGAGCCGCCCGCCACCAGGCTCGCGCCCGAGGCGTCGAGCAGCTCGAGGCCGAGACCGAGATCCGGGTCCGAGTGAGCGACCGAGATGTCCACGTGCTCGCGCATCCAGCGCAGCACGTGGTCGCGCGGGTGCTCACGCGCCTGGCTCTCGTAGGCGTCGACCAGATCGCGCAGCTGCACCTCCAGCAGCAGGCTCGCCTCCCGGTTGATGCGGTGGGCGACCTGCTGGTAGACGGCTCCAGCGAAGATCGTCGTCGTGACGGCCATGGCCGCTGTATAACGCAGCGCTAGCCTGGATCCGATCGAGAGTGCCCGAGGCATCGAAGAAATCCTCGCTCGGAGACGGGCCCGAAGTCTATCGCCGGCGCGCCATCGCGGCAGCGCGGGAGTGAAATGCCTGATGCGCGATGGGTCCGAACGCTCGCGAAGTGCTCACGGGAGACACCTGGCACCCGCATTCGTCGCGGTCCTCGCACTGGCGCTGACCGCCGGCGCCGAGCCCCCCGAGCTCGATCGCGACCCGTGCGCGCCGGTGCGCGCCCGTCCGTCGCGAGTCCCCGACCTCCAGCAGCTCGCGGAGGCCGTCTGCCGTTCGCTGTGCGGAGATGCCGAGCCCGACGACTTCTCGCAGCGCTGGCGCCTGGCGATCGGCGGCTGGGCCGACGCCAGCTACCGCGACACGAACGCCCGGGGCGGCGACGAGTCGATCGAGCTCGATCACGCCAACCTGCACGTCGACGCGCGCCTCGACGAGCGCTGGCAGCTGTTCTTCGAGGGCGAGTACGAGCACGAGCCCGCGCTGATCGGGGGCACGGACGAGCGCGAGTGGGAGCTCGAGCAGCTCTACGGAGAGTACCGGCACAGGGACTTCCTGCGGGTGCGCGCGGGCCGTTTCAGCACGCCCTTCGGCTACTGGACGCCCGTGCACTGGGCGATCCTGGTCGACACCATCGAGCCACCGCTCCACGAGTCCGGGCGCATCATTCCGGAGCAGCAGAACGGGCTGCGCGTGTTCGGGAACGTCTTCGCGGGTCGCTGGCTCGGGCTGCAGTCGGAGCTCGAGTACTCGCTCCACGGTGGCTACGCGGCCGATGGCTTCGCGGCGGGCGAGCCCGACGGACTCTCGCTCGGCAGCGACCTGCGCCTGCGCCTCGACCAGCACTTGCTGGGTCTGTCGCTCTACACCCAGGAGAACGGCGACGAGAACGACCGCAGGGAGTACGACCTCGTGGTCTACGGGGAGATCCAGCTGCCCTTCGACCTGCTCTTCCGCTCCGAGTACGTACGTCAGCAGCGCGACTCGAGCACCCGGCCCGTCTTCGTTCGCAATCCCGACATGGTCTACGCCAAGCTGCGCTGGGACTTCCGGGAAGACACCTACCTGAACTACCGCTTCGAGTTCGGCGAGGACGACGAGCTCGGGGCCACCGTCGAGCACGTCATCCACCGGGTCACGCTGGGCTACCAGCCGATCAGCCGCGTGCGGCTGAAGGCGGAGTACGCGCGCCATCTCTACGACCGGGGCCCGCTCGACGACTACGACTACTGGGGCCTCTCGGCCGGGGTCTTCTTCTGAGCATGGGCGGGCGGCAGCTGATAGGGGTGGCGCTACTCGCGCTGGCGGCGCTGGAGGCACGCGCGGACACCGAGCGCTGGGAGCCGATCGTGCTGATCGTCGCGGCGGCCTGGTCCGGTGCCGACGCGATCGACCTGCCGAGCTTGCGCCGCATCTACCTGGACCGGCAGACGAACGTCGGCGGGGAACGGGTGCGGGCGCTGCACCGGACGTCGGGGAGCCCGATTCGCGCCGGCTTCTCGCGCAGCGCGCTCGGGCACTCCGAGGCGCACCTCGAGCGGTACTGGATCGAGCAGGCGCTGCTCGGGGGAGGGCTGCCGCCGCGCGAGGTCGCGAGCGCGGACTCCCTGCTGCGGCACGTGCGCGCCCAGCCCGGCACGATCGGCTACCTGGCGCGCTCGGAGCTCGCAGGGCTGGACCTGGCAGGGGTGCGGGTGCTCGGTCTCCAGACGGAAGACGGCGTGCTGCGCGCGGGCGATCCGGAGTACCCGCTGCGCTTCCGCGCCCCGGCACCACCCGAGCCGCGCGGAGCCGCTCCCTAGCAGGCTACGGCCGGCAGCCGGTGGCGTCGGCGAGCTGCTCGAGCGTGACGAGACCCCGCAGGCGCGTCCCGTCCGCCAGCTCCCAGGTGGGGTAGCTGCGGATGCCCGCCTCGCGGCACTCGGCGGTCTGCTTGCGCTCGCCCGGCTCGGAGCACTCGACGTAGCGCAGCTGCTCGGCGTGGCCCTGGAAGGCCGCGCGCTGGCGCGCGCAGTACGGGCACCAGTGGGCGCCGTAGAACACCGCGCCCGAGTCGGCCACGCACTCGGCCAGCGCCTGCGGGTCGAGGGCGCTGGCGGTCGCGGCCGTACCCGGACCGAGGCAGGAGGTCAGCGCGATCAGCAGCGCGATCGGACGGAGCTTCGGCATGGGGGTGGGATCGGCCGATCGCGTCACGGCCTGAAGCGCCGAGCCCGATCGCGCGGACCGCATCAGAACTCCGCCGAGCCGGGCACGCGCGGGAACGGGATCACGTCGCGGATGTTCGCCATGCCGGTGATGAACTGCACCAGCCGCTCGAAGCCCAGCCCGAAGCCGGCGTGGGGAACGCTGCCGTGGCGGCGCAGGTCGAGGTACCACCAGTAGACGGACGGGTCGAGCCCGGCCTCGGCCATGCGCCGCTCGAGCACGGGGAGCCGATGCTCGCGCTGGCTCCCCCCGACGATCTCGCCCACTCGCGGCACCAGCACGTCCATCGCCCGCACCGTACGACCGTCGTCGTTCGCGTACATGTAGAAGGCCTTGATCGCGGCCGGGTAGTCGGTGACGACCACGGGCCTTCGGATGTGCTCCTCGGCCAGGTAGCGCTCGTGCTCGCTCTGCAGGTCGCGGCCCCATTCGACCGGGAACTCGAAGGTCCGCCCGCTGCGCGCGAGGATCTCGACGGCCTCGCCGTAGCTCAGGCGTTCGAAGGGCGTGTCGACGATGTGGCGCAGCGTGTCGATCACCGTGGACTCGATGCGCTGGGCGAAGAAGTCCATGTCGTCGGGGCAACGCTCGAGCACCGCCGCGAACACGTGCTTGAGGAACGCCTCCGCGAGCTCGGCGTCGCCGTCCAGATCGCAGAAGGCCATCTCGGGCTCGACCATCCAGAACTCGGCCAGGTGGCGGCTGGTGTTCGAGTTCTCGGCCCGGAAGGTGGGCCCGAAGGTGTAGACGTGGGTCAGCGCGCAGGCCGCGATCTCCGCCTCGAGCTGGCCGGAGACGGTGAGGAATGCCTCGCGGCCGAAGAAGTCCTGACTCGCGTCCACGCGGCCATCGGCGCCGCGCGGCGGGTGCTCCGGGTCCAGAGTCGTCACCCGGAAGAGCTCGCCCGCGCCCTCGGCGTCGCTGGCGGTGATGATCGGCGAGTGCAGCAGCAGGAAGCCGCGCGCCTGGAAGAACTCGTGGATCGCGAAGGCCGCCGCGTTGCGCACGCGCAGCACCGCGCCAATCGTGTTCGTGCGCGGGCGCAGGTGCGCGATCGTGCGCAGGAACTCGAAGGAGTGGCGCTTCTTCTGGAGCGGGTAGTCGTCGCCCACCTCGCCCACGATCTCGATCCGATCGGCCTGGAGCTCGAAGCGCTGGCCCTTGCCCTGGCTCAGGGCCAGCTCTCCCTCGGCCGTCACCGCACAGCCGGTGCGCAGACCGCGCACCGTCTCGAAGTTCGCGAGCGCGGGCCCCGCGACCAGCTGGAGCCCCGCGAAGCAGGAGCCGTCGGACAGCTCGAGGAACGACACCTCCTTCGAGTGCCGCGCGGTGCGCACCCAGCCCTCGACCCTCACCCGCCCGCCGGCCGCTTCACGCGCGAGCAGCTCGCGAACCGACTGCGCCCCCGGACTGCCCCCCATGCCGTCCTCCTGGGCGAAGAGCCTATCGGTACGCCGCGCATCGCGACAGCCCGGCGACCTCCCGCCGCGGCCGCCTCGCTCCCGTCCACATCATCCACACGGGGTGTTCCGCCCGACGGGATCGCCGATCCGCCCCTCGCCCTACCCCGCCGGCGTGCGCACCACCATCAGGCGGATCTCGGTCATGTCTTCGATCGCGAAGCGGATGCCCTCGCGGCCGAGACCGGAGTCCTTGACGCCGCCGTAGGGCATGTGGTCGACGCGCCAGGAGGGCACGTCGCCGATCACCACGCCGCCCACCTCGAGCTCCTCGAACGCGCGCTGCGCCCGGTAGAGGTCGCGGGTGAAGACACCGGCCTGGAGGCCGAAGGCGCTGTCGTTCACCTCGGCGAGCGCCGCGTCGAAGTCGCGGAAGCCCGACAGGATCGCGACCGGTCCGAAGGCCTCCTTGCAGACCACCGTCTGGTCCTTCGGCACGTCCTCGAGCAGCGTCGCCTCGAGCAGCGCCCCCTTGCGGCCGCCGCCGCACAGCAGCTTTCCGCCCGCGGCGACGCCCTGCTGGATCCAGCCCTCGAGGCGCGTCGCCTCCTTCTCGGAGATCATCGGCCCGATGAAGGTCTGCTCGTGCTTGGGATCGCCCATGCGCAGCGCCTTCGTCGCTGCGACCAGCTTCTCCCGGAACGCGTCGCGCACGTCCTCGTGCACCAGGATACGCTGAACGCCGATGCAGCTCTGGCCCGACTGGTAGAAGGCGCCCACGATGATGCGGTCGACCGCGTCGTCGAGATCGGCGTCCGCGTCGACGATCACCGCCGCGTTGCCGCCGAGCTCGAGCACGACCTTCTTCTTGCCCGCCTGCGCCTTCAGCTCCCAGCCGACCTCGGGCGAGCCGGTGAAGGAGAGCAGCTTCAGGCGCTCGTCGGTGGTGAAGAGCCCCGCGCCGTCGCGGCGCGCCGGCAGGATCGAGAACGCGCCGGGCGGCAGATCGGTCTCGGCCAGCACCTCGCCGATGATCAGCGCGCCCACGGGTGTCAGGCTCGCGGGCTTGAGCACGAACGGGCAGCCCGCCGCGATTGCGGGCGCCACCTTGTGGGCGGCCAGGTTCAGCGGGAAGTTGAAGGGCGAGATGAACGAGCACGGTCCGATTGGAAAGCGCTGCCACTGGCCACGGTAGCCGCGGGCGCGCGCGCTGATGTCGAGCGGAATCACCTCGCCGTAGATGCGGGTGCTCTCCTCGGCGGCGACGCGGAAGGTGTCGATCAGCCGCGCCGCCTCGCCGCGACTGTCCTTGATCGGCTTGCCGGCCTCGATGCAGAGCGCCATCGCCAGCTCTTCCGCGCGCTCGCGGAAGCGTCGCACGCAGTGCTCGAGCACCGCCTGCCGCTCGTAGGCCGCGAGCTCGCGCATCGGACGGGCGGCCGCGGTGGCGAGCCCGATCGCGCGGTCGATGGTCTCGGGGTCCACCAGCGGCACGCGTGTCGCGACCTCGCCGGTGAATTTGTCCGTCACCTCGAGGTCGTGGTTCGGCGCGACGGCCTGGTTGCCCACGTAGCAGGGATAGGTCTTCTGGAGCATCTCGTCCTCGCTTGGCGCGATCGGATCGGGCAGGCGATCCGACCAGCCGCTGGCTGTGCAACTGATTCTCGCGGAGGTCGACGCCGATGCCGCTGCGCTCGAGCCGGCGGCGACGCTACCCCTCGCGCGCGGGGAGGGTCAAGCTCAATTGGGCAGGTGCGCTCGGCGTCCCGTGCAACGTCACACAGCGGTCCGACGCCAGGAACCAGAGATCGAAGCGCGGCGCGTCGGCGAGCCCGAGGCCCACCTGCAGCGCGCGCCGGTAGACCTCTGCCTGCCGCGCGTAGCCCTGCGCATGGGCTTCGAGCGACACCCCGGCAGGCAGCGCATCCGTCTTGTAGTCGACGATCACCCACTCGTCGGTGTCCGGATCGCGATGGATGAGATCGACGGCGCCGGACACGAAGGCGAGCGCCTCGTCCTGCGCGGCCGGCGCCACCAGCAGCGGCAGCTCACGCGCGACCACGTGCTCGCGCAGCCGCTCGAGCCGGGCGACCAGGCGGCCCCCCGCCAGGCGTTCGAGCAGCTCGCGGGCCGCCCGTGCGGCCACGCGCGCCGGCTCGGGCTCGCCCTCCGACTCGAGCCAGGCAGCGAGCTCCTCGGGCTTGCGGTCGAGACCTCCGGCGATCGAAGCGGCGAGATCGAGCTGCTCGAACGCGCGGTGCACGGCGATGCCCGCGAGTCGGGCGACCTCGGCATCGCCGCGCATGGCGCGCGACGGTCGCGGGCCGCCCTCGCTGCGGCGCCGGGCGCGCTCCTCCGACTCCTCCGCCGCCTGGCCGTCCGACGCGCGCCCCCCGAGCGGTCGATGCATGCGCGCCTCGGCCTCGCCCACCCGCCGGGCGTGGGCCCGGGCCGCGGCGTCGAGGTCGGCCGGAAGGTCGACCCGCACCGGGGCCTCACGGCGCTCGCGCTCGAGCGGCTCGTCGCGCAGGCCGAGCAGCGCGAAGCGCGCGCCTGCCAGATCGACCTGGGCGCGACCCTCCATGCGCGCACGTTCCGCGATCTCCGTCGGCGCGGGCAGCTCGCGCCGCTGGTCGACCAGGCCGGCAAACAGGTCGCCCGGCTTGCCGCGTCGACCCACCCGCCCCGGCCACGAGCTCGAGATCACCAGGCGTTCGCGCGCGCGCGTCATGCCCACGTAGAGCAGCCGCACGCGCTCGGCCTCGCTCACCCGGGCGCGATGGGCCTCGGCGCGATCGAAGCCCGGGCTCGGCAGCCCGAGCAGGCGCAGCTCGAGCACGCCGTCCACGCGAGTCGCGTCGATGCGCGGTCCGGGCGGCCGACCCGTGCCCTTGTGCAGCTGCATCAGGTAGACGTGGCCGAAGTCGAGCCCCTTCGCCCCGTGCAGCGTGAGGATCTGGACCGCGTCCGCCGCCTCCTCGTGGGGCGGCTCCTCTTCCATCGGCTCCTCTTCGGAGACGGCGCTCGCCAGGCGGCGCAGCACCTCGGCGGTGTCGGTCCCGACGGACAGTTCGCGAGAGAGGTCGCGGAAGAAGCGGTCGAGGTTCGCGACCCGCCACGCGCCCAGGAAGCGCGCGGCCTCGGTCGCCTCGAAGAGCAGGCTCTCGCGCAGCTTCTCGACGAACAGGTCGGCCGGGTCGGCCTCGAACGATCGCCGCAGCACGCCGATCGACGCCAGCGCGGTCACCAGGGCGCAATCCCAGCCCTGCACCCGCTCGAGGCCGGGAACGTCGGCGGGCAGCTCGCCGGCCACGCGACGGACGTCGCGCACCAGCGCGGCCAGCACCTGCGAGTCGTCGTCGCCGAGCCGGGCGACCCGCTCGGGAAGGTCGATCGCCCAGAGCGGGATCCAGGCCGCGTCCGGCACGCCGACGCTGGCGGAGCGCAGGAACGCGACCAGCGCGATCTGATCGTTGCGGTCGAGCACGCAGCGCACGAACGCCGCCGCATCGATGATCTCGCGGCGCCGGTAGTACGAGCGATCCCCCTCGACGGCGAAGGGCACCCCGGCCTCGCGCAGCGCCCCCAGGTAGACGTCCCAGTCGCCGCGGCTGCGGAAGAGCACCCCGACGTCCGACCAGGCCACGCCGCGTTCGTCGTGCAGCGCGCGCAGGTCGGCCGCCAGCGCGCGGGCCTCGAGATCGTTCAGGTCGGCAGCGCGCACGCGGCGCTCGAAGTCGCCGTCATCGACGCTCCAGGGTGCGGCGATCCAGTGCTCGACCGGCGCGACGCGCTCGTCGCGCAGGCCGGTGCGCTCCGCGTTCGACGGACTCGCGAGCAGTGGCTCGAAGGCCGGCTGCACACCGGGCTCGCGCAGCATCACCGGCGCGATCGCGCGCTCGACCTCGAGCAGCACCTCCGGCAGGGAGCGGTAGTTCACGCTGAGGCGCACCAGCCGGCCGCCCGCCGCCTCGACCCGGGCGACGAACGCCTCGTAGGCCGCCAGGTCGGCGCTACGCCAGCCGTAGATCGACTGCTTCGGATCGCCGACGATGAACAGGCCCGGCCGCTCCGCCGGGGGGCCCTCGAGGGCCAGCGCACCCACCAGCAGGCACTGCAGCGGATCCGTATCCTGGAACTCGTCCACCAGCAGCTGGTCGATGCCGCGGCGCAGCAGCGCCGTCACGTCCGCGCGACGCGCGACCAGCTCGGCGGCGCCGGCGAGCAGCGCGTGGAAGCTGGCGATGCCGCGCGCGTGCAACGTCTGCTCGACGGACGAGAGCAGCGGCGCCAGTACGCGGCGGGCGCGCTCGAGCGCCTCGGGCTCGAAGGCCAGCAGCTGCGCGACGCACGGGAGCAGCGCGGCGGCAGCGTTCCGGGTGGGCAGCGCGAGCTCGTCCAACGCGCGGGTCTCGCCCTGGTTGAAGCGAGCGTTCGACCAGTCGCGCAGGCGCGCGGCCGTCTCCAGCGACCAGAGCTCGCGCGCGGCTGCCAGCAGCGCCCGCGCATCCGTCCGGCCCACGAGCCCTTCGGCGAGCCGCGCGCGCGTGCCGGCGATCGCATCGAGCGTCTCGTGGGTACGCTTGTTGCGCGCGGGCGCGCCGGCCAGCCGCTCGAGCGAGCCCGCCGGGAACGCCTGGCACGCCGCTGCGACACGCGCGAGCAGCGCGCCGATCCGTTCGGGTCCGCACAGCTCGGGACCGAGGTCGCGGTCCGAGACGCCGGCCTCGAGCAACGCCACCAGCTCGCTCTCGAGCTCGCGCGGACCTACGCCCCCGATGCCGAGCGCGAGCGCGTCGCCCTCGTCGGCGTAGGCGACCGCCATGCTCTGCGAAACGACCTCGCGCACCACGGCGTTGCGAACGCGGCCGTCGGCGTCCACCTCGAGCAGCGGGTGCACCCCCGCCTCGAAGGGGCGCGCCTCGAGCAGCCGGCGCGCATACGCGTGCAGGGTGTGGACGACGAGCTGATCGAGCGCACCGCGCAGTGCCGCCGCCCGCTCGGGCCACAGCGCGGGCTCGGGAAGCGCCTCCGCGTCGAGCCCGCGCACCGCGTCGCCCTGCTCGAGTGCGGCGAGTGCCTCTTCGACCCGCGTCGCCATCTCCGAGGCGGCCGCCTCGGTGAAGGTGATGGCCACCACGCGCCCCAGCACCCGGGCCGCGATGCGCGATGCGTCACCCTCGCGGCCGTCGACCGCCAGCGCCTCGCGCGCGCGCTGCCAGCCCGGCCCGACACACCAGGCCACGATGCGCGCCACCAGCGTCGCGGTCTTGCCCGTTCCGGCCCCGGCCTCGACCACCAGCGGGCGACCGAACTCGCGCTGGGCGAGCGCGCGTGCCGCAGCGTCCTCGTGTCGCAGGGCCTCCCGTTCGGCGCTCACGTCGGCTCCCGACCCAGGTGATAGAGCGCGCGCGCCGCCGCCACCGGTCCCGCGCCCTCCGCGCGGGCCTCGTTGAACTGCCCCAGCCGCCGGCGCGCGCCCGAGTCGCCGCGCAGGCAGGCCTGCTTGACGTCGCAGTAGCGGCAGCTGCCCGGCTCGTCCCCCGAGTCTGCGTCGCGCAGGCGCGGGAAGAAGCTGCCGGCCTCCCAGGCCCGGAAGAGCTGCGCGGTCGCCGTGTCGAAGTGCTCGGACCAGGGCGGCACGTCGTGCGCGGACAGGCTGGCCGCCGCGTCCGGGGCGCCCTCGTGGAGCTGCAGGTAACGGCCCTCGGCGCCCGGCCCGCCCGCCCGGGCGTAGGCCATCGCCTGCAGCTGGCGACCGTCGGCGATGCGCTCGCAGAGGGTGGCGTCGCGGTCGCCGGACTTCTGCTGCTTCGCGATCGGCGTGCCGGTCTTGTAGTCGGTGAAGCGCAGCGCGTCGCCCACCCGGTCGACCCGATCCGCCTTGAAACGGATCGCGCGCGGAGCGCCCGCCAGCGACACGTGCGCGCTCGCGGAGAGCTCCGCACCCAGCACCGCCGGCGGCGCGTCCGCCCAGTCGAGGGTGCGCACGCGCTCGACCAGGGGGCGCGCGCGGCGGGCGAGCACGCGCGCGAAGCCGGGCACACGGATCCCGGCGGCGGCCAGCGTCGCCTCGGCCGACGCCAGCAGGATCGCGTCGAGGACCTCGGGCTCGGGCCACTCCGGATGGCGGAGCGGACGCTCGAGCGCGGACGCGAGCTCGCCGCCGCCGGTGCCGACGATCCGCTCGAGGCTGTCGTGGACGGCGATGCCGAGCAGGCGCGCGTCGGCCGCGCTCGGCAGATCCGCCGCCGCGTCGGCGCGCGGCGAGAGACGCAGCA
>Ga0209536_100008162_pt1 | contig 15747 bp, 16 predicted proteins | sample DeeMarSeWOR28_12_FD_187461 | JGI IMG/M metagenome (GOLD analysis project Ga0209536, IMG submission 187461) | Marine sediment microbial communities from White Oak River estuary, North Carolina - WOR-2-8_12 (SPAdes) (version 2) | ecosystem: Environmental > Aquatic > Marine > Intertidal zone >...
GTAGACGGTTGCTTTTCGGATGCTGGTTTTGCAATGCATTGGCAGACGAACTGTGACCAATCAGAGCCAATACATCTACCTTTCCTGTCTTCATTATAGGTCCGGCTATAGCACGACCTCGACCAAATAGGACATTTACCACTCCCTTAGGAAAACTTTGTTTAAATGCTTCTATTAATGGGGCGATCAGCAATACCCCCTGCTTGGCAGGTTTAAAAACCGCTGTATTTCCCATTATTATTGCAGGGATAAGCAAACAGAAAGTTTCATTCAAAGGATAATTATAGGGTCCAAGACAAAGAACCACCCCTAGCGGCCCGCGTCTTATATGGGCATAAACCCCTCCATTCTTGGCAAATTTCGCCGAATCACGATCCAATTGTTTGTACTCCTCAATGGTATCGTGGATGTATTCAACCGTTCGGTCAAATTCTTTTTCAGAATCCGGTAAGGTCTTTCCTATTTCCCACATTAAATATTTGACCACTATGGCTTTTTTGGTCTCCATAATGCGGACAAACTTTTCCATACATTCTATCCTATCTCTGACCTTCATTGTGGGCCATGCACCCTGGCCCTGGTCATAGGCTTTTACGGCCGCATCCAGCGCATCTAAAGCTTCTTTTTCTCCCATGTCCGGAACCGAGCCTAATAGGGTCGGAGAATATTCTGATGTACTCGAAATGGTTGAATAGACTTCCGCCGTAGCCCCTTCCCATTCCTTTAATTCACCATTTAATAAATAAGTCTTTTGGTTAACTGGCTCATTAATACGAAATGATTCAGGAATTATAGATAGTGTAGTTTCCATCTAATTCTTTTTTAATGACTAATACTTTTCACAAATTGTGGAAATAATTTTTTTTTAAACGATCGGTTTCATCGCCGTCATTGATTCCCTTAATCTGGTGCCAATAATTTCTACAGGATGTTCTCGAAGTGTTTTATTTACAGCAATTAGCCTGGCATTATCTACTCCATTATCATTGCCTTTACCAAAAGTGGTGCCTATTACGTCAATATCCACTTTTTTCATGAAATCACCCAATAAAGGTTTGCAGGCATGATCAAATAAATAACAACCATATTCTGCAGTATCGGATATTACCCTATTCATTTCAAATAGTTTCTTTCGGGCAATAGTATTGGCTATTAGTGGTGTTTCGTGTAATGATTCGTAATATGCAGATTCGCCGATTATACCCGATTCTGTCATGGATTCATATGCCAGCTCTACTCCTGCCCTTACAAATGCAACCATTAGAACCCCATTATCATAGTATTCCTGTTCAGAAATAGTATCGGCTCCGGCAGCAGTTTTCTCAAATGCAGTTTCTCCGGTTTCCGCACGCCAGGTCAAAAGGTTTTTGTCATCGTTTGCCCAGTCTTCCATCATGGTCTTTGAGAAATGGCCGCTCATAATATCATCCATATGTTTTTGAAACAAAGGCCGCATAATTTCTTTTAATTCTTCAGACAACTCAAAAGCCTTTAATTTTGCCGGATTAGAAAGTCGATCCATCATATTAGTGATCCCACCATATTTTAACCCTTCTGTTACTGTTTCCCATCCGTACTGAATAAGTTTAGAAGCATAGCCCGGATTTACACCTTTCTCTATCATTTTATCAAAACAAAGAATTGATCCTGTCTGCAATAAACCACAAAGAATGGTTTGCTCCCCCATTAAATCAGATTTAACTTCCGCAACGAAAGAAGACTCCAAGACACCAGCCCTATGGCCTCCGGTAGCAACCGCATAAGCCTTAGCCTGTTCGTATCCCTTTCCTTCCGGGTCATTGTCCGGATGTACCGCAATCAGGGTAGGAACCCCAAAGCCCCTTTTGTATTCTTCCCTGACTTCCGAACCGGGACATTTAGGAGCAACCATGATTACTGTCAGATCCTCGCGTATCTGCATGCCTTCTTCCACAATATTAAACCCATGCGAATAAGACAATGTGGCTCCTTTTTTCATTAAGGGCATTACGGCATTAATAACAGAAGTATGTTGCTTGTCCGGAGTTAAATTTATGACAAGATCTGCATCAGGTACCATTTTTTCATAGGTTCCTACATCAAAACCATTCTCACTGGCATTTTTATAAGACTGCCTTTTTTCCGTGATTGCAGCTTCTCTGAGTGCATATGCAATATCCAATCCGGAATCCCTCATATTTAATCCCTGGTTTAATCCCTGTGCTCCGCAACCTATAATTACAATCTTTTTGGATTTAAGGGCTTTGACTCCTTCCGAAAATTCATTTGATTCCATAAACCGGCATTTACCCAGTTGTAATAATTTGTCTCTAAGGGATAGGGTATTAAAATAATTTGTCATGTTTATTTTTAATATTAGTTAGTTTTTAAAGCTCTAAAAAAATTAAGATTGATAAAATTCATTTATCATAGAAGTAATTGGCATTTCCGCTTTTGTAACAGTTATTCTGCCTGAGCGAACAAATTGCATTATCCCGAATGGTTCCAGGCTGTCGTGCATCTCATCAATTTCATGCCTTCTGCCTGTTTTGGCCAAAACAAAATATTCGCGAGACACAGTTACAATTTTGGATTTACTCTCAGAAATAATATTTTGTATCTGAGGTTCATCAAATAAAAGATGTGAAGCGATTTTAAAAAGAGCAGATTCCTGATAGATAGTCTCCTCATCAGTATGGTAAAATGCTTTTATTACTTCAATTTGCTTTTCTATTTGTGCAACTATTTTACGCGTCCAATCTTCTGTTGTATTAATTACAATAGTAAATTTTGATATGTGCTCAATTTCTGATTTTGAGACATTTAAACTCTCTATATTAATGTGTCTCTTTAGAAATATTCCTGAGATTCTGTTGAGTAATCCAACATTATTTTCAGAATACACTGATATGGTAAACCACTTTTTCTCCATGCTTATTTATTTTAAACGAATATCTGAAACAGATGCTCCAGAAGGTATCATAGGAAAGACGTTATCCTCATTTTCAACACATACTTCCAGAAAGAACGGCTCCTTAGATGCCATCATCTCCTGAATAGTTGGTTTAAGATCCTTGCGTTCTTTAACCCTTTTTGCTTCGATTCGATATCCTTCTGCTATTTTAACAAAGTCGGGGTTAGTCATTACGGTTGATGCATACCTGCTTTCGAAAAATAATTCCTGCCACTGCCTTACCATACCAAGATGACCATTGTTTAATACAACAATTTTTACCGGAGTTTTATTCTGGAAAATAGTAGCCAATTCCTGTATTGTCATTTGGTAGCCTCCATCGCCTATAATTGCTACTACTTCTCGGTTCATTGCGCCCATTTTTGCCCCAATGGCCGCCGGTAGTGCAAATCCCATTGTACCCAAGCCTCCTGATGTAATGTTACTTTTCGTTTGTTTGAATTTGGCGTACCTGCATGCTATCATTTGATGTTGTCCCACATCCGTAACAATGACAGCCTTATTTTCTGAAGCCAGATTTATTTCCTCAATAACCTCACCCATCGTTAGTCCTTCTTTTGTAGGATAAAGATCATTTTTAATTACTTCCTCATATTCTTTTTCGTAGCATTTTTTAAACTCATTGTGCCATTTTTCGTGCTTATTTACTTTAATTAAAGGCAATAACAGGTCGAGTGATTCCTGGGCATTCCCCAAAATAGCAATATCGGCCATTACATTTTTATCAATTTCGGCAGGATCTATCTCAAAATGTATGACCTTGGCCTGTTTTGCATAAGTATCCAGATTTCCGGTCACCCTGTCATCAAATCGCATACCAATAGCAATAAGCACATCACATTCATTGGTAAGCACGTTAGGACCATAGTTTCCATGCATTCCGACCATTCCTACATTCAAAGGATGATCCGTATCCATAGCGGATAAACCTAATATAGTCCATGCCGCCGGGATTCCTGCTTTTTCTACTAAAGTCCGAAGTTGATTTTCTGCTTTCCCCAAAATTACACCATGACCAAAAATAATATATGGTTTCCTGGCATTGTTTATAAGTTCTGCTGCAGATTCAATTTTTGCCATATCAGGTTTTGGGCTTGGTTTATAACTTCTAACCCCAATGCATCGACTATAGCTAAAATCAAACTCTTCAAATTGAGCATTCTTGGTAATATCAATTAATACAGGGCCGGGACGACCGGATTTGGCAATATAAAAGGCCTTGGCCATAATTTCCGGAATTTCAGAAGCTTTGGTAATCTGATAGTTCCATTTCGTTACCGGCGTAGATATTCCAATGATATCCGTTTCTTGAAATGCATCTGATCCCAGTAAATGCCGTGGCACTTGCCCGGTAATGCAAACCATTGGTGTGGAGTCTATCTGGGCGTCAGCAAGACCTGTCACCAAGTTTGTTGCACCGGGCCCTGAAGTTGCTATTGCAACTCCCACTTTTCCCGTAACACGGGCAAAACCCTGCGCTGCATGAGTAGCTCCCTGCTCATGCCTGGTGAGTACGTGCTGAAGTTTATCCTGAAATTTATATAACTCATCATACACCGGCATTATAGCACCACCCGGATAGCCATAAATCAGATTCACATCCTCTGCAAGAAGACAATGGATAATTGCTTCGGCACCACTTATTCTCATGGAAGTCTCATTGTGCGCCTTCGGTTTTTTTTCCTTTAATGTTTGCATACACCTTATATTTTATTAATTGCTCTAACCTTAATAGATATAAAGCAAAACCACTTGAATGACAACTTAAAATTCATCTGTAACACAACCTTGAGAGGCAGAAGAAACTGTTTTGGCATATTTATACAAGCTTCCCCGATTAACTTTAAGTGCGGGCTGTTTCCATTTTGCACGCCTTTTGTTAATTTCATTTTCCGTTAAATCTACTGAGATGCTATTTTTTTCCGCATCAATTGTTATGATATCACCGTCTTCCAGTAAAGCTATGGTACCGCCCTCCTGAGCCTCCGGTGATATATGCCCAACAACAAAACCGTGAGTACCACCTGAAAAGCGTCCATCAGTGATTAATGCAACCTCTTTTCCGAGTCCCGCTCCCATAATTGCGGCGGTTGGCTTTAACATTTCCGGCATTCCCGGACCACCTTTGGGTCCTTCGTATCTTATCACAACTACATCTCCCTTATTAACCAAACCTTCACCAATGCCCTCATTGGCTTTAAACTCATCGTCAAAAACTTTTGCCGGACCTGTAAAATGAAGCCCTTCCTTTCCTGTAATTTTTGCAACTGCTCCATCCTTTGCCAGGTTCCCATAAAGAATTCGTAAATGCCCGGTTTCCTTAATTGGATCTTGCAGTGATTTAACAACTTTCTGCCCGGCTTTCAAACTCGGTAAATCTGATAAGTTTTCAGCAATTGTCTTGCCTGTGACTGTTAAGCATTCGCCATGGAGCATTCCATTTTCAAGCATGAATTTCAATACAGCAGGAGTGCCACCTACCCGATGTATATCTTCCATTAAATATTTTCCGCTTGGCTTTAAGTCTGCCAGAAAAGGAGTAGTATCGCTAATTTTTTGAAAATCATCCAAAGTGAAATCAATTCCAGCGGCTTTTGCAATTGCCAAAAAGTGCAATACCGCATTTGTAGACCCTCCCATAACGGTTATTAACCGAATTGCATTTTCGAATGACTTTCGGGTAATAATGTCACTTGGTTTAATATCCTTTTCTATCAAATGCCACATTGCCTTTCCAGAATTCATACAATCTTCATGCTTTTCCTTACCAATGGCCGGATTTGAAGAATTATAGGGCAATGCCATCCCTAAAGCTTCTATTGCAGAGGCCATGGTGTTAGCAGTATACATTCCACCACAGGCTCCTGCCCCGGGACATGCATTTTGAATAATATTTTTAAATTCTGAATCATTCATAGTTCCGGCAACTTTTTCGCCCCAGGCCTCAAATGCAGAAACAATATCGAGTTTTTTGTCTTTAAAACAACCGGAAGCAATGGTCCCACCATAGACCAGTATTGAAGGCCTGTTTAAGCGTATCATAGCCATCAAGGCCCCTGGCATATTTTTATCACAACCCACAACAGTTACCAGGCCATCATAATTCATAGCCTGAACTACTGTTTCCATGGAATCGGCTATAATATCTCGTGAAGGCAATGAGTACCTCATTCCATATGTCCCCATGGAAATCCCGTCACTTACGCCTATCGTATTAAATACAAGTCCAACTAAGTTGTTTTCCTGTACTCCTTGCTTTACTTCCTGTGCAAGATCGTTTAGATGCATATTACAGGGATTCCCCTCATAACCCGTACTTCCAATTCCAATAAAAGGTTTTTGTAAATCCTCCTCTTTTAATCCAAGTGCATATAACATAGCCTGGGCGGCAGGTTGCGTTGGATCTTGTGTTACATTTTTACTGTATTTGTTCAATTCCATTAAAAAGGTTCTCTTAAATTGCAATAGCTCTTAATGGCTATAGAATTCAAAGATAATTGTTTAAAAAAGTTGATGTTTTTAACATTTAGTACTGGTTCAAATTCAATAAAACAATTATTTACTTAGTTTACTGATATTCAAATATATAGGCATCAATAATATCCCATATCCAATAAAAGCCGAAGCGCGTTTTAAAATTTCTTTTTGGGCTATATCCTGGTTCATAATCAATATTTGTTTTTGTTCATGCATAATCTTTTCTTTACAAAAGAGTTTTAATCCTTACCTATGCAAATGGAAAAAACAGTCACAGAAGCTATCGCTTACAGAAGGTCGGTACGCATTTATAATCAAGAGAAGGAAATTGACACTAAACTAGTAAAGAAATGTATTGAAAATGCAGTTTTGGCACCAACAAGCAGCAATCTACAATTATGGGAATTTTATCATATAACGAATAAGGAATTTAAAAATAAGATAAGTTCTGCGTGTTTTAACCAACCTGCTGCAAAATCTGCCAAGCAATTAGTGGTAATTGTGGCAAGAAGGAATCTTTGGCGAGAAAGAGCAAAAGCGAATCTTAATTTTATAAAGAAAAGCTTTGGTGATAAGCCGGTTGATAAATACGACTCTAAGGAAAAATTTGCAATCTCTTATTACAAAAAGCTTATACCGTCCTTATATACTGATTTTTTGGGCATCTTAGGCCTTATGCGCTATGTGGTTTTTAACCTTATAGGTTTCTTCAAACCGGTTTACAGGCAGCTAAGAAAATCTGACATGCGTATAGTGGCCCACAAAAGTGCAGCTTTGGCAGCACAGAATTTCATGATTTCCATGGCAGCCATTGGTTATGACACTTGCCCAATGGAAGGCTCAGATACGTTGCGAATAAAAAGAATTTTAGATTTACCCCGGGGTTCTGAAATTAATATGGTTATAGCTTGTGGTGTTAGAGATCCAAAAGGCATATATGGTTCTCGCTTCAGGATTCCTTTTGCAGAGGTGTACAAAGAAATCTAATGTGGTAAAAGTTGAAAGGAAATTTTATCCCCAAACTTTTTTTGAGCTAACAAAGCAATTGATCTGGATGCCAGCTGGAGGACTCTTGGGTATCCTCCGGTAGTTTGTCCATCGCGCATCAGAATAATCAATTTACCATTAGGTGTTAACTGAACTGTTCCCGGCAAAGTTGCAGAAGTCAGCATGCTGTGAGATTGCACTCCTATTAATTCTTCAAGTTGATATGCCATACGATTATTCTCCTTGGCTATAGTAAATTTATTAGTAGATAGTAACTTTAATTGATCACCAGTTAATATTTCATATTCAGGGCCTTTATAAACATCTAATTCATATTCCTTGTGCCAGGATTCCGGTTTTATATGACTTATTATTGGAGAATACTCCGAACACCCTTCAATCGGTATTTCCATGTATTCTTTTATACGATTCTGATCTGTAATTGGTTTGTAAAATGACCTGCTCTTCAACTTCATTTCTGTGAGGAAGCCCCCTTTAACAGCCAGATAACTCCTAAAACCATTTATTAATTTTCCAAAAGATAGAATATCTCCTTCATTGGCTTTGTGCGCTTCATAGGAATTTATTGGAATTCCATTTAGCGAAGGGGACATCTCAGCTCCTGTAACCGAGAAAAAACTAGAAGTATGAAATTCCAGCTTCGGACCTGTCATCGTGATTTCCATTACAGCGTCCATTTCCGAATTATCCAATAAAGAGTTTGCTATGGAAGCGGAATAGTTATCCATACATCCACATACCGGAACACCTTTTTCTCGATACCCAAATCTGCCCATATCCTGAATTGTGGTAAAAAAGCCGGGATGAATAACTTTAATCATCTATTTTGATTTTATCCAGGTTATATATGCCAATCTCTGTTTCTATTTTGTGTAAGTCATATTCTGCCCGATTAATGGCATAAAACTGAATCTGATCTCCCACACTCACGAAACAGGGGTTTTCCAGGTTTGCATTAAAAATGGTTATCGGACAATTACCGATAATATTCCAACCACCGGGAGAATCTTGTGGATAAATGCCCGTTTGTTTTCCTGCAAGACCAACAGAACCTTTGATTACCATTAATCGGGGCACTGATTTTCTTGGTGTTTCCAAATCTTTTGGCAACCCACCTAAATACATAAATCCAGGTAAAAACCCAATGCCATAAACAGTATAAATGTGCTTTGTATGTGCCTCAATAATATCTTTAATACTGCAGTCTAAAGTTGCGGCTACTTCTTCCAGATCAATTCCAAATTCAAGGTCATAACAAACAGGTAATCTCCATAGATAACGTTGTGGAGGGCCACTGTCCTTCCTTTTTTTATAACATTCCAGAAGTTGATATCTGGTTTTAGAAAAATCTATTTTGGTACTCCGATTAATTAATGTAACGGAATTATAAGCAGGAACTAATTCCCAATCCTGAGAATCTTGAAAATCCAATTTAAAACTTTCAACGAAATCAATTATATCATAAAGGATCGCTTCTGAAACCTCATTTGGCCATTCTATCAAAATTGCATGCTCTCCAAAAGGCCTGACTGATATGGAATGAGAACTCACTTCTTTAAAAAAATTTGTTGCTTTGGCAATTCTTTCGAAAGATACATTAATATTTGTAAAGCCGTAGATGTATCGCCATGAATACAATAGGTGTCTGCGTAAACAGGAACTTTAACGCCGTTCAAAGTAATTACCTCCTTATTAATAACCATTGATATAAGATGTTTTAAAACCTTTTTTGGCTCTTCTATAACGGCCTGTGTTGAATTACGGGAGACCAGGCTTAAATCCTCATTATAATTGCGATCACCAAAGGCCTCAAGAGATATTTTAAAACCTTGCTTACGTGCTACTTCTTCAACGATGGAGCCGAAAGGCAGATATAATAAAACCATATCTTTATATGCACGTATGCCTTCCAAATAAATCATTGCTAATTCCAAATCTCTTGCAGTATCATTGTAGAGAGCGCCATGGGCTTTAATATGATGCAGTTGCATGTTTGTTCTGCATAAAACAGATTCTAATTCTTTGATTTGATCTTGAATACTTTCTATTAAATGTCTCTTTTCTATTTTAATTGATTTGCGACCAAAATTTTCCTTATCCGGATAGGATGGATGCGCCCCAGATTTAATCCCAAACTTTTTTGCCAGCCCTACAATTTCGGACATAGTGTCTACGTCACCTGCATGACCCCCACAAGCTATATTACAGGAACTGATATGAGGAAAAAGGGCCCTTTCGTTGCCTATCCCCTCTCCTACATCACAGTTAATATCTATAAACACCTTATCAATCATACTATTCCAAAAACATTTAATATACTTTTAGTCCCAAGAACCATAACCAAAATAATGATTATAAATGCGGATATGTTCAGCCAAATGGAATTCTTAAAATTTCCAAGAACGGATGCCTTATTTACAATCCAAAGCAATATTATTCCAATAATGGGCAACAGAAGCCCATTGGCAACCTGAGCAAATTGAATTATGGCTATTGGCCTCATTCCAAAAGAGAGCGTTATCACACCAATAAACAATACTACCATCCAAACAATACGAAATCGCAGATCGGTTGTTTTTGCATTCCATCCAAAACAACTGCTGGCCACGTAGGCAGCAGCTAAAGGTGCTGTAATGGCCGATGTAATACCCGCTGCGAAAAGTCCAATCCCCATTAAATATTTTGCGCTTTGGCCATAGAGCGGTTCCAAACCTTTGGCTAAGTCTAAAGCATCCTCAACTTCCGTTGAAGAAATTGCAGCAGCGCAAATAATAATGGCCATAGAAATAAGTCCTCCAAGCCCTATAGATAAAAATGTATCCCTTCTGACACTAGGAAGATCATCCGTAGAATTCCATTTTTCTCTTACCAATGATGCGTGCAGAAACAGATTATATGGAACAACTGTGGTACCTACCAAAGCAATTATATTGATTAGGCTATTTTTGGGTATAATTGGAATAAGCAGGCCTGCTAAAACTTCCATAATGTCCGGTTTAGTCAAAATTGCGGTTACTAAAAAAGAAACACTCATCAATAATACGAGTGAAATAAATACCTTTTCAAGTGTTTTATAAGATCCCAAATACAATAATAAAAAGGCTATAAACCCAATTATCCAGGGATATATGGAAGTGTAATTCTCACCCATCAGGACTTGTAAACCCAAAGTAGCTCCACTTATATTTCCTGCCTCGTAAGCAGTATTCCCAATTACTATAGCGCTGAGAATAGCTCCCATAACAAAGTATCGCAGCCAGGATACTTCCAATTGTTCTCTTATAACCTCTGCAAGTCCTTTCTGTGTAATTACCCCCACTCTGGCAGACATTTCCTGCAGAATAATGGTGGCCAGGATGGAAAGCAGCATTGCCCAAAGCAATTCGTATCCAAAGCCAACACCGGCAATTGTACAAGCTGTTATTGTTCCAGGTCCTATAAAAGCAGCAGCTACTAAAACTCCCGGGCCTAGTTTATTAAACATTCAAGTAATAATAAGTTAAAGATGAATGAGTAAATATAGACTCTTTTATCCTTAATAGAGCTCCTGAAATTTATTTTAATCAAAAGAAAGTTTAACAAAAAAAGTGCAGTTCGTCTAAAATATTGCAGTTCGTCTAAAAGTCAGTTGCCATACATCGAAAAAATATAATATTCCAGATATCCCACGGTTATAACTATCCCAAATTAAATATTACCTACTTAGGCATGAATTGTATAGACTGTAAAAAAGAGATTAGTTATTTGGATCATAAAAAGGCCATGGAATCTTATGGTGTGGAATTATGCTCCAAGCACAGAGGGCTTATGGACAAACTAATTAGGCAGAATAATACGCCTATAGAAGCAATAAAACTCTATTACGGGCTTAAACAAGCAGGTGTACATCCAATGTTAGAATGGTGGGATGGCAAAAAATCAGTGGATATTGCATTTTCAAGGGTAAAATTGAATATAGAAATCGACATGGAATATCAAATGCTTACCCATGAACAGGCAATGAATGATCTGGAAGAAACCATGCACTCGTTTCAAAATGGCTTTACTACCATAAGAATTCCTAAATCACTTATCAAGTACTATTTAAATGAGACTGTAAATAATATATTGGGAATAAAAGAAGGATTAAGAGCAAATATCAAAGCAATCTAATTTTGTTATAACCAAACCCCTGGAAATTATGGAGGCTAATAATTCATATACAGAAAGATCATATAAATTGAGTAAACTGATACTTTTTCTTCTAACTTTTGCAGCATTTGCAATTGTAGTTAACATTAATCCTGTTTTTTCAAGATATCTTTTCGGTTTACCTATTATTCTATCAGGGGTTTTAGGTGTAGTTGGCACGATTATTCTCTATAAAGGGCGCAATGAACCTATCAATGAAAAGAAGGTAATTGCCATTACAGTTAATTCGGCAATGGTAATTCTTATTGTTACCATTCTTATCTCGAACACCCTCTATTAAGACATGACCTTCTTCTCAAAAGGTTTTAATTAATCCTATTTCAGCAATTCAACTTCCTGCAAGTTCTCCATTACCTGAATTCGGATGAGTTTCAGAGTGATTTTTTAGAAGCACTGCCTTCATATTAGATTTTACTACTATTTCTAATCTTTACTATCTATTCCTGCGGGATAACTAATAGCAATCTTACTATTAATGTCTGCATTGTAACTAATTTTTTCATAAATTCAGGACATGAAAACAATAGACAGACGAAATTGGTTAAAAACAGTAAGTTTAAGCAGTAGTTTTGCTTTATTAGGAGGATTAGAAAGTATGGCGCTTGATTTGCCCCGGCGAATTAACTCTCTCGATTCGATGGTGTTGCTAAATGCCAATGAAAATCCTTACGGCCCATCTGAAAGAGTGCGAAAAATACTGCTGAATTCATTCGATGAAGCATGTCGGTACCCATTTAGAAGCTTATCGGGCTTAGTAAATATGATTGCCTTAAAAGAAGGTGTCACAAAAGATCATGTGGTTGTAACCGGAGGCTCAACGGAAGGTCTAAAGGCAACCGGACTTATATACGGCTTGGATGGTGGTGAGATTATTTCTGCTGACCCTACTTTTCAGGCTATGTTAAGTTATGCCGAAACATTTAAGGCCAAAGTGCACAGAGTTCCTTTAGATGAAAAAATGGGGCACGACTTGCCAGCCATGTCCGACAGGATAAACAAGAATACAAGACTAATCTTTATTTGTAATCCGAACAATCCAACGGGTACCCTTTTGAATAAATCCAGTTTACTCGATTTCTGCAAGTCCCACGATAAAAATGCAGTAATTTTCAGCGACGAAGCTTACTATGATTTTATAACTGAGCCCGAATATCCTTCAATGGTAGAGTTAGTCAAAGAAGGCAGAAATATTATAGTCTCCAAAACATTTTCCAAGGTATATGGCCTTGCCGGATTACGAGTTGGTTATTTAATTGCTAAACCGGAGATTGCCCGTAATTTGAAATCAGCTGTAATGGCAAACACCAATATTCTGGCAATTGAAGCAGCCAAGGAAGCTTTAAAAGATGATGAATTTTATAAGTATAGTATACTTCACAATTTTAAGGCAAAATCGCTTATCTACGAGCATCTGGATGATCTGGGTCTGGAATATATAAAATCACATACCAATTTTGTCTTTTTTAAAACCGGCAGGCCAATACAGACAATGATAAATGATATGGAGAAGCACAATGTACTTATTGGCCGTCCTTTTCCTCCTTTATTGAATTGGGCACGTATTAGCACTGGAAGATTAGAGGATATGGAAACATTTGGCAAAGCGTTAAAACAGGTGATGAGCTAGAAAATATTATTCCATGCTTCTTCATAGTATACCGGCATTCAAACAAAATCTATTTTATGGAAGGCACTGAAATACATAATGAAAATGCTTTTCATAAACACACCGGGTTTTTAAAGAAATATGAAAAATATTTAGGTGAGTTTGTTTATGGAGGTATTGATGGTTGTGTTACTACTTTTGCGGTGGTGGCAGGTTCTGTAGGGGCAGGACTCGATAGTGCCATAATCATAATACTGGGGTTTGCCAATTTGCTTGCAGATGGTTTTTCCATGTCTGTTGGCGCCTACTTGTCCAATAAAACAAAAAAAGATAACTTCAACAAGCACAAACAGATTGAATATTGGGAAGTTGATAATCTTCCGGAGCTTGAAAAAGAAGAAATAAGGGTAATTTACAGGGAACAGGGTTTTGAAGGTCAGCTATTGGAAGAAGTAGTAAAGGTGATTACGAGCGATAAAGATCGTTGGGTAAATATAATGATGAAAGAGGAATTAGTAATGTTTGAAGAGGATAAATCTCCTTTAATAATTGGAAGTGTTACCTATTTTTCCTTTATCCTGATAGGTGTTATTCCTCTGTTGGTCTATGTGCTGGATTATATATATCCTTTTAATTACAATCTTTTTCTTCTTTCTTCAATTCTTACGGCAATTGGTTTTATAATAATTGGCTGGTTAAAAGCTTTTGTAAATCAGACAATGTATTGGAAGGGTATTTTCGAAACTTTGTTATTGGGTGGTATAGCGGCGATAGTTGCCTATTTTATAGGGGATTTCCTGGAGGGCATTATAGCGAATTGAAGGAAAATAGGATTTATTATTGTCCCCGAACAGCCCTTTTCAACGAATTTATATGCCTAAAATCGGATTTAATACCCCTGCAAGAAGGAAAAGTATTACTATAGTATCCTAATTCTTCCACAGATAACCCCAAACCAATGAAAAAAAGAGCTACACTTTCCATTATACTTTATAGCTTTTTTATTTTTTGTTTTCTTTGGTCGGTTTATAACTTCCTTTTTAAATTTTCCTGATAAGAGACTAAGTTTTAAATATTGCTTAAAGAAACCAAAGGACTCATGGTTCTTTTTCTGGCTAACGCTTTAAAATATTTCCTTGTTTTTACTATTCATAGCTTATTGATTATTTGATCCTTAAATGGCATGACGTCTAAGTTTTACAGCCAGATAACTAGAAATTACCTTATTTGAAAACCTTGTCCTTGTTTTTATCTATTTTAGATTTAGAAAGAGATTAAATTGTATAAATGAAGATAGTAATACCATGCTTTTCGTTCATGCAATTCATCCGTGTTAAAAACTGTTCTGAACCTAAACTTCCTTAATATGTCTGATAAATTGATCATCAACTTTACGCCAACAGGCATGATTCCAACAAAGAAAATGACTCCTCATGTACCTATTAGTGTTTCGGAGATAGTAGAAGATGTCCATCGGGCAACTGAAGCAGGAATTACGATGGTGCATTTGCATGCACGGGATGAAGTTATCGAAGAACCAAGTTATAAGAAGGAAATTTACGGCGAAATGATTAGTGGCATTAGAAAATTTGATCCATTTCTTGTGATTTGCGTTTCGCTGAGCGGTAGAAATTTTAAAGAACTTGAACAACGTGCTGATGCCTTAAATCTGCAAGGTGATCTGAAACCGGATATGGGGAGTTTAACCCTGAGTTCCTTGAATTTCAATAAGGTTGCCAGTATGAATTCTCCAAATATGATACAGAATCTGGCGTCTATTATGAAAGAGAAAGGGATAGTTCCTGAATTAGAAGCATTTGATATTGGGATGGTAAATTTTTCCAAGTACCTCATAAAAAAAGATCTTCTAGAACCACCATATTACTTTAATCTTCTATTAGGCAATATAGCATGTTCACAAGCTAACTTATTACATGCGGGCATCATGATTCAGGACCTCCCTGAAAACTCATTTTGGAGTATGGCAGGAATTGGAAATGCTCAACTTAAAATGAATTCTTTATCCGTTGCCGTTGGCGGGGGTGTTAGGGTGGGTATTGAAGATAATATCTGGTTTGATACTAATAGAACGAAATTGGCCAGTAATGCGGAATTGGTTGAAAGAATCCATACCATTGCCAAAGCTAATGGAAGAGAACTTATGACCTCGAAAGAGTTCAGAACGAATATGAATATGGAGCCTGGAAATGGAAGCTATGGGCGTTGTTAAAATTAAAATCTAATATATTTATGGAAGTAAAAAAAGACAGGTTTTATAGGATAAAATGGTTTTGGAATATTCTTAAGAACGGGCTTTTTTTATTTGGAGTAAGGAATCGACTCGCCAGACTTGGTCTCGATTTTGATCCCTTTTATTGGGTTCTCGAAGGCCATTCTGAATGTGATCCTCCGAAAATAAAAGGTGATCCTAAGGAATACAAACTGGTGCAACGGAACCTGGAAGATGTAGTTGCTCTAAGAAAGAAAATTATAGGATATAACCAGGTTGGTG
>Ga0209536_100008163_pt1 | contig 15746 bp, 14 predicted proteins | sample DeeMarSeWOR28_12_FD_187461 | JGI IMG/M metagenome (GOLD analysis project Ga0209536, IMG submission 187461) | Marine sediment microbial communities from White Oak River estuary, North Carolina - WOR-2-8_12 (SPAdes) (version 2) | ecosystem: Environmental > Aquatic > Marine > Intertidal zone >...
CGTCATGGCGCGCGCCAGCCTGAAGCATTCCTCGAACGATACGTCGGGCGCCATGCGCGTGCCGCCGATCGCGGGTCCGCAGGCGACGTTGTCGACGACAACGATAGCCTTCATGCCCAGCGTGGGCTGGTAGAGGTGAAGCACCGTCTTGGGGCCGAGATCGTCGCAGAAACGGAACTCGGCTTCGGTAACCGCGGAGCCCCTCATGCTGTCTTTTTGTGCTCCAGCTCCTCGGCCATGCTTTCTCGAATCAGGTACTTCTGGACCTTTCCCGTAACGGTCATCGGGAACGCGTCGACGAAGCGTATATATTTTGGAATCTTGAAGTGCGCGAGCCTGCCCTTGCAGTACTCCCGTATCTCCGCTTCGCTCGCTGCCTGTCCTTCGTGTAGTTTTATCCATGCGGCGACCTCCTCGCCAAATTTGGGATCGGGCACGCCAACGACCTCGACCTGCTCGATCTTCGGGTTCGTGTACAGGAATTCCTCGATCTCGCGCGGGTAGATGTTCTCGCCGCCACGGATCACCATGTCCTTGCTGCGGCCGACGATGCGCACGTAGTCGTTCTCGTCCATCGTCGCGGTGTCACCGGTCCTTATCCAGCGCGCCTCGTCGATGTCCTTCGCGGTGCGTTCCGGGTCGCCCCAGTAGCCGCGCATCACGTTGTAGCCGCGCGCGCACAGCTCGCCGGGTTCACCTCGCGGAACGATATGGCCGTCCTCGTCGACAATCTTGATCTCGGTGTTCGGCAGCGGCCGGCCCACCGTACCGACGCGCAATTCGACCGGGTCGTCGGGTAGCGTCTGCGTTGACAGCGGCCCCGTCTCCGTCATGCCGTAGCCGATGGTGATCTCGCGCAGGTTCATCTCGTCGATCACGCGATGCATGAGTTCGATCGGGCACGGCGCACCCGCCATGATTCCTGTACGCAGCGAGCTCGTGTCGCGCTCGGCGAAGCCGGGCTCTTCGAGCATCGCGATGAACATCGTCGGTACGCCATGCACGGCCGTGCAGCGCTCGTCCTCGATCGCCGCGAGACACGCGGCCGCCTCGAACGCGGCCGCCGGCAGCACGATCGCCGCGCCGCTCGACGTGCACAGCAACGTGCCCAGCACCATGCCAAAGCAGTGGTACATGGGCACCGGCATGCAAAGCCGGTCTTGCTGCGTGAAGCGCATGATGCTCGCCGACATGCTGGCGTTGTTCACGATGTTGTGATGCGTCAGCGTCGCCGCTTTCGGGGAACCGGTGGTGCCGCTGGTGAACTGGATGTTGATCGGCGCGTCGAAGTCGAGGTTGCGGCCGATCGTGTCAAGCGCGGCAAACTCCTTCGGTCCGGCCTTCGGCGCGACGTCGTCGAAGTTGAACATCCCGGCCGAGTGCTCGCTGCCGAGTCGGATCACGGTCCTGAGGTCGGGCAATCGCGCCGCATGCAGGTCGCCCGGTTCGGACCCGGCCAGCTCCGGCGCGAGTTCGTTCAGCATCGCAATGTAGTTGCTGGTCTTGAAGACGGACTCGGTCACCACGGCGCGGCAGCCGACCTTCCGGAGCGCGTATTCGAGCTCCGGCGTCCGGTAGGCGGGGTTGATGTTGACGAGCACCAGGCCCGCGTAAGCGGAGCCGAACTGCACGACCAGCCACTCGGCCCGATTGGGGGCGAGCATTCCGATGCGGTCGCCCGGCTCGAGCCCGAGCGCAAGTAATCCTGCGGCGAAGTGTCTCGCCCGCTCCCTGAGCTCCCGCCAGTTCCAGCGGATTCCCTGGTCGACGACGATCAATGCATCGTGGTCAGGCCAGCGGCGAGCTGCCTTGTCCAGCAGCTGCCCGACGGTTACCCCGAGGAGGGGCGTGTCACCGCTACCGTGTGCATAGCTCTGCACTGCCATACTCCGGTGCGTTCCAACCTGTTGACATTAGGCCGTTTTCACGGGATTTCTTCACTTCGTAGTTGTAGCAAGCAGTTGCGGCAACTACGGGTTGTCGCGTTTTCGTGCCTTGCCCCGGTTACCGCACTTTTATGTCAACCGGCTGCGCCACCGCAATATACTGAATGCATGAGGAAACCCCGCTCACTGGCTCTGTTCCCGGCCATCGCGATCGCGGCGGTCGCGCTTTCGGCCTGCGCCACGCGCATTCCGATCGGCACGGACTTCAGGGAAGTTTCCGGGCAATACGAGTCCCTGGTGGACGTGCGCTTCGTGACCAACCGCGGGCTCGTGAATTCCAGCCGGCGCGGCGACTACTTCGGCGACGACCATGGCGAACTTTCCGCCGGAACCTGCCGGGTCGGGTTCGAGTCCGGCGACCGCAGGGGCGACGTCCTGCGCGTGGATACCCGCCCGCTGGAGACGGTCTTTTCCGGCATCGCACCGGGGCTATTCGTGATCTACGTGCACGGCTACGGCGAATATTTTGCAAAAAACTGCTGGCGGGCGGCGCTATTGCAGGCGCGCCTCGGGCTCGACGACAGGATGCTGCTTTTTTCCTGGCCGTCGAGTTCCTACCTGACCTACGCGGGAGATGCGAAGGATCTCGAACAGAGTATCGACGAACTCAACGATCTCCTGACGCTGGCCGCAGAAGCCGTCGGCCACGATCGGGTCGTGCTGATGGCGCACAGCATGGGTTCCCGCGGCCTGGTGGCGGCACTGCGCCAGCGCGGCGGCGACGCCGCAAAATTCCACAGCGCGATCTTCGTCGCGCCGGACATCCGGCGCGACGTCTTCCGCGACAACGTCCAGATGCTGCAACAGAGAGTGTCCGACATCACGGTCTACATGTCGGACAACGACCGCGTGCTGTGGCTTTCCACGACCGTCAACGTGTCCGGCAGGCTGGGCGTTGCCAGCGAATTCGACCTCGAACACGCCAATGTCGTGGACATTACGCCGACCGGCAGCAACGACATTACCGGGCACCTCTACCACATGCTGAACCCGGCCGTTATCGAGGACCTGCGTGCGCTGCTGGGCTCCGATGAGAAAGACACGGAGCGCAACTTTCATCGGGTGCCGGGCGACCTCCAGGGCTTCTGGCGGCTGGAACCGCGCCCCTGACATTCGGCGGCCGGCGCTCGTACAATGTCGAACACGCTGAGAAAGGAACTCGTCATGAATGACAAAGTAGCTGCATTCGCAACCGTGGATCCGTTCGAGGGAATGACCGGGAAACAGCCGGGCCGGGCGCAGAATCTCGTCGGTGGCCAGTGGGTGTCCGCCACGCAGATGCGTGACGACATCGTCGACCCGCTGAACGGCGACCTGTTCCTCGAGGTTCCTGACACGACCAGTTTCGCACCGTTCATCGACGGCCTGCGCAGCTGCCCCAAGACCGGCCTGCACAACCCGATGAAGAACACCGAGCGCTACGTCATGCTCGGCCGCGTGTGTGCGCGCGCGGCCGCCCTGCTCGCCGAGCAGGACGTGTTCGACTTCTTCACGCGCCTCGTGCAGCGCGTGATGCCGAAGACCTGGAACCAGTGCGCGGGAGAGGTTCTCGTGACGCGCGTCTTCCTGGAGAACTTCGCCGGCGATGGCGTGCGTTTCCTGGCGCGCGGGTTTTCGAACCCGGGTGATCGAACCGGCCAGGAGTCACGGGGTTACCGCTGGCCTTACGGTCCCGTGGTCGTCGTGGCGCCCTTCAACTTCCCGCTGGAAATACCGGCGCTGCAGGTGATGGGTGCGCTGTTCATGGGCAACCGCCCGCTGGTCAAGGTCGACTCGAAGGTAAGCATCGTCTTCGAACAGTTCCTGCGCCTGCTGATCCATTGCGGCCTGCCGGCGGAGGACGTCGACATGGTTCACTGCCGCGGCGAAAACATGGGCAAACTCATTAATGAGGCCAGTGACATCATCCGCCTGGTGCAGTTCACCGGATCCAGCGAGGTCGCGGAGCGCGTGGCCGCGAGCGTCAACGGCGCGGTGCGGATCGAGGACGCCGGTTTCGACTGGAAGATCATCGGCCCGGATTACGACAAGCAATGGCTCGACTACGTCGCCTGGCAGTCGGACGAGGATGCCTACAACGCCTCGGGGCAGAAATGCTCGGCGCAGAGCATCCTGTTCATCCACCGTAACTGGGCGGCACGCCTGCTACCGAAACTCGCCGAGCTGGCGGCCCGCCGTTCGCTCGACGACCTGAGCATCGGGCCGGTCCTGACCTGGAGCAACAACCGCATTCAGAAGCATGTGGACGCGGTGCTGGAGGTGCCGGGCGCGGAGCTGTTGTTCGGCGGCAAGCCGCTCATTAACCACCGGATACCGTCCGTCTTCGGGGCCTACGAAGCCACCGCTGTCAGGGTGCCGCTCGAAGCGGTCTGCGGCGAACATTTCGGGCTGCTGACGACCGAGCTGTTCGGACCGTTCCAGGTCGTCGCGACTTACGGCGATGACGAGCTCGACAGCGTGCTCGACGTATTCGAGCGTATTTCGCATCACCTGACGGCAGCGGTGGTCAGCGCGGACCCGGTGTTCCAGCAGAAGGTGCTCGGCGCGACGGTCAATGGCACGACGTACTGCGGCATGCGCGCCCGGACCACCGGGGCGCCCCAGAATCACTGGTTCGGCCCCTGCGGCGATCCGCGCGGTGCGGGCATCGGCACGCCCGAGGCGATCCGCCTGACGTGGAGCGGTCACCGCGAGATCATCTTCGACCAGGGTGCGCTGGAGGCCGGCTGGAGCACGCCGCCCCTGGCCTAGTCCACGGCGCGCTGCCTGACGCTTTGCAGCGTCTGTGCCACGTCGTGGCTGAACTGCTGCAGCAACTCGCTCATGGCTCGGGCCAGCGCCGGGTAGTCGCCCGCCTGCCCGGCGCTGACCGCGTAGCGCGCACGCCTGGGCTGCACGACGAATTCGTTCCGCGACGAAATTACGCCCCACTGGAGCTGCAGTACCGCAATGCCGTCCGCGCCGGCATCGAAGCGGCTGACGCGACCGACCAGCTGGTAATCGAGGTCCGCGATGTGGGTGTACGGAAACGCGACGACCACCGCGTCGGCAATTAGGCTGTCCAGGTTCTCGGCGAGCACCCGGTAGATTGCGTCGCTGATCGGCTCGACCCAGCGATTGAAGTCGTCGACCATTACGCGGGAATCTGCCCCGCGGGTGACAATCTGCGACCGGTCGAGGTAGTCCGGCGTGCGCAGCGGCCCGATGCCGATGCGCAGTGATGGCTCGCCCGCGGCAGCGTAACCCGTCTCGAGCGCCTCGATGTCGTAATAGTGTACCGGCGGCGAAGAACCGCAGCCGCCCAGGAGGGCGGCGAGAAGTACAGCCGTTGCGGGCCACCTTTGTCGGATCATGCCTGGTGCTTCCTCATGGTTGCTTGCCCTTCAACAGGGCTTCAGGATTGCGCTCGAGGTAGTCGAAGAACTCGCGCAATGCGGCGGCGGCACCCTCGACCTCCTTCAGCGTCGACTGCAGCTGGTAGACCTGCTCGGAGTCGCCGCGCAGCTGCAGCCTGGCTGCGTCGAGCGTCGCTTCAGCCGCAAGCAGCGTCTCGGCCAGTCCACTCAGCACCGGCTGCAGATCCGCCACGACGCTGTTGATGTCCGCGTCGGTATTCCTGAACAGGGTCGACGCCGCGGAAGCAGCGGCACTGACGTCTTCGAGCGCCTGCTTCAACGCCTCGCCCAGACCCTGTACGTCTTCGTCGTTAACCAGGTCGTTGAGACCCGCGAGCGAGTCGTGCAGGTCCGGCGAATTGGTCAGCGCCGCAATGCCGTTGAGCGCATTGGTGACGCCCTCGGCCAGTGCGTCCACGTCCACGTTGTCGCGAATGTTCGCCAGCCAGCGCTGCATTCGCGTCAGCAGTTCCTGGATGTCGGAGCGTATCGTCGGTATCTCCGGGTATTCCGACCTGATGCCGCTCCTGGTGATAGGCGTATCCGGACGCAGGTCGAGGCGCACCAGCAGTTGCCCGGTCACGAAACTCTCGATTTCGAGCTGCGCGCGCAGCCCGGCCTTGTTGACCAGTTCCTCGTGAGGAATCGCCTCCTCCAGGTCATCCGCGACGGGCACGCCGTCATGCATCGCAATGTAGGTGTCCGGCAATATCTCGAGCGTAACGCGCGTCAGCGTCTCGTAGCGGGTTTCGTCAATGAGCAGGGCAATCTCCGAGACGTACCCGATCCGCACGCCGTTGAGTATCACGTTGGAGCCGACGCGCAGCCCCTTGGTCTGTTCCTCGAAATACGCGACGTAGTTGATGCGCTTCTTGAACAGCTCGCTGCCGCCAAACAGGGCGACGGCCAGCGCCAGCAGCGACACCGCTCCAACGACGAACATACCGATGACGGCAGGACTTGTTTTCTTGCTCATGCGGCATTCGCCTCCGGTACACCGCGCGTCAGGAACGCCCGCACGATCTCGTTCGGGTGGGACTCGCGCAGCGCTTTCGGGTCTCCCGTCGCCAGCTGGGTCTTGGCATCGGCATCGAGGAAGACCGAGTTGTTGCCGATCGCGAAGATGCTCGCCAGCTCGTGCGTGACCACGACGACGGTTGTACCCAGGCTATCGCGCAGCTCGAGTATCAGGTCGTCGAGCAGCCGGGCGCTGATAGGGTCCAGCCCTGCCGAAGGTTCGTCGAAGAACAGGATCTCGGGATCGAGCGCCATCGCCCGCGCCAGCCCGGCGCGCTTTTTCATCCCGCCGGAGATCTCGTTCGGGTAGTAGTCCTCGAAACCCGCCAGCCCCACGAGCATGAGCTTGTAATTGACGACATCCCGAATCTCGGCGTCACTGAGCGTCGTGTATTGCTTCAGCGCAAGGCCGATGTTTTCCGCCAGCGTCATCGAGCTCCACAGCGCACCGGACTGGAACAGCGTGCCGAACCTGCGTTTCATCGCGTCGCGTTCGTCGTCGCCCGAAGCCCAGAACGGCACGCCCTCGTAGAATACGTCGCCTTGCGTCGGGGACTTGAGGCCGATCATCACCTTGAGCAGCGTGCTCTTGCCGCAACCCGAACCGCCCATGATGATGAACACGTCGCCGCGATTGACGGTGAAGTTCAAATCGCGCTGCACAACGAAATCGCCGTAAGCAATCGTGATGTCCCTTGCATCGATATGTGCGGTGCCGACCTGCATTCAGATTCCCAGGTTGATATAGATCACGGTCAGTATCGAGGCGCTCACGACGATCAACACAATCCCCATGACGACGGCGCGAGTGGTGCTCTCGCCCACTGCCATCGCGCTGTTGCCGCAGGCGAGCCCCTGCTGGCATCCCGCGATGGCTACCAGACTGCCGTACACGACGGCCTTGAACAAGCCACCGAGCAAGCTATTGAGGCCCACGGAATTCACGGTCTGGGTTGCGTACTGGACGAGACTCACATCCAGCATTGAGAGACCGACGAAGGTGCCGCCGAGAATGCCCATCAGGCTGCCGTACAGCGTCAGCATCGGCAGCATGATGATCAGGGCAATTACGCGTGGCGTAACGAGGAAGTCAACCGGATCCATGCCCAGCGTCGTCAGCGCGTCGACCTCCTCGTTCACCTTCATCGTGCCGATCTGCGCCGCGTAGGCCGCCCCCGTGCGGCCCGCCATGATGATCGCGGTCATTATCGGCGCCATCTCCCTCACCATGGCGACCGCGACGAGATCCGCCGTGTAGATTCCCGCACCGAAATTCTCGAGCTGCATGACGCCGACGAAGGCGAAGATCATGCCAATGAGAAAGCTGATCAGGCTGACGATCGGCAGGGCCTCGGCGCCGGCCTCCTGGACGTATTGCACGAGATCGGAGCGCAGGTAGGTCGCCTTGCCGCGAAACAGGCGCCCGAAGGACAGCACGAGCTCACCCAGGAATGCGAGCAAGTCGCGGCTGCGTGCAACCACGCGCAGCGTCTTTTCGCCGATACCTTCGAAAACGCCTATATCACGGGCACTGCGCCGGGCCCCTTCCCGCTCCTTGACCGCGAACGCGAGGCCGAGCAGCTGCCTTGCGCCCTCCGGCAGCCCGCTCTCGTCGATAGCAATGCCGTTGGCTTCGGCATCGCGGCGGATCGACACCAGCCTCGCGACGAGGACGGTATCCCAGTCGCCGAGTTCGGCGGTGTCGAAGGCAATGCCGGCGGGTGCCGGCGACTTGCGCAGGTTTTCGAGGACGGGCTCGATGCCCGGAAGCGCGTTACCGAGCAGCCAGTCGCCCGCCAGCGCAACGGCGAGCGTATTGTCAGGTGCGGTTGTACAGGTGAGGGCTGCGTTCATTCCTCGGCTCGCGACGAAGCACGGCCATTCTAACCGTTACTCTCCCCGCCCGGCCGAGGTATTAATGCGTACTGGCGGTCTCAGCGCGTCTTCAGTGCGCGAACGGCGACCAGCAGCAGTGCCAGTACCAGGACGCCCAGCAGCATGGCAGCGGGCGAGTGGTGCAGCGATGTCAACTGGTGGCCGAAATTGCTGAGAAAGCCCGTATCCGGCGTGTGAGCCAGGGCCGTCTCTGCGCCCGCTAACGCGAGCACGCCCATAAGGAATCGCATCATGTGCCTCCTCGAAACGTAGCGCCGGGGCTCCGGCGCCTACGATGTACCTTAATCACGCGATCTCCCCACAGGAATAGGCGTAATTACGTACAGTGCTTCGCCGAAATCAACAAGTACCATCAGCTTGAAATAGGAGTTTCCATTACCGCCCGACTCGGGGCATGGAGGGTGTCAGATGTGCCTCGCAGTCCCTATGAAAATAACTAGAATCAACGGCTTCCAGTGTACCTGCGAAGCCCGCGGCGTGGAGCGCGAGGTGAGCCTGTTCATGGTGCAGGACGAAGACCTGCAGCCGGGCGACAACATCCTCGTACACGTCGGCTACGCGATCCAGAAAGTGTCCGAGGAAGAAGCGGCGGAGTCGTGGGCACTGTTCGACGAGATACTGGCCGCGACCGACGGCTGAACCCGCGACAACCGCTGCCGAAAACCTGGAGCAGAACGATGTGTGATACCTGCGGCTGTAATATCACTCCCGGTAACGAACACCTGCTGGAGGAGCACGGCCACCTGCACACGACCGCGTCCGGCAGGGAATCGGTCGAGGTGCTCAAGGGCCTGCTGGACGCCAACGACCACCAGGCACTGCACAACCGCGAACACTTTGCCCGCCACGGCGTACTCGCCGTGAACCTGATGTCGTCGCCGGGCGCCGGCAAGACCGCGCTGCTCGAGGCGACCATCGAGGCACTCGATGGCCGTGTGCGTGTCGCCGTCATCGAGGGCGACCTGGAAACGGAAAACGACGCCGACCGCATCCGCCGCAAAGGTGTACCTGCGGTGCAGATCAGTACCGGCAGCGCCTGCCACCTCGATGCCCACATGGTGCACACGGCACTGCACGAACTGTCGCTGGACGACGTGGATATCGTGTTCATCGAGAATGTCGGCAATCTCGTGTGCCCCGCCAGCTTCGACCTCGGCCAGCACCTCAACGTGGCGCTCCTGTCGACGCCGGAAGGCGACGACAAGCCGGCCAAGTACCCGGTCATGTTCCGCAGCGCGGATCTCGTGCTGATCACCAAGTCCGACCTGCTCGGCGTACTCGACGACTTCAGCCCGGCACGCGCCGAGGCCTGCCTGCGCAACCTCGCGAGTACGGCGCCACTGTACGAAGTGTCGTCGAAGAACGGCGCCGGTCTCGACACCTGGCTGCAGTGGCTGGGCGCTGCGCGGAGCGAGGCTGCGTGAGGCACTCCGCCGAGTACTGGCTTGCCGCACTGGGGGAACTCGGCATCGACGAGCCCGTGCGCATCATGAACGTGTGCGGCGGGCACGAGCGCGCGATCTCGATCGCCGGCCTGCGCACGGCGATACCCGGGAAGATCGAACTCGTCCCGGGCCCCGGATGCCCGGTCTGCATATGCCCGGAAGAAGACGTGTTCGAGGCCATCCAGCTGGCGCTCAACGAAGACATTACGCTGGTCGCGTTCGGCGACATGCTGCGTGTTCCGGTCAACGTACCGAAACGCGAACCGCGCTCGCTCGAACAGGCGCGGGCTGCCGGCGGTGACATCCGGCCTATCGCGTCGCCAACGGAAGCGGTGCGGATCGCGAAGCAGGATCCGTCACGCACGGTGGTGTTCTTTGCGGCGGGGTTCGAAACCACGACTGCGCCGGTGGCCGCGATGCTCGCGGAAGGCGCGCCGGAAAACCTGCTGGTGCTGCTTTCCGGGAGGCTCACCTGGCCGGCCGTCGCGATGCTGCTCGATTCCGGGACACCGGGTTTCGATGCACTGATCGCGCCCGGCCACGTATCCACGGTAATGGGCCCCGAGGAATGGGAATTCGTTGTCGCGAAGCACGGTATCCCCGCGGCCGTTGCCGGATTCCGTCCCGATACGCTGCTGGCGGCGATGTACTCCGTGTTGCGGCAGCGCCGGGAAGGCCGCCTGTTCCTCGACAACTGCTACCCCGAGGTGGTGCGGCCCGGCGGCAACGCGGTCGCACGCGGCCACCTCGAACGAGTCATGAATATCGTCGACGCCAACTGGCGCGGAATCGGCATCATCCCGAAATCCGGTTACCGGTTGCGGGAAGCTTATGCCGCTCACGACGCGCGCCTCGTGTACCGGTCCTACGCCGATGACTCGCGCAAGCGGGTCGGTGAAATGCCGCCCGGTTGCGACTGTGCGAACGTCGTCCTCGGCAAGGTCTATCCGAACCAGTGCCGCCTGTACGGACTCGCGTGCACACCGCGCAAGCCGGTAGGTCCGTGCATGGTCTCCGACGAAGGCGCGTGCCGGATCTGGTGGTCCGCCGGCTACCGCGACAATGAGTGGGAAGGCCGCAAGAAGAGGCAGTCCGTTGGCTGAGCCCGCCGTATCCGGTCACCACGACGTGACAGAAAGCGTGCGCATAACCCTGGCCGGTCACGTGCAGGGCGTGGGCTTTCGTCCGTTCGTCTACCGTCTTGCTGCACGCCTCGGCATCGTCGGCGAGGTGCGCAATCGCCTCGGTGAGGTCGACATCGTCGCGAGCGGCATGCCGGACGTCTTGCGCCGCTTCGAGACGCAGCTCGTCACGGAAGCGCCGCCGCTGTCGCGGCCGGTCATCACACGCATCGAACACATCGAGACCCGGCGGGACGACGAATTTTGCATCGCGCCCAGCTCGTCCGACGCCGATGCGCGAATTTTCGTACCGCCTGACTACTTCATGTGCGACGACTGCCGCCGCGAGCTGCAGGACCCCGGCGACCGGCGTTACCGCTACCCGTTCATCAACTGCACCCAGTGCGGCCCGCGCTATACGTTGATCGAATCGCTGCCCTACGACCGCCACAACACCAGCATGAAGGCGTTCCCGCTGTGTGTGGATTGCGAGCGCGAGTATCTCGATCCCGCCGATCGCCGCTTCCATGCCGAGCCCGTCGCCTGCCCGGCTTGCGGCCCGCAGGTGACCTGGGAGGAGCCGGCAGCGGCCCTGCAAGGCGATGCGGCGATCACCGCGGCCATCGACGCCCTGCGCGCGGACCGGATCGTGGCGGTGAAAGGCATTGGCGGCTACCACCTGATGTGCGACGCCAGCCGCGTCGAGGCCGTCGCCGAACTGCGGCGCCGCAAGCGGCGGCCCGACAAGCCGCTTGCGGTGATGTTCCCGCTCGACGGTGCCGACGGCCTCGATGCCGTGCGCCGTTACGCGAGCCTGAGCGACGCCGAGGCGGAACTGCTCGCAAGCCCGGCGCGGCCGATCGTGCTCGTCAACCGGCGGCCGGACTGCGCGCTCGCCGACAATGTCGCGCCCGGGCTGCGGGAGATCGGCGCGTTCCTGCCGTACAGCCCGCTGCACCAGCTGTTGCTCGAGGGCTTCGGCGGCCCGCTCGTCGCAACCTCGGGCAATATCAGCGGCGAGCCCGTACTGACCGGGAACGAGGAAGCCGCTCTGCGCCTCGGCCCCATTGCAGACGCGTTCCTGCACCACGACCGGCCGATCGTGCGCCCGGCGGACGACCCCGTTTACCGGCGCATCGGCGGCCGCATGCGGCCGTTGCGGCTGGGGCGCGGCTGTGCGCCCGCCGAACTGACCCTCTCCTGGCGGCAGCCGGTGCCGGTGCTCGCGGTCGGCGGCCACATGAAAGGTGCGCTGGCGCTGAGCTGGGACGACCGGGTCGTCGTGTCGCCGCACATCGGCGAGATGGACAGCCCGCGCAGCCTCGCCGTCTTCGAACAGGTCGCCGCAGACCTGCAGGGCCTTTACGGCGTTGCGGCGGAGAAGATCGTCTGCGACGCGCACAGCGGCTACACCACGCACCAGTGGGCGCGCCGCCAGGACCTGCCCGTCGAGACGGTGTGGCATCACGAGGGGCATGCGAGCGCCGTCGCTGCCGAATTCGCCCGGCCGGGACAATGGCTGGTGTTCGCCTGGGACGGCGTCGGCCTCGGCGGCGACGGGACTCTCTGGGGTGGCGAGGCACTGCTGGGCACCGCGGGCGACTGGCGCCGCGTATGCAGCCTGCGGCCGTTCCGCCTGCCCGGCGGAGAACGCGCGGGACGCGAGCCCTGGCGCAGCGCCGCGGCCCTCTACTGGGAATGCGGCCGACCCTGCGCGGACTGCCCGGACGAGCACGGGCTCGCCGAATTCGCATGGCGCAACGAACTCAATTCGCCGCAGACGAGCGCCGCGGGCCGGCTGTTCGACGCGGCAGCGGCCGTGATCTGCGGCCAGACCCACACCAGCTTCGAAGCGCAGGGGCCGATGCAACTCGAGTCCCTCGCGCACAGTCCGCGGCACCCGGTATACCTGTCGCTCATGCGCGGCAGGAACGGCGTTCTGAGCAGCGACTGGGAACCGCTGCTGGAAATCATCGCCGACCGCGAGCGCAGCCCGCAGGAGCGTTCGGAGATCTTCCATGCCAGTCTCGCGCAGGTCATCGTGCAGCAGGCCTGCCGTGTCAACTACGAGCACGACATTCACCAGGTGGGCCTGTGCGGCGGCGTATTCCAGAATCGCCTGCTGGCCGAACTCGCAATCGAAGGCCTGCGCCGACGGGGCTTCGACGTCTACCTGCCGGAGCAGCTGCCGTGCAACGATGCCGCGCTCTGCTACGGCCAGGCCGCGCATCTCGCCGCCCTGTCCGCGAATCCAGGCAACTGATGGAAGACGACCGCATCTCCCTGGCGCACGGCAATGGCGGCCGTTTCATGCGCGAACTCATCGAGGAGATCTTCGCGCGTCACCTCGGCAGGGAAGAGCTCGACACGCAGGCGGATGCGGTTCCGATTGCCCTGGACGGCGGCGAAGTCCTGATCACGACCGACGGCTTTACCGTGCAGCCGCTGGAGTTTCCCGGCGGCGATATCGGCTCGCTGGCCGTGCACGGCACGACCAACGACCTCGCGGTCGCCGGGGCCAGGCCCCTGTACCTGACGCTCAACGCATTCATCGAGGAGGGCTTCGAGATCGCCACCCTCGACCGCATCGTCGCCAGCCTCGCGCGGGCCGCGCGGGAGTCCGGGGTACGCATCGCGGCCGGGGACACCAAGGTGCTGCGGCGGGGTGAAGGCGGCGGCCTGTACCTCGCGACGACCGGCGTCGGCGTGCGTCTGCCGGGCGTGGTGCCGTCGCTCGATCGCATCGAGGATGGCGACGTGATTATCGTCAGCGGCCCGGTCGGCGACCATGGCACGGCCGTGATGCTCGCGCGCGAGGATTTCGGACTGCGCGGCGACCTCGTTTCGGATGCGGGCCCGGTCATGGCGTTGACGGAAACACTGCTCGGCTTCGACGGGCTGCGTTTCATGCGCGACCCGACGCGCGGCGGCATCGCCTCGATTGCGCACGAGATCCACCGGGCTACCGGGATGGGCGTGCGCTTCGAGCCCACGATACCGGTGCGCGACCCGGTACAGGCGGTCTGCGACATGCTCGGCTACGATCCCTATTACCTCGCCTGCGAAGGCCGGGTAGTGGCCGTCGTGGCGCCGGACCAGGCCGACGCTGCGCTCGCCGCGTGGCGCGCGCTGGACGAAGGCGAGGACGCGGCACGAATCGGTCGTATCTCGGCGTCGGACACGCGCGTAATCCTGGAAACCGAACTTGGTGGGGAGCGATTCCTCGAGGAACTCGAGGACGACCCGCTACCCCGAATCTGCTGAAAGTCCTGACAGTGGCGTAGACCATGAATGAACTTGCCCCGATCACCCACGGCGATCCCATCGCCCCGGTGATCCTGGGGGTGACGAGTATCCTCGCGTTCGCCGTGATCGGCCGGGTCGCCGCGCGAAAACTCGGCCAGCCTACGGTTCTCGGCGAACTGATAATGGGCATCCTGCTCGGTAATATCGCCTGGTATCTCGGCTTCGACCTGATCACCGTCTTGCGGGAAGGACCGCGCGTCTTCGACGTCGTCAACCTGACGCTGGCCGGCGCGCCCATCGACGTCGTCGCCAGCAGCACATTCGGCGCCGAGACGGCCCCGCAGATCGTGCGCATCATCACCGGCCCCCACGGCGGGCAGGTCATGCAGGTCGCACAGATCGTGGACGCGTTCTCGCGCTACGGCGTCATCTTCATGCTGTTCATGGTGGGCCTGCAGACGAACCTCAGCGAAATGCGCGTCGTCGGCGCCGACTCACTGCGCGTCGCCATCATCGGTGTAGTCGCGCCCGTTACGCTCGGATTCGCGGTCACCCGCGTACTCAGACCGGACCTGGCACTCAATTCGGACCTGTTCATCGCCGCGACCCTCGCTGCTACGAGCGTGGGCATCACGGCAAACGTGCTGCAGGAGATGGGCCGCGAAAAATCCCGGGAAGGCCATATCATCATCGGTGCCGCGGTCGGCGACGACATACTCGGCCTCGTCCTGCTCGCGGTCGTCTCGGGCATCATCGTGAGCGGGAGCGTCAACATCACCGATATCACAACGGTTATCGTGGTTTCGTCCCTGTTCCTCATTGCTGCTGCAACCCTGGGGCCGGTCATCGTCCGCTTCGCCGCGAGCGTCCTCGGGCGGCTCGATATCGTCGAGGCCAAGATGTTTACGTCCTACCTGTTCGTGATGTTGCTGGCCTGGATGGCCAACCTCGCCGGCCTTGCGACCATCATCGGTGCATTCGCGGCCGGCATCGTGCTGCACGACAGCTACTTTCGCGAGCACGTCGGCGAGAAGGAGGAGCGCGTGGTCAGCATTCGTGAACTGATCATGCCGCTGGAGGTCATCCTGGTGCCGATCTTCTTCATCCTGATCGGCATCCAGGTGAAACTCGAGACGTTCTTCTCCTGGCCGGTCGTGACGCTCGCAGGTGGTCTGCTCGTCGCCGCAATCGTCGGCAAGCTCGTCTGTGGGCTCGGCGCGTTCCAGTCGTCGTCGCGCTGGGTGATCGGAATCGGCATGGTGCCGCGGGGCGAGGTAGGCCTCGTGTTCGCGGCCATCGGCCGGACACTCGGCGTTATCGACGACTCGATCTTCGCGGCTATCGCGCTCATGGTAATCGTGACGACCGTGATTGCCCCGCCATGGCTGAAGTTGTCCCTGTCGCGACAGGAGATGGGCAAGGACGGGACGGTCAATCCGCCGTAGCAGTGCCTATGTCGTCGAGCTCCAGGCTTTTCAGCACCATCTCGTCGCCGCTCACGAGATTGGTCCTGTAATCCCCGCACTCTCCACAGAGCAACCGGTTCGGTTTCGCGGCCGATTCGGCCCCGCACTGGCTGCACTTCACGACGATACCGGCGACGTCGATCTGGAACTCGGCATGCTCGGCAATAGTGCCCGCGACCGCCAGGGGATAGGCCCTCTGCAGAAGATCGGGCTC
>Ga0209536_100008166_pt1 | contig 15739 bp, 14 predicted proteins | sample DeeMarSeWOR28_12_FD_187461 | JGI IMG/M metagenome (GOLD analysis project Ga0209536, IMG submission 187461) | Marine sediment microbial communities from White Oak River estuary, North Carolina - WOR-2-8_12 (SPAdes) (version 2) | ecosystem: Environmental > Aquatic > Marine > Intertidal zone >...
TCTTGTGCCTGTTCCAACACATGGTCCCGCTCGGCGCTGACACGTCTAGCCTGCTTCACTTCCTCGGGGATGGAGACACGCATTTGGTCGATGATGTCGAGGAAGTCATCCTCCTGCATCACAACGTTGGAGGTGAAAGGGATACGCCAGCTTTGATTGAGAAGCGCTTCCAGTCGATCAACTAAATGGAGGATGTCCACGGTGATCACCCCTTTCAGATTATGTCAATTCAATCTCGGAGCGAAACAAGCTTCACTTTATTGTCATCATCTCCCCCCAGTTCGCGGATCTTGGTCCGCAGGGCCTTAACGACGTGAGGCGGCACCAGTTCGGTAATGTCGCCGCCAGCAAAAGCGACTTCCTTGACCACACTGGAACTGAGGAAAGAATACTCCTGGCTGGCCATCAGGCATATGGTATCAATATCGGGGGCCAGGTTACGGTTAGTCAGGGCAAGCTGAAATTCCCATTCAAAGTCAGAAAGAACGCGCAGGCCACGCACAATGACAGTGGCCTCCTGTTGCTGTGCAAATTCCACCGTCAGGCCGGTGTATCGCTCTATGCGAACATTGGGCAGATGAACAAGCGCATCACTGGTCATCTGCCAGCGCTCCTGCGGTGAGAAGAGCAGACTTTTAAGGGGACGGTCGTATACAGCCACAATCAACTCGCCGAAGAAGGCAGCCGCACGCGTCGCAATGTCTACGTGGCCCAGCGTGATTGGGTCAAAGGTGGCGGGATAGATCGCACGTGTCATATGTTTCTCCAGTGCACACTCGGCTAACTCAGATCCGTTTTTGCCTGCCAGAAGGCTTGCAGCTTGCGAGCTAGCAATCGATACTCAGGCTGGCTGAGGTCGGGATCGCTCTCAAAGAAGCTTTTGGCCTCATTGCGGGCCATCTCCAGCAAACTGGCATCGCTCAGTTTCGCCAATTTGATGTCGGGCAGACCGCTCTGGCGGGTGCCAAAGAATTCACCAGGCCCACGTAACTTCAAATCCTCTTCGGCTAACTCAAAGCCATCGTTGGTCTCGCTGATGACGCGCAGCCGAGCTTCAGCGTCGGGGGTAGGGGCATCAGCCAACAGCAGACAGTAGCTCTGATGCGCCCCGCGCCCTACGCGGCCCCGAAACTGATGGAGCTGGGCCAATCCAAATCGGTTTGCACCCTCGACGAGCATCACGCTGGCATTGGGTACATCAATGCCTACCTCCACCACGGCGGTAGATACAAGAATGTGCAAATCGCCATCGCGGAACTGCCTCATTACGTTGTCCTTTTCGTCAGCCTTCATTCGCCCGTGAAGCAAACCTAACCTCAAGTCGGGGAAAATCTCCTTCTGTAGACGGGCGTGCTCCTCGACAGCCGATTTGGCCTCAATCTTCTCTGACTCTTCTACCAGGGGGCAGATGATAAATGCCTGGCGTCCCTGCTCTACGTGCGAACGCACAAAGGAGTAAGCTCGTTCGCGCTCCAAGGGCTGCAGCCAACTAGTAATGACTGCCTGACGACCGGGTGGCATCTCGTCTATTACCGACAAGTCCAGGTCACCGTAGAGAGTCAGAGCCAGCGTACGCGGTATCGGGGTAGCGCTCATCACCAACACGTGCGGATTACCGGCCCCTTTGTCGCGCAGAGTGGCCCGCTGCTGCACGCCAAAGCGATGTTGCTCGTCGATGATGGCCAGTCTCAGGTCATTAAACTCGACCCCCTCCTGGATAAGAGCGTGGGTGCCCACCACTAACTTGACCTGTCCCGCTGCAATTTCTTGGTAGAAAGCATCTCGTTCCGCCTGAGGCGTGCTACCGGTCAAGAGCCTAAGGGCGAAGCGCGGATCCTGGCTGGCCGGTTGGGATTTTTCAAGCATACTGGCGATGGTGCGGTAATGCTGCTCAGCCAGGATTTCGGTGGGTGCCATGAGGGCCGCCTGGCCACCATCGGCAGCCGTGACAAGCATCGCCCCCAGCGCCACTACTGTCTTGCCCGAACCCACATCGCCCTGTAAAAGGCGGCTCATTGGGATCGCCTGGCGCAGGTCATTGATAACCTCGTTGAGCACTTTTTGCTGCGCGCCGGTCAAGGAAAAGGGGAGCGAGGAAACAAAGTTCTTCACTAGCTCTTCATCCACCGCCACAGGGCAGCCTGGCTGCGAACGCCACTCGCGCCGCTGGCGCAAAACGCCGAGCTGAATGAGCAAGAACTCGTCGAAGGCAAGCCGACGGCGAGCGGTCTCGAGGTCATCCCAACTATCGGGGAAGTGAATCTGGCGCATTGCCCCGTCGAGAGAGGGCAGGCCCAGTCGCTCACGGCTGGCTTCGGGCAAATGATCCGGCAGGCGCTGGGTCCAGTAATCGACGGTCTGCTTCATGAGCCGGCGCAACCATTTTTGAGTAACGCCTTGCGTTAGGGGATAGACTGGCACCAATCGTCCGGTATGTACCAGTTGCTTATCCAACGGCTCCCATTCGGGTGATTGGAAGACGAGTCGCCCCAGATACTGGTCCACCTTACCACTGATCACGATTTGGCTTCCCGACTTGAGCTTATCCACGAGCCACGGCTGGTTGAACCAAGTGGCCTGGATGGTGGCGGTGCCATCACTCAGCGTGCTGGTGACAATAGTCCCTCCCCGGCGGGTCTCACGAGCATGGGTATCCCAGACTGTCCCGATGATGGTAACTTCCTCACCATATTCAAGCTGATTGATCGTCTTGAGGGAACGGTAATCGTCATAGCGGCGTGGGTAGAGCTCCAGCATATCGCCAATGGTTTCCACGCCGAGGTTGGCCATGCGCTGGGCATAACCCTTCTTGATACCAGGCAGCCGAGTAATAGGCGAATCTAAACCATCAAGGGGACGCTCTGGAACGCTGGGCTTGGGGGGTTTGGGAGGCGTGGTGGGGACCACCTTCTCACCACTCGCTGGCGCGCCAACAGATGGTTCGGATACCTTATCATCGCGATCAGGTACCGCAGGACGGTCAGCGACCTTGTTCAGAATTTCATCAACCAAGGCCGCCCGCTGTGTGGGTACTTCGAGGGACGGATACCGGCGAAGTAGACCCGCGATTTCTTCGATCAGCAGTCGCTCTTCTTTGGTGTCAACATAGGTAACGGCCTCGGGCGCCCAAGTATCAGACAACCGTTCCAAACCACCCAGAACGGCCTTGTTATCGTACCCCCGTTGTTGCTCCAGGGACAGCATTTTGTTCAGAGTTTCGAAGGGGGATGGCATTCGTCCTGCCTCGAGGCCAAGCTATGTAACATAAAGACTCAATAATACAGATATTAACACGCCTCCCCTGTCATGTCAATTTGGGCCAACAGCCGGGTCTGTTCAAGCTCCAGGCGCCCCAGGTGCAACGCTTCAAAGCAGCGGCAGCCAGTACTCCATCGCACGGATTATGCCTGCAAGTCCCTACGAAGGGGCAGGTCCCTATGGGAGGCAGCTCCCTCGGAGAGAATACCAAGGGGAGCGTGCCTATGAGAGCCAAATGCGGCTCATCGAAATCAATGTGACAAGACACTAGGCACGGATAAAGGCAATACCCGCCGCGCCGACGCCTACATGGATGCCAATGGTAACGCCGGCTTCAAGGGTGGAGGTATGAGGGGGGAGTAGGTCAGCTAGCGCCTGGCCCAGTGCTTGGGCTGCCTCAAGCCGCTGAATATGAGCCAGCGTCACGCGCTCGAAGGGTGCCATAGAGCGGGTTATCTCGATCAGGCGCTGCTGGGCTCGCCCCCAACTGCGCACTCGCTCCTGTAGCAGTACCTCACCCTGATGCACGTGCAGAATCGGTTTAATGCGCAGCAGATTCCCGAGACGAGCGACAAGCTGGTTAACGCGCCCGCTGCGGCGCAGATTGTCAAGGTTGTTGATGATGGCAAAGAGGTGGATGCGTCGTCGAAGATCGTCCACCAGGCCAAGAAGCTCCTCCAACGAGGCACCGTCACGGGCAGCTTCGGCGGCGACTGTTGCCATCATCCCCATGCCCAAACTGATCTGACCGGAATCAACTGGGACAACGCGCAAACCCTCAGCCACAGCCTGGGCACCCAGGCATGCAGCACTGAAGATGGCGCTGTACTGAGGACTCAGATGAATTGAAACGACCGTGTCCGTATGCGCAGCCAAGCGGCGGTAGGCTTCCTCAAATACGCCCGGGGCAGGCGCGGCTGTGCTGGGAAAATGAGGATCGGTTTGCAGGCGTGCGAAGAACTCAGAACGCGATATGTCAACGCCCTCTCGGAACGTCTGATCACCGAAGCGAAGCAGAACGGGAACAATCGTGATGTCAAGGTCAGCAGCCACCGCGGGTGATAGATCAGCTGTGCTATCGACGACGATCTTTACCGGCGGCATCGCATGGTCGCTACAGCTCCAATACGACACTGTGAGGGGACGTGAATGCGGGGGATGATACTACCATTCGGGTGTCTCATACACGACAACCCCCATAGCCGATGGCCCAATGTGACTTGCCAGCACCGGCCCGTACTGAATAATTGGGAATTGCATATCCGGGAAGAGCTGCTCGAAGCGCTCTAAGAGCATCTTGGTCTCCTCAGTCGGGCTTGCCTGACGCTGTATGATGGCAGCTTGTTCCAACTCCGCAAACTCGGCGACGAACTCAAAGAGCTTTTCGACAGCCTTCTCGTGAGTACGAACTTTCTCCAACGGGATTATCTCGCCATCTTCGACAAATAGAAGCGGTTTGACGTTCAACATCGTCCCTAATATGGCCTGCGCCCTGCCGATGCGATGGCCTCGTTCCAAATAATCCATCTGATCTACGTAAAACACGGTGTAGATGTGGGGAATCATGCCCCGGACCAGCCGGACAACCTCATCCAAGTCGGCACCCTCCTGGGCAGCCTCAGCGGCAGCCTTGGCCAGAATCCCTAATCCCAACGAGGTTGTCATAGAATCAACTACAGCAATGCTGCAACGTCCCAGCAGGCTCTCAGCGCCGCGTTCCGCATGATGTAGCGTCTGACTGAGCCGGCCAGAGATATGAATAGATAGGATTTCGTCAGTGCGGGTGTGGAGTTTGGCATACAACTGCTCAAAGGTGCGCACTGAGGGAGGAGATGTGCGCGGAGCTGCACCACCCTGCTCCAGACGTTGAAAGAACGCCTCGGGTGTGATATCAATCCCATCCCGCATTGTCTCATCTCCAAGGTGCACGCTCAGCGGAACTACGTTGATTTCGAGTTCCTGAGCGACACCAGGATCCAGAAATGCTGTGCTGTCGGTGACGATGGCAACTTTTCCCATAGCCTTACCCTACTTGCTCTAGTTTGTGATGCCCAACGCAGCAAGGAACATCCGATGACCCGCTGACGCACACCTGCCCCCTCCCAGACCAATGGTGTGAAATGCCTACCCTACTAGACACGGGCAGGTGCGGCCACTTCGGGCCGCCTGGCCGCAGGTACGGGTTGGCTGGCACGCGCCAGCCACGCAGTATTCCAACAAGCACTACTCTAACGACAGAATGAAGCGATAATGCGCCTGACCCCCTTCGTGCACCTCTATCTCGAGGTTGGGGTATCTTTTAACGATTTCACCAGCCAGGGTGTCAGCTTCCTCTAGCGCGACACCCTGGCCATAATAGATGGCGGCGACCTCATAATCATCTACTGAAGTCCGGCTCAGCACGTCGAGCACCACGTCTGTATGATCTTGTCCAGCAGCGACCAGCTGATCATCAAGCAGGCCAATGACATCCCCTTCGGTAACGTCAATCCCGTTGATTTGAGTCGATCGAACAGCACGCGTCACCTCAATGGTTTGAATCTCGCCAGCGGCAGTTGTCATACGCTCGGCATTGGTCTGGATATCGGCCTGGTAATTGAAGGCCAGCAGAGCGCTGATTCCTTGTGGGACAGTTTTGGTAGGCACCACGATCACGTTTTTGGTCGATAGCTCGGAAGCCTGGCGGGCAGCAAGGACTACATTGCTGTTGTTGGGCAGCACTAATACCTGCTCAACTCGTACGCTCTCGACAGCATCAAGGATCTCCTGGGTACTGGGATTCATTGTCTGACCGCCGTGGACGATGGCACTGGCGCCCAAGCTCTCGAAGACACGCTTAAGGCCATCACCTGGCACCACGCAGATAGTGGCAATACTGGTCACCTCTTCGGTGGCAACGGTCGCCCTGGCCCGGTCCATCACAAAGTCCTGATATTGCTCTTCCATGTTCTCAACAATCACATCGCTGAGCACGCCCTGGCTTACACCGTAGCTGATGGGTATGCCGGGGTCTTGGACGTGAACGTGCACTTTAACAAGGTGGGGATCGCCGACCACCAGTGTGCTCTCGCCCATGGCGTCAATTCTATCGCGAATCTCGTCTACGTTCAGCGCTTCTCCTGTGATGAGGAACTGTACATCATAACCATAGCCCTCTACGCCAGCACCCAGTGTGGATTTCAGGTCAACTACCGCGTCCATCTGTATGTCTATCTCCACGCTTTCACCCCGCAAGTAGCGAAGTGCTCCTTCCAGGATGTAAACTAGCCCCTGGCCACCCGCATCAACCACACCCGCCTCTTTGAGCACAGGGAGCAGTTCCGGCGTCAGGGCATTGGTGATCTCGGCAGCCTCAACGACCTTGGCTAATACTTCGACGACATCATCAGTGTGGTCGGCGGACTGTCTGGCCACTCTTGCCACCTCGCGAGCGACGGTGAGGATCGTTCCTTCGACTGGCTTGACCACACCCTGATAGGCAGTGTCACACGCTTCTTGAGCCGCCTCGGCAAACTCCTCAGCCGAGAAGGTATCTTTGTTGTCCAAGACCCGTGCAAACCCGCGAAATATCTGAGAAAGGATGACACCCGAGTTACCGCGCGCCCCCATCAGAGCCCCATGAGCCACGGCATGGGCAATGATCGATACGGAGTCGTCGGGTGAGCGCTCGATTTCCGCAAGAGCAGCGTTCATGGTGAGCAGCATGTTGGTGCCCGTATCGCCATCAGGCACAGGAAAGACATTCAGCGCATTGACAGCCGCTGCGTGCTTTTCCAGCCACTGTCTGGCCGCAAACAGAGCATGCTTGAGGCTTTGTCCGCCGCACAGCGCACGAGTCCCGACCTGTGCGTGAGTTCTTTGTCCGATCGGGCTGGTCAATCCCTGCCCTCCCCCAGCGCAACAAGATGTGTCAGTTGCTTAATCCTCTTGGCTCACTCTCAGGCCCTGAACGTGCACATTGACCTGGGCTACCGAAGCGCCAAGGGCTTTTTCGACACGGAACCTGACAGCTGACACAATATTGTGGACCACTTCCGAAATCCGTGTGCCATATTCGATGATGACATACAGATCGATGACGATCTGTCGATCTGCGACGTGTACATCCACGCCCCGATGACTTGCGCTGGGCGCAAGTGACTCCACCAGTCCATCCTTGAAGCTCTTGGACGCCATGCCCACCACGCCATAGGACTCCAAGACAGCCTGGCTGGCGATCCTGGCAATGGCATTAGGCGAGATCTCGATTTCTCCAAGCTTGGTTTCTATCGTCATCTGGATTTGCTCTAATCCGAGTGATGTGGTAAGATGTCGGCTTGCGCGAGCAACCGGCAAAGGGTTACTGAGTAATGAGATATGAGTAAGTTTTTGACCTGTTGTCGCTTAGCTTGTTATCCAACTGACTTATGGAGGCACTCATCCAATGGCAAAATGTGAGATCTGCGGCAAGAGCCCTCAATTTGGTCATAATGTCAGCCACTCAATGCGACATACCAAACGCCAGTTCAAAGTGAACGTCCAGAAGACAACCATATTTGAGAAGGGCAAGGCTCGCAAAGTCAGGGTTTGTACTCGCTGCCTGCGAACGCTTAACAAGGCATAGCCTATCCACAGTTCACATCTCGGTCGGCAACTCTACGCCGGCCTATGCCTGATTTGAAACCAGCATCCGCGGGTTGCTGGTTTTTTTGTTTGTTGAATTGGACGTGGCTATGATACACTGTCTCGAGCGAAAAATCAAGAGCATTCCTACTCCGAACCTGTCCCCCAGGCGCCCCGTACCCGAGCCCTGGCTTTTGGGGCACGCCGACGCCGACGGCCATCGGTCGAAGGTTCCAGCACTCCAATTGGAAGCAAACCATCCAGATTAGGAAACGAGTCGCTGGTGTGAGGAAAATTGATCGCCGCCACGAACTGATTTTGGAACTCCATCTCGACGGCTGTCTCAACGTAATCTACCCAGCGAGCTGCTTGACGGGCTTCGCGGCGTTTGGCCCGGCTGAGCAAGGCGATGCGCGCACCGTCACCCGCAGCGTTGCCGACTGCGTAAACGTTCTCCAGATCACAATCGGGGAAGAGCCCAATCAACATGGCGTGCTCTTTGCTGATATAGCTGCCAAAGGCCCCCGCTAAAATCACCCGATCAACCCAATCCACGCCACGGCGGGCCATTAACAACTTGGCACCCGCATAAAGAGCGGCTTTGGCCAATTGCACAGCCCGGATGTCGAGTTGGGTGATGACGATCTCGTGACCGGTGCTGGTCTGGTCGGCGGAGGCCAGCACGTACTCGCCTACTTGCTGCGTTGGGCGGAAGTTGGGCGATGGCGTCTCGGTGTTGAATTTGCCGTTGGGCAGCACGATGCCCCGGGCGAAGAGTTCAGCCACGACCTCAATAATACCCGAGCCACAGATGCCGGCGGCCTGGATCTCCTGGGGTGACATTTCGTCGCTCCAACGCTGGTCACCGATGACGCGAAAGCGAGGGGTGAGTGTCTTGGGATCAATGAGAACCCGTTCGATGGCACCGGGTGCCGCGCGCATACCGTGGCTGATTTGCGCCCCCTCAAAGGCCGGGCCGGTAGGGCTGCTGGCCGACAACAGATGTTCCCTGTTGCCCAACAGAATCTCGCCGTTGGTGCCGATGTCAATCACCAGGACAATTTCATCCTGCTGGTGAGGCTCCTCGGCCAGCAAGACAGCCACATTGTCGGCGCCCACATAGCCGGCCTCACAAGGCATCACGTGCACCCACGCGCAGCGGTTGATAGCTGTCAAGTCCAGGTCTCGGGCCTTGACGTCTAACGGGTCATAGGTGGCCAGAGTAAAAGGGGCGCCGCCGATGTGGACGGGTGAGATGTTGAGAACGATGTGATGCATCACCGTGTTGCCGACCAGCACCGCGTCGGTAATGTCATCGGGGGAGAGGCCAACACTCCGAGCGGCGCGTTTGGCCAGCTTGTTCAACCCCTCGACGATGGCGGCGTTAAGCCTTGCCAGTCCATCCTCGTGAGACTGGATGTAGCTGATGCGGCTCAGGATGTCCTCACCAAAAGGCACTTGGGGATTCATCATAGACTCAGTGGCCAGCACCGCCCCGGTGCGCAAATCGCACAAGTGGGCGACCACGGTAGTGGTGCCGATATCTACGGCCAGGCCATAAGCACCCTCGGCGTAACCTGGCTGAACGCGGATCACTTCCTGGTCATCCCAGACGCTGACGGTGACACCCCACTTGCCAGTGCGCTGTGTGTCCTGCAAAGCTTGAAGGGCGGGCAGGTCAATACGCAAGCCATTGAGGCCAAACTGGTCACCCAACGCCGCCTGCAAAAGCTCCCAGTCACCTCTTTCGTCACCTAAAGTTGAGGGGGTTACATTTACGTAATATTGCCGGATAGCGGGGTCAAGCTCGATGACACGCTCGGTCGCGCTCTTGCGAACAATCTGCTTGCGGGCCTGGCTCTCCTCCGGGACGGTGATAACCAACGATCCCTGGACCTGGGCGGCGCAGCTCAGACGGTAGTCGCCGTCGATGTGGCGTCGCTCCCAGTAGTCGCGTTCGGACTCGCTCTCTGGCGAGAGGTGATCGTACGAGGATTGGACGCCGTATTTTTGAAAGTTTCCCTCTTCGACCAGAATCTTACACTTACCGCAGGTTTGCTGTCCGGCGCAGATGCTTTCGATCTCAACACCCAAGTCCCGGGCAGCGTCGAGCAGGACGGCCCCCTCTGGGACTTCGCCGCGCCGCCCCGAGGGCTGAAAGATGACTAGGTGTTTCTGGAGTGACTTGGACATTAACCTCTCCGACTATCCAAATAGCGAGCGGATTATAGCGTATCAGGGTTCGAAAAGCAATCCTCTTGACAAACACGAAGAAGGTTGCTATAACTTCTAGAGCTCATTGCACTGTTGAAGCCTCATCTCATCTGAAGCGCTGACCTCCTGTAGAAAGCCACACGATGATGAAGGCCACACGGCAGGTGACACAAGACCCCCAAGCGGTGGTTTGACCTTCAAGACATTCTGACCTTGAAAGGAAAAGATTGATGTCTATCTTGCAAGACGAAATCCGCCAGCAACCGCAAGTGCTCACCAAGCTGCTGGACGCGGAAGGTGAGAACACGCGGCGTATCGCCGCCGATTTGAAAGCACGGGGCATCAAGTACGTCATTATGGCTGCGCGGGGCACATCGGACAACGCCGCCCGCTACGGACAGTATCTGCTCGGGGCGTACAATCGCCTGCCGGTGGGGCTGGCAACGCCGTCGCTGTTCAGTGTTCACGGCGAGCCGCCCCGGCTGGAAGACGGCCTTGTTATTGGCATCTCACAGTCCGGCCAGTCAACCGACATCGTGGCGGTGCTGGAGGAGGGACAGCGCCAAGGTGCGCCGACGCTGGCCATAACGAACGATCCCGACTCTCCTTTGGCCACCCATGCTGATCACGTGATCCCCCTGCACGCAGGCGAGGAACGGGCGGTGGCTGCCACCAAGACCTACACGGCGCAGTTGGCCGCTTTGGCGTTGCTTTCGTGTACCCTAGGAGACGACCCTGGCCGCCTGGAGGCGCTGCGGCGCATTCCCTCAGGCGTGGCGCACATTCTAGACCACGAGGGGCTGATCACCCGCGCCGTGGAACGCTATCGCTATATGGAGACGTGCGTCGTCCTGGGCCGGGGCTACAACTACGCCACTGCCTTTGAAATCGCCCTCAAGCTTAAGGAGCTTAATTACCTGATCGCAGAGTCCTACTCCTCGGCCGATTTTATGCACGGCCCCATCGCTGTGGTGGGCAGCGGCTTTCCGGGGCTGGTGGTCGCTCCCAGCGGCAAGATGTTCGACACCATGCGTGATTTCAGCCTGGAGCTCAAGTCGCGAGGAGCCGAACTGATCATCATCTCCGATCAGCAGGACCTGCTGGCCGAAGCTGTCACACCCTTGCGACTGCCTGAAGGTGTGCCGGAGTGGATGTCTCCCATAGTGGCAGTTGTTCCTGGCCAGCTTTTCGCTCTGCACCTGACGCTGGTCAAGGGAAACGACCCAGACCAGCCGCTCGGGCTTCAGAAGGTCACGATCACGCACTAGCCAAGTGAACTCATTGATGCCGCCAACGTTGGAAGGCACTTCGTCGCGTGCTTCCCACTGGACGTGTGCGTGTATGCTCCCCTCTGAGGGTGCCCCCTCTCAGCAACCGGGCCGGGGACCTGCGTGTGTCAAAAAGGAAAGGGGCGCGACTGTGACCACAAGTGAACACCTGGTATAATACGCGGCATATTTTCTGGTGAGGTGACTGTATGAGATTGATGAAGAACTTGCCTGGTGTCCAGGTATCTGTTGGCTGTACTGAGCCTGCCGCTATTGCTTTGGCGACTTCGCTGGCTTTCCAGGCGGCAGGCGGTGAACTGGAACGAATATCCATCAACTGTGACATGAACTTGATCAAGAACGCCTACAATGTTGGCATTGTAGGCGTTAACCATGAAAGTGGGATAAACGGCGGGTTGCTCGCGGCCGCTCTGGGGGCAATCGGCGGCAGACCCGACGCCCGGTTGTCCGTATTGAACAACATCTCAGAAGCCGATATTGGCCGGGCGAAGACAATGGTCGAGCAAGGCAAAGTCGAGATTACTCTTTACGAAGAGTACACGCCAGATTTGTATATGGATGCGCGAGTTTATACGGATAACGGGACGGGCAGGGTCATCGTTACGCAAGATCACACGAACGTGGTGGCCGTTGAGTCCAATGGACGCCCCATCCCTCTGCCAGGCTGGTCTGATCAGCCTAATGGCAGCAATCAGGATGTAGGTGAGATTGACTGGGGAAATATGTCGCTTGAAGAGGTCTGGGCCTCCGCGCTGGACCATTCTGCGGAAGACAGAAATTTCTTGCTATCGGGCGTGGAAATGAATCTGGCGGCCGCCGAACGAGGTTTGCAGGAAGGAGCAGGGCTTGGCCTAGGTGACAGACTGCAGCAGGCGATTGCCAAAGAGTTATTGAGTGACGACCTGGAGAACCAAGTTGCTGTGCTGGCTGCCGCGGCCAGCGACGCCCGGATGTCGGGGCTGCCGGTTTCTGTTATGACGAGCGGCTACAGCGGTAATCAGGGTATAGTTGCCACGCTCCCCGTATTGCACGTCGCACGCACTCAAGAGGTCGGCGATATTGAGCTGGCCAATGCGATCGCAGTTAGCCATTGTACAATAGCCTACGTTAAGTCGTTCACGGGCAATCTTTCAGCACTTTGCAACGCCATCCTGGCTGGGAGTATGGGAGCGGCCTCGGGCATCATTTATCTGCTGGGTGGCAATGTTGATGATGCTTCAAGGGCAATCTCCCTCATTGTTGCCAACACCGCCGGAGCCGTGTGTGACGGGGCGAAACCAGGTTGCGCAATCAAGGTATCAAGCGGGGCGTCTCAAGCTGTGAGGGCAGCTTTGCTGGCCGTGGCGGGGGTTGCGCCTTCCGCCCGGGATGGGATCGTTGGTTCAAATCTGAATGAGACTCTTCGAAATGTGGCTAGGCTCAGCAACCCGGGCATGAGGCAAACCAACGAGGAAATACTGAGCATGATACTGAGCCAGTAGCCCGTCAACAGTGAGTTCTTGAGACGGGTCTCACCACAGGAAAATGAGCGCCACGCCTCCGATAGCCACAAGTGTGCCCACAACAGTCTGAAGGCTGATCTGTTCTTTAAAGATCCAGTGGGATGGCACCAGCAAAAAGATGGGAGCCAGGGCCATCAATGTGGCTGCAATACCCACTTGGGTCAGGCTAACCGCCACCAACGACAACCACACACCAAGAAATGGGCCGGCGATCGCACCGCCCAGAATCGCCGGCCCTGCCTGCCTGCCGGTCAGCGCGCTTAGGGTTCGTCCAGCTTTTCCTTGAAGCAATGCATAGCCCCAAATCACCGCCATAGCCACTGCCATGCGTATCAGAGTGGCCGACAGCGGAGCAAACCCCCCGACCATTCCTTTCTTGGAAGTCACCAATCCCAACGCCTGCCCGAATGCACCGCCCAATCCTGCCAATACTCCTAACCAATACCCACGGCGGTCAACTCGCACGCCGTTCGCCTCCCGTTCCGATACAACCCAAGCGACGCCCCCAACGGTTAACCCGATGGCAAAGATCTCGACGGCACTTAGTGTCTCGCCCAAAAAGAGCCAGGCCATTAGGGTACTGATAATGGGCACAAGTGCCATCAGCAGCACTGAGCGGAGCGCCCCGATTAACACAAAGGCCTGGAAGAGAAAGCCATCGCCCAAGACCAGACCGATTATCCCCGACAGCCCCAGCCAGAACCAGCGATACAGGTCAACCTGATCCGGCAACCAACCACCCAGCACCAAGAAGTGCGTGACCGACAGGAAGAGGACGGCCAGCAGCAAGCGGGCCTGGTTAACAATGACCGACCCCACTCGCCTCCCAGAGAGGGTGAAGAATATGGAGGTGAACGTCCAGCAAACCGATGTGCCCAGGGCCGCAATTTCGCCCAAGTAGTTTTCCAAGACATGATCCTACGTGTGTCAAAAAAACACCCCAGCCGGCTCAGCTGAGGTGTTGAGTCCGGTGCGTCTAGTTTTTAGTCGAACGGGCAAGTCCTTACTCAATACCCACTTTGAGAGTGTACACGAGTTTTCCACCCAGCCAACCAGTGAGCACCACGGCCACTATGCCGGCCACCACCAGCGCCAGATAGACCCAGCGGCGAGAGCCAGCCAGAACGTCCGGCCAGCGAAAGCGGAAATAGAGCACCAATCCATTGATGATCAACAAAGCGACGCCACTGGTGATGTGGTTATTGATGACAGCGCGGCGGGGATCATCCGGGGCCAGACTACCCAGATCAACCAGGCCAGCCAACGCGGCCACTGCGACAGCAACCCAGGCCAGCAGGAAAGCCCAGTACGCAAAACGCTCATAGTCTGGGTTGCGCCGCCATAGATAGCCCAGGGTAAGCAATACGCCCAGCAGGTAAAGGGCAATAGGGAAGTGGACGAACATAGGATGGAGGGGCCGACCGATCATCAGCCCTCCTTGGCAAACGTGGGACGATCTACTCCGGCTTGCATGTCCTCGTAGCGGGCCAGGGCAAAAAGGAAGGAGGAGAGGCGATTGAGGTAGCGAAGCACCTCCTCGCTCTCCAGCTCCTCTTCGTGTTGCAGCCGCGCAACCGCCCGCTCAGCGCGGCGCACGACGGTGCGAGCCAAGTGCACCAGCGCGCCAGCCTGGCTGTCGCCGGGCAGCACAAAGTTGGTAAAAGGGCCAGTGGCCTGGCCCAAGTCGTCGGTGACGCGCTCCAGCCACTCGGTGCGTTCCCGGGTGATAGAGGGCAACGGCAACTGAGTGCCGGGGGCGGTGGCCAGCTCGGCCATGATGTAATACAGGTCGCGCTCGATAGGTACCAGCAGGTCACGTCCGCGCTGGCTCAGCGGGCCAGCGCGGCACATACCCAGCAAGGCCTGGGCCTCATCCACCTGGCCGTAGGCCTCGGGGCGCAAGTCATATTTGGGAACACGGTCTTTGCCCAGCAAACCGGTGTACCCCTGGTCACCCGTGCGGGTGTATAGTTTGGGGATGCGGGGTGGGTCGTTGGACGGCAAGGGTATCCTCTCGTTTCAAGCGCCTACTCTTGGCACAAGCGCCTCGGCCTGTCCATCGGCATGGTAGCTGCTGCGCACCAGCGGACCGCTCTCCACCCACTGGAAGCCCATGGCCATGCCCTCATCGTGCAGGCGGGCGAATTCGTCGGGATGCCAGTAGCGCATGATGGGCAGGTGATTGCGGGTGGGGCGCAGGTACTGGCCCACGGTTAGGATGTCCACGTCTTGGTCGCGCAGGTCACGCATGACCTGAAGTACCTCGTCCGACGTCTCGCCCAGACCGACCATGATACCCGACTTGGTGACGGCAGCCGGATCCAGTTCTTTCGCCATGTACAATACGCCCAGCGAGCGTTCGTAGATGGCCTGGGGCCTCACGGTTCGATACAGCCGCGGCACGGTTTCAACGTTGTGATTGAGAATCTCGGGCCGCGCGTCCATGACCATCTTCAACGCATCGCGATCGCCTTTGAAATCGGGGATGAGCACTTCGACGCTACAGCCCGGCACGCGCTCGTGAATCAACTCAATACTGCGGGCGAAGATGCGAGCGCCACCATCGGGCAGTTCGTCTCGATTGACGGAGGTGAGCACGGCGTGTCTTAAATTCATACGAGCTACCGCGTCGGCAACGCGCTCCGGCTCGAGTTCGTCAAGCCAGGTAGGACGACCAGTCTTGATATGGCAGAAGCCGCAACTGCGGGTGCAGATGTCGCCCAAGAGCAAAAAGGTGGCGGTGCCACGTTCCCAGCAATGACCAAGGTTGGGACACATGGCCTCTTCGCAGACGGTATGCAGGTTCTTGGCCCGCATCAATTTCCTGAGCCGCTGATAATTTTCGCCGCTGGGCATCTTGACGCGCAGCCAATC
>Ga0209536_100008167_pt1 | contig 15738 bp, 14 predicted proteins | sample DeeMarSeWOR28_12_FD_187461 | JGI IMG/M metagenome (GOLD analysis project Ga0209536, IMG submission 187461) | Marine sediment microbial communities from White Oak River estuary, North Carolina - WOR-2-8_12 (SPAdes) (version 2) | ecosystem: Environmental > Aquatic > Marine > Intertidal zone >...
GCGCCGGCTTCGATCAATTGCTCCTCGGTGGCGGCGAGCACCCCGCTCATCGAGCCGAGGGCTCGAAGGAGCTTCCCGCGCGTCTTCGGGCCGACACCGGGAACGCCATCGAGCTCGCTTTGCAAACGGCGCTTCCTTCCGACCTTCTTCCGAAGCGCGTTCGACGCGCGATGGGTTTCGTCGCGCGCTAGCAACAGCAATGACAGCGCGGAGCTCGACCGCACTGGAATCGCGTTCTTTTGCCCTGGGCGAAAGATGCGATCGCCTTCCTCTTCACCGTTGGCCCTGATTCGCGGCTTTGCGAGCGATGCGATCTCGAGATCGTTCACGCCGATGTCTTCGACGGCACGCACGGCGACGCCGAGCTGGCCCTTGCCGCCGTCCACGACGAGGAGGTCCGGAAGCTCCCAACCTTCCTCTTCGTTCTGGCCCCGCCGCAGGCGCCGCATGAGGACTTCGTACATCGCGCCGTAGTCGTCGCCACCACCGACGCCCTTGACGCGAAAGCTCCGGTAGCGATCCTTGGCCGGAGAGCCGTCCTGGAGCGTTACGAACACGGCCACCGTCTCTTCACCACCGGTGTGCGAGATGTCCACACACTCGATTCGCCGTGGCAAGACCGCTAGGCGCAATTGCTTTTGGAGCCCTTCGAGCCGCACCTCGACGTCCTCGCGGGCGCGTTCTTTCTCCTGATATGCGTGTTCCGCGTTTTCGCGCGCGAGATCGAGGAGCTTCGCTTTTACCCCCCGCTTGGGCTGAACGACGTGGACACGCCGCTTGCGGTTTTCGCTCAAGAGCTCTTCCAACGCCTCGCTCATCTCGATCGGGACAGGAATGAGAATTTCGTCTGGTATCCCAGGTCGCTCCGCGTAGTGCTGACGGAGAAACGCGCCCAGCATTTCGTCGTTCGGCACCGCGACACGGCGCAGCGGGAGTGTGCGTACGCCGAACAAGCGTCCCCCTCGCATACTCAACACAGCGACCTCCACTTGATCGCCCTGTCGGTGAAACCCGATCACGTCCTGGTCCGACTTTTGGACCCCGGCGACGCGTTGCTCTTCCTGCGCTCGCTCGACTGCGCGCAACTGGTCGCGGTATACGGCGGCGCGCTCGTACTCGAAGTCACCCGATGCGCCCTTCATCCGCGCGTCGAGGTCGCGGACGAGCTCGTCGTGACGCCCGTCGAGAAAACGGGCAACGTTCGCCACTTGCGCCCGGTACTCCTCTTGATCGACATCGAGGACGCAAGGGCCCGGACACCGCTTGATTTGATGCTGAAGGCACGGTCGCGAACGCAGCCGAAACTCGGTGTCTGTACAGGTCCGAAGCTGGAAATAGCGGTTGACGAGCCGAAGCGTCTGCCGTGCAGCGGTCGCCGAATGATAAGGACCGAAGTACTGAGCGCCGTCGGGTTTTGGGCGACGCACGACCTCGAGTCGCGGCCATGGCTTCTTGGCGTCGAGCCGCAACGACAGAAACTCCTTGTCGTCGCGAAGCTTCACGTTGTACTTCGGCTGATGCGATTTGATCAGCTGGTTCTCGAGCAGTGCCGCTTCCTTGTCGGTGTGCGTGACGAATGTCTCGATGTCGGTGAGCTCGCGCTCGAGCCTGCTCACGAAGGCACGAAGGTCGCTCGAGCCGGGCTGGAAGTAGCTGCGCACTCGGCTTCGTAGGCTTCGCGCCTTCCCCACGTACAGGACCTTGCCGTCCGCGCCGTGGAAGACGTAAACGCCCGGCGATGCCGGAAGCTTGTCGAGCTTTCGTTGTGCAGCGTCCGCGACCACGCTCGGTCTATACCACCGCTCGAATCACTCGCGCATCGGTCACAATCAGATCGACCGCTGCGTCGAACGGCTCCTCGGGTACTTCCGCGATCAGCTGGAAATCGTAGACGACCGCGCATGCGCACGCTGAAGGAAGCGCCGGCAGCAGTTTGTCGTAGTAGCCGCCGCCGTAGCCGATGCGGTAGCCGCGTGCATCTACTGCCAGCGCAGGAACGAGTGCAAAGTCGACGTCGAAAGGCTCGATGCGGGGCGCGCCTTTCGGGGGCTCCGGCACCGAAAATGCGCCGTCGACGAGCACGGTGTCCGGCTCGATGAGATGCAAGCCGAGTCCGTCCTCGATCACGCGAGGCAGCGCGATGCGTTTCCCGGCGCTTCGAAGCGCTCGAATGATCGGCCCGGTATGCACCTCGTTGCGGATCGAGGCGAACGCGAGAACCGTCTTTGCTCCCGCGAGCTCGGGCAGCGCCAGCACACGCTTTGCGATCTCCTGCGAGCGTGCATCGCGGGCCGACGGAGGAAGCGCTGCGCGCACCGCGCGCATCTGACTACGAACCGCCAGCTTGGCGCGTCGACGGAGCTCCCGTTCGGCGCGCTCCGCGTCGCCCTCGCTCACGGCTCGATTTGCTGTGCCAGCTCCGCGTCCGCTTGCAGCCGCTGGTCGATGCGCCGTATGGCCGCGCCGACGACTTGGCGCGTCTTCGCTTCGATGGCGCCGTGCCGCCGTTCGGTGGCTTGGAGCTCCTCGGCCAAGCCGAGCGCGACGATCGCGAGCAATTGTGCCGGCGACGCGCTTCGTGCCGCCTTGGGGCCAAGCGCATCCACCCGCTCGTTCACGATGTCGGCAAGGCGTTGTAAGTAATTCTCGTCGGCGTCCGAGGACATTCGGTAACGGGCGCCGGCAATCTCGATCTGAACGGTGCGCTTCACGATTGTGGGGAAGGTAGTCCCCGAGCTCCATGGGCGTCAAGGTAGGACATACACACCTATGGGCCCGACGGTTCCGCTGCGATCGGAATCGGGCTGCAGGGGGTTTATCGGTGGAGCCCCAGGCGTGTTATCTTTGATCCCTGGGGGAAGATAGGGGTCATGATCAAGGTCAGCTGCCCGTCGTGTAACGCGGCTTACGACGTGGACGAGAAGCGTTTGCCTACAAACGGGCTTCGTATGCGTTGTCCGAAATGTGAGGAGAGTTTCCAAGTTCACCGGGATGGTTCGACGGCGAAGACCGGCGGGGGCGCCTCACCAGCGTCGTTGAAACCTCCTCGAAGGAAACCCACGCAGGTCGGGCTCGGTCCCAACATGCCGCCGCCTGCGCCGCCTGCGCGCGCCGCCGCGCCGAAGACGCCTCCGTCGGAGTTGCCGATGCCGGCCGAAGAGGTGGATCTCCCCACGCCGTTCGAAGGCGCGGGCTACGCCGACCTGCCAGCCCCGAAGCCGGGCGGTCGTTCGCTGGATTTCGACCCCTTTGCGGCTCCCGGGATTGCAGATCTCCCGGCGCCGAAAACCAAGTCCGAGCCGTCTCCATCCGGTTTCGATCCGTTCGCCGACATGGATCTGCCCGCGCCGTTCGAAGCGCCGGGCGGCACGGATCTTCCGGCACCCATGAAGGGCCGGGGCAGCTCCGAAGTCGATCTCCCGACACCGATGCGCGGCGGGCAAGCCCGCGCGCTCGACCCGCTCGGCGAGGAGGTCGACCTACCCATGGCGCTGACCGACGCCGAGCTTCCGAAGCCGATGCGGGAATCCAACGTGCCGGAGCCGATTTCGTTCGAATCCGATCTTCCCATGGGTCGGGGGGAGCAGGACCTGCCTGTGGCACGGCCAGACTTCGCGGACGTCGAGCTCGACGGGCCCGCGCGGATGCATGGGGGCGGCCCGATCGAGCTGGACCTCCCTGACGGCGACGACCTCGACCTCGACCTCGAGCTCGACACGGACATCGATCCACCCGCCCAGCAGCCGGCTCCACCGCCGCCCTTGGGCCAGCCGTTCGGGGCACCCAGCCCCAGTCCCATGAGTCGAGATTCCGCGGAGTTAGATCTACCGGCTTCGGACGAGCTCGAATTCTCCGAGCTGCCCGACGCGGGCGACGGTGTGCATCGCATGCCTCATCCGGGTGGCGCGCGTCCGGAAGTCTCGATGGCGCCCGATGCACCCAAGCGCAGACTCGCGCTCAAGCGCCCCCAATGGCTGATGAAGCTCGTCGCGGTGCTTGCGGCCGTCGTGGTCATCGTCGGCGCGGGCTTCTACTCGGGCACGACCAAGTACGGCTTGTTCGGCATGCACCTGGTGGAGCCGTTCCTTCCCGCGTCGGGAGATGAGGTCGTCGTGACCCAAGCGATCGAGTCGGCCGAGCTTGCCGCGGCCGCGGACACCTACGGGGCTACGCGCTTGGTACTCGCCCAGCTCGCTGCCGAGCGCCGGGACGCAGGGCTCAATCGTTCGCTCGTGGCACGGAGCCTGTTGCACGAGTCGTACTATCAAATCCGGTTCGGACGAGACGCGGAGAGCGACAGCGTTGCGGACGAGCTGCGACTTCACTTGCAGCGGCGTGGCGATGAAGCGCCCCGGATTCACGTCGCCCTCGCGGCTGACGCGCTTCGGAACGCCGACACCGCAACGGCAATGGCGGAAATCACTCTCGCGGCCCAGGAGGACCCGACCGATACCTACGTCGACCTCGTCTTAGGCGAGATCGCGCTGAGGAAACGGGAGGGCCAAACCGCGGTCGACGCCTTCACTCGCGCCTTGCAGAAACACGATAGCGCTCGCGCCCAATGGGGCCTGTCTCGAGCGTATCGTGTCCTCGGCAAACGGGAGCCGTCGGTCGCTGCCGCAAAGGCGACACTGAAGGCGAGCCCCAACCATGCCGGGGCCCGCATCGCCGTCGCTGAACAGCAGGTCTTGGATGGGGAGATCGAGGAGGCCGACGCGCTTCTTCAGGCCCCGGCCGGGCTCGAGCCGGTCGAGGGTGTGACGCTCCAGGTTGCCCGTTCGGAGAAGTCGGCAGCCTTGGGGCTCATCGCACAAATCGAGGAGCAGCGCGGCCGGTTGGGTGCGGCGCGAGAGATGTTTGAAAAGGCAATCGAGCTCGACACCAGCAATACCGAAGCCGCCCTCGGTGCGGCCCGATTGGTCTTACTGGAAGGCGTCTACCAGGACGCGCTCGCGCGTTTCCAAACGGTGCTCGGTTCGGAGGTCGCTCCCGGCGCGCCGGTCGATTCGACTGGCAAGCCCCGCGTCATCGTCGACGCCAAGCTCGGCGCGGCCGAGGCGTTGCTCGCCATGGACAAGGCCGAGGATGCGAAGAAGCTGCTCGCGGATCTGCAGACCCCGGAACCTGTCAACGCCAAAGTCGAAATCTGGCAGGGGAAGGTTGCCGCCGCGCTCGGCGAGAGCAAGGAGGCCGTCCGCCACTTCCGCAACGCAATCACGCTCGACCCGAGCGCCATCGGCGCGTACATGGCGCTCGCGATTCACTACGCGGATACGCGACGCCCGGGCGAGGCAGTCGCCGTTCTCGTCGAGGCCCAGAAGAACGTCGATATCACGGCGGAGGTTCGTCGCCTGCTCGGCTGGGCCGAGCTTCAGCGGGGACGACTCGACGAAGCCATCGAGCAGTTCGCAGCGGCGCTGCAAATGGAGCCCCGCGACTCGTCCGCCGAGTTTGGGTTGGCCGAAGCCTATCGGCGCAAGCGGATGTTCCCCGAAGCGGCTGCCTCACTCGCCAAGGTCGAAGAGTTCGACGCGAAGTTCCCCGGTTTGCTCTTGGAGAAGGGACGACTTGCCGAAGCCCAGGGCGACATGGAGGGTGCGATCGCTGGCTACCGCGCGGCGCTTGCCGAGTCCCCTGACGACGCGGCGCTGAAGTCGCGCCTCGGCGCGGCGCTGGTGCTCAGGGGCGAGCTCGCCGAGGCCGAAGCTCTGCTCCGCGATGTGCTCAAGGTGCAGCCGTACTCGGCGGAGGCGGAGCACTTCCTCGGTCGAATCGAGCTCCGGCGCGGCCAGGTCGAATCATCTCGACAAGGGTTCGAGCGCGCGGCGCGCCTCGCGCCGGACAACGGCACTTACCGGATGTACGTTGCCTGGGCCGCGTTGGAGTCGAACGAAATGACGACGGCGCTACGCGACCTGGACGCAGCGCTGAAGTTGGATCCGAACCTCGGCGACGCCTACTGGCTGCGCGCCCGCATTCGAATCCAGGCGGGGACAGTCCGCGACGCGCTCATCGATCTGCAACGGGCGCTCGAGCTGAACCCGAGCCGGGTCGAGGCGTGGGCCGCCATGGGCGAGTGCCACTATCAGCTCGGTCAGGTGAAGGAAGCGATCAACGACTTCGAGCAAGCAGTCGCGGGTCAGCCCGACAACGCCTACTGGTGGTACCGCTTGGGCCGATTGCAGCTCGACGAGGGAATGCGCCAAAAAGCGTTCGCCTCGTTCTCGACTTCGGTATCGCTCGGCGACGAGGCACCGAAGAAGCACGGTTGGCTGGCCGATTCGCACCGTCTCATCGGTGACATCTACTACGACCAGGGCAAGCGGCAGGACGCGATCGTCGAGTATGGACGCTACCTCGAGCTCGCGGATCGGGACGCGATCGACCGGGTCGATGTCGAGAACAAGCTCCGCAAGATGAGCCAAGGCCTGAACTGAGGCTCGAGGCCCACGGCGCGATGCGCAGCATCGGCTTTGCAAGCTCAGTCGAGCTGGTCGGCACCAAACGCGTCGGGAAGGAGCGCACCGAGCGCGTACTCCGCGTGTGTATCATCGGTAAAGCTTCGTATGGGGAGCTCGGCTGAGAGCTCGGCCAGGCACTGTCGGCAGATGCCGCATGGCGGTGTCGGTCGCTTGGCTCCCGTGGCAATGGCAAGGGCCACGAAGTCCCGTTCTCCGGAGGCGACAGCTGCGGCCAACGCTGCACGCTCCGCGCAGATCGTCGCCCCGTAGCTCGCGTTTTCGACGTTGCAGCCGATGAACACCGCGCCGTTCCGTGCCTGAAGCGCCGCTCCGACGGCGAATCCGGAGTAGGGCGCATAGGCCTGCGCGCGCGCATCCCTGGCGGCTCGTCTGAGTTGTTCCCATGCATGCTCGTCCATCACATCGACTCCAAGATGCCGGTGATGAGTGATTCAAACCGCGGCTGCACGCGGGCCGCCGTGTCTTTCACCTCATCGTGGCTCAATGGGCCGTCCGAGATGCCGGCGGCAAGATTCGAGATGCACGAGATGCCGAGGACAGCGAGGCCGAGGTGACGCGCGGCAAGCACTTCGAGGACCGTGCTCATGCCGACGGCGTCCGCGCCGAGTGTCCGCAGCATGCGCACCTCGGCGGGCGTTTCATAGGCCGGGCCCAACAGGCCCGCGTAGATCCCTTGCTGGAGCTCGAAGCCAAGCCGTCCGGCCACAGCGCTCGCCGTTTCGATCAAGCCTCGGTCGTACGCGGCGCTCATGTCGACGAATCTTTCGCCCAGCCGTTCGTCGTTCGGTCCGAGCAGGCTGCTCGTGCCGGTCAGATTGAGCTGGTCGGTGATCGCCATCAGGTCGCCGGGCACGAACGCTGACGCGATACCGCCTGCTGCGTTGGTGATGATCAGCGTGCGCGCGCCCAGCTGCGCCATGAGTCGCACGCCGAAGACCACTTCATGCGGGGACCGGCCTTCGTAGAGGTGCGCCCGCCCTTGCATGGCGGCGACCCTCCGCCCGGCTTTGGTGCCGATGACCAAGTTGCCCGCATGCCCCGACACACCGATGGTGGGCATATTCGGGATCTCCGCGTAGGGAATCGAGCGCGCGCCCTCCAGACCGTCGGCGTAGGCGCCCAGGCCCGAGCCTAGCACCAGGGCGACATCGATCGGTCCGCTTCGATCGGCGATCGCGTCCTTCGCTTCGAGGATCCCCTCCATCATCGCATCCGCATTGTACGCCACCTCGGCTATAGTGCCCGCCGGATGACGAAACGAGCTGCAATCGCCTGCCTGTTGCTTCAGCTTGGCTGTTCGGGAAGAGCCGTCGATGGGCCCTCCGCGGAAACTGCGCGTGAGGTCGTGGAGGAGGACGAGGTTCCCGAAGTCGTCGAGCCACTGACGCTCGTCTCGATCGTCCCCATCGCGACGGCTCAAGAGATACCGAGGGATTGCAGAAATCCGATCGAGGAAACCTGCAATGCGATCGATGACGACTGCGACGGGGTGATCGACGACGGTTGCGGCTACGGGACTGGCTTCATTCAGGTCACCGTCTCCTGGGACACCGGGGCCGACATCGATCTCTACGTCACCGGTCCGCTCGGGGACACCTTGAGCTTTCAACGCCCGTCGACGCCTTCGGGCGCCCGCGTCGACCACTCGGGTCGCGGCGATTGCAGCAGCTCGATGGAAAACGCGCGAATCGAGAACATTCGTTGGGTCGGCAGGCGCCCGATGGGCGGCATTTACGAAGTAGAGCTCAGATACTGGGGCGAATGCATCACTGGCGGAGGTCCGACCAACGTCACCGTCTCGGTTGCCGTCGGTCGTGAGATCGCGGGTCAGTATGTTCAAAGCCTCCTTCCCGGCGAGCGCATCAGGGTGCTGCGCTTCGTCGTGCAATGAGCACAGCCCGCGATCGCGCGTGGCTAGCGCTTGGCTTGCTGTTGCAGGGGATCGTCTTCGCCGGGTCCGCAGCCGCTGCGGAGCGCGGTGAGCCGCCTTCCCTAATCGTCTTCGGAATCGCCGCCTCGTTCGTTCCCTACGGCGTCGTGCTCGTGTTTTCGCGCAGCTTGACCGGTGTTCCTGCGCCCGGCCTCTTCGCCGCCGCGACCACCGCTGCTCTTGGCGCCATCTGGTTGCTCGCCCCGCCCGTGCTGTCCGATGACCTCTATCGCTACGTTTGGGAGGGAAGGCTTTGGCTCGAGGGCTTCAACCCCTACGGGATCGCGCCCGACGACCCGTCGTTGGCCCCGCTTCGAGACGAGCTCTGGGCGTCGATCAACAACAAGTCGCTCGCGACCGTGTATCCGCCGTTGTCCCAGTTGCTATTCGCGATCTCGGCTTGGCTCGGCGGCGGCATCGTTACGGTGAAACTCCTCGCGCTCGGCGGCCTGGTGGCCACGGTTGGCTGGGTTGCGAGGGTCACGGGGGAGATCCGCGTCGCACTTGCGATTGGTGCGAATCCGCTCCTTTCGGCGGAGAGCGCGCTCAACGGCCATTTCGACGTCTTGGTCGGCGCCGCGTTCTTTACCGTCGCTTGGGCGTTGTCGCAGCATCGTTTCGTACGAGCGGGAGTTGCGATCAGCTTTGCGGTCGGCCTGAAAGTCGTGGGTCTCGTCGTGCTGCCGCTCTTGTGGCGCAGACCGAAGGCGCTCCTGGCAACGGCGTTTGCCTCGGCGCTTCTGCTCGCTCCATTGGTGTGGTCTCGAACGCCGAATGATCCAACTTCGGGGACAGGCCAGTTCGCAACACGCTGGCAGGGAAACGAGAGTGTCTTCGCCGTCGTCGATTGGCTCACCCGCCAATTCGTCGCAGAGAGCTCCGCCCGCCTCGTTGCGAGGATAGTGGTCGCCGTAATCTTGCTCGCGGTCGTCGTGTTGATCCTCCGGCGTGGCGTACCGGCAGCGCGGGCGACCCGAATCCTGGTTTGGACCGTCCTGCTGCTCTCGCCTCAGGTGCACCCTTGGTACCTCGCTTGGCTTCTGCCCTTGGACCTCGCCGCGGGTGGTCACGCCGCGTTGATTTGGAGCGCCGCCGCGCTTTGCGCCTACGCGCCCCTCGATGCTTGGGCGCAGAGCGGTGTTTGGGACATGCCCCTCTGGATGCAGATCTCCGAGTACGCGGCCGTCGCGATTGCCTTGTTCTTCGATTTTCGAAGCAATTCTAAGCGGTTTGCCTAGGTTCCAGGGTGGACGCGGGGAGGCTCCTGTTTCGACTTGCAGGGAGGGCCGGAGCCCTTAGACTACGCGGCCCTGAAACCACAGGGTCTTACGGATTCAGCATGTACGCGGTCATTCAAACAGGCGGAAAACAGTATCGGGTTGCCGAGGGCGACACGATTCGCGTCGAAAAGCTCGAGGGCGACGTCGGCTCCAAGGTCGAGTTCGACGATGTGCTCATGGTCGGCGGCGAGAAGGTCGTAGTTGGCAAGCCGCACGTCAGCGGCGCCAAGGTCACGGCTGAGATCATCGCTCAGGACCTTGCCAAGAAGATCATCGTCTTCAAGATGAAGCGGCGGAAGGGCTATCGGAACCGCCGTGGTCACCGGCAACCGTACACCGAGCTCCGCATCCAGAGCGTGAAAGGCTAAGGCACCGCCATGGCACATAAGAAAGGTCAGGGCTCGTCCCGCAACGGTCGCGACTCCAAGCCGCAGTACCGCGGGGTCAAGGTTTTCGGTGGGCAGCAAGTCCCCGCAGGCTCCATCCTGGTGCGCCAGGTGGGCCAGACGTTCCACCCGGGCGCAAACGTCGGCGTCGGTAAGGACTACACGCTCTGGGCCAAGGTCGATGGCGTAGTCACCTTCGAGCGCCGCGGCCGCGACGGTAAGCGCGTAAGCGTCTATCCCGCCGACAACTGAGCGACTCCTTGCAGGAGCGTTTCCCCGCGCCCGAGTTCGAATCCCCCACGGGGAGTGTCTTTCCGCCACCCGCCAGCCGTAGGGTCTACTGCAACCGCAACATGCGGCTCGACCAAATCAAAGTGGTCGGGTTCGACATGGACTATACGCTCGCGATCTATCGCCAATCCGAGATGGATCGACAGAGCATCGAGGCCACGGTCAGCAAGCTGGTCGAACGGGGCTATCCTGAAGAGCTCCTGACGATGAAGTACCGGACCGACTTCCCGATCCGAGGGCTCCTGATCGATCGTAAGCTCGGCAATGTCCTCAAGATGGACCGCCACCGGTACGTCAAGAGGGCGTACCACGGCTTTCGGAAGCTCACGCGCGAGGAGCGCCGGAGCGCCTACCACACCCGCCGCCTCCGGCCGGGCACCCGCAGGTACCATTGGGTCGATACCCTCTATGGGCTCTCCGAGGTCGCCGTGTACGCCGCCGTGGTCGACCACATGGAAACCCACGGCGGATCGGTCGACTACGGCAAACTCTTCACCGACATCCGGGACTGCGCGGACCTCTCGCATCAGGACGGCTCGATCCTGGATGCGGTCCTCGGGGACCTCCGGCGCTACGTCGAGCGCGACCCGGAGCTCGGCGTCCTGCTTCACAAGCTTCGGAGCGCTGGCAAGCGGCTGTTCCTGCTCACCAACTCCGGACCCGAATACTCCGACGCGATGATGTCGTACCTCCTGGGCGACTCGCTCGGTGAGTACCCGAGCTGGCGAAACTACTTCGACTACGTGGTGACTGCGTCTAAAAAGCCCAGTTTTTTCATGGGAAATGCCCCATTCACGGATCTGGACTCGGGGGAGGAGACCCACGAAGTCGAGCGTGGCCGGATGTACATGGGCGGAAACTTTTCCGACTTCCAGCGGTCGCTCGGGTACACCGGCGACGAGGTGCTCTACGTCGGTGATCACATCTACGGCGACGTCCTTCGCGCCAAGAAGGAGTCCACATGGCGCACCGCCATGATCATCCAGGAGATGGATGATGAGTTGCGTGTCCATCGTGAGCACGCCATCAGCTTCGAGCGCGCGGCCTCCCTCCAGCAGACGCAGGGAGCAGTTCATGACCAGCTTCGCGAGCAACAGGCGCGCCTCAAGCGAGTCGAACGCAAGCTAGGCGATCCGGATCTAGGCACCGAAAAGGCCTCCTGGGAGGCCAAACGGGTGCTTCACCGCCGCTCGATCGACCGGCTCCGAAGCCAACTGAAGGAGCTCGACGCAGAACGTCTCGAGCTGGACGACGCGCTCGATCAGGCCTTTCATCCGTTCTGGGGCTCGATCTTCAAGGCAGGCGGTGAGGTGTCGAGCTTCGGGAACCAGGTCGAGCAGTACGCGTGCATCTACACCTCGCGCGCCAGCAACCTCGCCCAGTACTCTCCCATGCACTACTTCCAGAGTCCGAGGCATCGGATGCCGCACGAGAGCTGAGTCGAACGCGAAGAATTATTGTCCGTGGTGGGCCCCGGCTGTTTATACTGCGGTCTCACTCACAATGGAGCGTGTCATGGCGAAAGCAGCCGCAAAAAAGACCAATAAGAAGAAAACCGCAAAGAAGCGGACGGCGAAGAAATCGCCGGCCAAAAAGAAAACCGTGAAGAAGGCAGCCAAGAAGGCGGCACCGAAGAAGGCGGCCAAGAAGAAGGCGGCACCGAAGAAGGCGGCCAAGAAGAAGACCGTGAAAGCGGAGGCCGCAGCGTTGAAGAAGGCGGCCAAGAAGCGCACCGCTGCCATCAAGAAGAAGATCGCCAAGGCAGCCAAGGACGCCGAGAAAGAGGCGCAGAAGCGCATCAAGAAGGCAAAGGCCACCGCAAAGAAGCGTAGGGCTGTGACCAAGAAGAAGGCGGCGAAGGCGATTCACGATCTCGAGAAGAAGATCGACGAAGCAACCAAGGACCTGAAGGCCGCGACCACGAAGAAGCCGGCGAAGAAAAAGAAGAAGCCGGCCAAGAAGAAGTAGATTCGATTACATGAACTTCAAAAGGGGACACGCTCAATGAGCGGGGTCCCCTTTTTTTCGTGCTGGCCCCGTGGAGCGACTTCGTCCCCACGGGGCTGCACGCTGCCGCTGCACGCAGGCGCTGCCGCCGAATGCTGCCGCTGCCGCTGTCGTTGTCAGGTGACGGGGTGGAGCCAAGGGGGATCGAACCCCTGACCTTCGCACTGCCAGTGCGACGCTCTCCCAGCTGAGCTATGGCCCCAAAAGGAGCAGCGGCTTAGCACCCCACGCGGTCCACGCAAACACGGGGACACGCTCCCCCACCGCGACCCCTCTAATTCCGCGAGGTTGTGGACCCAACCGCGAAAACACGGCTCCACCGCTCTCCGACCTGCCTACACCAGTACTGACGACTTCACGAGCGGGAGACGCGGAGCCGTGCAACCACCGCTCGACCGGGCCCAGACTTGCGCAAATAGAAGACACCTCCTGCGTCGGCCCCCGGCTGGGACTCCCATATCCGGCTGACGAAACCGTCACTTGGTGGCACCGGAAGGACCCAATCGATGACGCCGTCGCCCTCCTGATCGATCTCGACCGTCACCATCGCACCTCGCTCGACGTCGCTGACCACCTCGATGCGCACGGAAGAAGCGCTGCGCGCCGCTGGAGAAGAAAGTGAAACCGGAGCGCCGACGAGCTCGACCCCGTAGTCGTTGCTGTGCCACGTCGCGACCTTCCGAATCTCACCCTCCTCCAACTCCCAAACGCAGAGGCGGTCGCCGCACCAAAGCTGAAAGCCTGCGTCTTCGATCAGGTCGGTTTCACATGTGGCCGCCGTGCTCAGGAAGCCGGCCGCCGCCAAAAGAAACGCTGTTGATCGTCTCATGACCGACTCCCGAAGTGAAAACTGATGCCAAGGAGAAGGACACCTCCGCCACTCTGGTGTCGGTCTCCCAGTAGGTTCTTGGGGGAGGGCGCGTAGAAGTAGCCACCCTGCGTGAAGAAGCCGACGTGGCGGCTGGTCAGCTCGAGGCCCCCGAGTCCTGCGATGTTGTAGCCTACGTCGACCTCGCGGAAGCGAGTCTGCTCGGGGCTCGAGGTCGTCCGCACGTAGAGACGGGTTCCGGTGAAGGTCGGGCCGACGCCAAACTGTGCGTAGACGCGAAACCAGTGTGTAACGGGATAGAAGGCCCGGAGGTGAACATCGAGCGTCCAGGTGTTCCAGTTGAAGTGGTCGTCGTCCCCGATGCCGCTGTCGCGATTCCATTCTTGTTTGTCGAGTCGGTTGGTTTGAAGAAGTAGGCTGAAATACCGGACGACAATCGTTTCCAACGCCGCCGAGAAGCGAAACTGAGAAGTGGTCCAGTGTTCGAACCCAAAGGTCTCGAGCGTGCGCGTGTATGCGGTGTCACGAGGCGCCCAGCCGCCACCGAGGCCCAGCTCGAGACCGATCCTTTGACCCTCGACGAAGAGCTGGTCCTCCGCGGCAGCCTCCACCGCTGCGCTCAGGCAGCCAGTCACCATCGCCAAAGCGACCAAGTGATGAAAGCGCATGGAAGAAGAAAGATGCAAACCCCATGCCGGCGCGAAACCCCAAGGTTTCGAGGTCAGCGCAGGCAGACATATGACTCGAGGTGCACGCACTGTGCCTGCAGGTCACACCTGAGCCAACCACGCGGCGATTTGTTGACCTCCGGGCTCTCCAAAGCGAAAGGAAGGAACGATGCGCTTCGTCGTATGCTGTCTGCTTCTTCTGACCGCGTGCAGCGGTTACGACGACCTGCAGCTGCTCGAGCTCGAGAGTATCGAGCCTCCGCAGATCGAGCCCGGTACCACCCTTCGGATTCACGGCCGCGGTTTTGCCTTGGGGCGCCCGGCCATTGTGGAGCTCCGAGGCTCGGTGCATCGGCCGGGAACTTCGGTGAGCAGGATCGAGGTCGGCCTCGAGGGCCTCGTCCGATCCGAATCACTGATCGAGGTGCCCATCGGGGCGGAGCTGATCGATGCGCTCGGCGGCCGCGCCACCTTCGACGGCGAGCTCCGGGTCGCTTTCCTCGCCGCCGACCGCCAGCGTCATGTGTTCGCCTCGGAGCCCGTCCGACTCGACTTCCTGCCGGACACTACCACCCAGCTTCGATCGGAGGGCATGCACGAAGAGCAAAGCGAGCTCGCGCAAGCCGAGGGGTTCGGTCTTCAGCTCTCCAAGGAAGAGCTCGGAACGGTGGGCGTGCGGGTGTCGAGGGTCGACCCTGGCGGGCTGGCTGCGCGGCAAGGGGTCGAGCCCGGCGATACCGTCCTGGGGCTCGATGGTGTGAGCGTGTACGGCTGGCGCGACTTCGCGCCGGATCCGAGCAGGACGGAATCAACCGTTCTGGTTTCCCGCGAAGGTCTTCGCGGCGTTCACGCGCTTCGCTGGCCCCACGAGGCGACCGAGCGCGCGCGTGATCCATTGTCGATGGCGATCTTCGTGCTGCTCGGCCTATTGCTCGGGTGGTGTTCGCCGGCCGCGCTCTGCCTACGCGCCCATCATGTACGGACTGCAGCGCCGGTCTGGCTGATGCGCGCGAGCCTCGTTGCGGCGTTCTCCGCATTGATGCTCTGCCTACCCGCGCTTCAATGGACCACGATGTGGATTCTCGCTCTCGGTACCTTTGCTGCATTGTTTGCGCTGGCGACGCGAGAGCGCACCGGGACGACGAGCTTTGCGTTGGCCGTGGGCTCGACCCTGACGGTGATGTTGGTGGCACGCACCGCCAGCGTGACCGAAATCATCGCTGCGCAGGGTCCCGAGATCTTACGATGGTTCGTTTTCCAATCACCCGCGTCGTCGATCGCTTTCGTGGCGTACCTGGTCAGCTTGGGCGCAGTCTGCGCGCGTCCACGCGTTTCCGCGTCGCTCTATGCAGCGCCAGCGGCCGTGTTGGGCGCGGCCCTGTTTCTCGGTGGCTGGCCGCTCGCCGGCTCGTTGGTCGGGATGGCCATTCTCAGCGCGAAAGCGGCCGCGCTCCTCGTTGCGGCCCACGCCCTCGAAATGCCGACGCGGATCTCGGCTGGTCTCAGTGCGGCGGGACTCGCGCTCGGCGTGGTCGGTCTTTCGGTCGACCTGGGCGCGCTTTTTCCCCAATGGAGCGCGCTCGCGGTTGGGGCATTCTGCGCCCTCGGCGCGCGTGCGATCGCGCCGCCGCTGCGCCGAAGCGCGGAGCCGATCCCGGCCTGACTCGCGACTACGCCGACTCCTCGAGGAAGTCTTGGAGCAGGGCGCGCTGATCGCTGGACGGCGAGAGAAACTGCATCCCCGCCTCGTGTCCACGAGCACCGGCAGGCTTGACCCAGCGAATCGAGGCCGCGCATTCAAATGTCCCGCGGTTCGGGTCTTCAATGCCATCCTGGGTCAGGAAGAAGCTCACGGTGACAACTTC
>Ga0209536_100008168_pt1 | contig 15737 bp, 13 predicted proteins | sample DeeMarSeWOR28_12_FD_187461 | JGI IMG/M metagenome (GOLD analysis project Ga0209536, IMG submission 187461) | Marine sediment microbial communities from White Oak River estuary, North Carolina - WOR-2-8_12 (SPAdes) (version 2) | ecosystem: Environmental > Aquatic > Marine > Intertidal zone >...
ATATGTTCCACTCCATGATCGGGGTGTTGCCGGCCGCCATCAGCACGATCATGGTTTCGCCCACGGCCCGTCCCAGACCGATCATCATTGCCGAAAAGAGACCGCTCATTGCAGGAGGAATGATCACTCGCACGGCAGTCTGCCACGGAGTGGCACCAGCCCCCAAAGAGGCTGCACGTAAGTGTTCGGGAACTGCGGAAAGAGCGTCCTCGGCGATGGTGTAGATGATGGGAATAATGGCAAATCCCATCACGAATCCGACCACCAGCGCATTGCGCTGGACATAGGTGTCGATATATGAACCACGCGGATCCCATCCCACCGAGCTGAGGATCCAGGCGGCCGCTAATGCTAGCCCGACCGCGAGAATGGCTGTGCCGAGATACTTCATGAGGTCGAAGCAAGCAAACCGAGTACGTGACCAACCATCGGCTACGCGCCGGAACCAGGGATTAATGGCGCGGCTTTGGAGGAAAGCTGCGGATATACCACTGATTGGCAGCAACAGGAACAACCAGCCCCCCAGGCCTGAACCGATCTGGCCGTCGAGCCAGGCCATGATGTCGCCACTGAACAAAGCACTCTCCACGGGTTGGCCAATTCGCATGGCGATCAAGGTCCCCAACGGCAACATGGCCAACATGAACAGCAATTTGTATTTGCCGAGGCGGGCCGACATTCGCTGTGGCAAGAGCTGCCATAAGTGAGCGCCCAACAAGAAAGCAAGTGGCACAGTTACGAAAGCGGCCAGAGTATGCGGGACGAATTTCTCGATGAACGGAGCGAATACCAGGGCAGCCAGGAAACCCAGGACGACGCTGGGCAAGCTGGCCATCATTTCAATGACAGGCTTGATGTGTACCTTCAGACGCGGATGCAGAAACTCGCTGGTGTAAATGGCGGCCAAGAGAGCCAGTGGCAGGCCAAACAGCATGGAATAGAGGGTGGCTTTGAGGGTGCCGAAAATTAGGGGCGCCAGGCTGTACTTTGGTTCGAATTCGTCCGTGCCACTAGACGACTGCCAAACCATTGCGGGTTCGTTGTATCCCTCGTACCAGACAGGTAAGAGCAAAGATTTAAAAGTCGTCTCGGGGTGAGGGGCGTCGATAGACCAGTAGGTGAGCTGGTTTCCAGCAATCGCCAACAAAGCGTCGTCGCGGGGAGAGATTGTCAATCCGACCACCGAGCCTGCGGAGGTGGGCATCCGAGCTTCTCCCAGTCGACGACCGCTGGTGACATGAAAAAGGCGAACTGTCCCGTCGGCATCACCGGACGCGAGCATGCGGCCGCGCGCGGAAGCGGTCAGGGCCGTGACCGCGCTTTCGCCGACGAACAGTTCGTGAGCTTTGACTAAAAGAGTTCCGTCAGGAGTGTTTGCCTCTTTGGGGCGGATGCGGTACCAGATTGCCAGGTTGCCATGGCTGTCACCGACTGTTAGCGATGCCCTACCGATTTGGAAACCCAGTGCTGTCAGGACCACACCTGGTTCGGGTACCAAATCCATGGCTTCAGCCATTACCGGTAGCGAGATATTTCGGGTGTCGTAACGAAGTAGCCGGCCGTCCTCCCAAGCAACGAAAACATTGTCGCCGAGACCAGAGAGGAGGAGGTGGTGAGGCATAGGACCGGCGGCGGCCAAATCCAAAGGTTTCCGGCCACGGGACAGCTTGGTCGTCACTACGCCAGTGAGTAGGTTGGTTCTTTGCGACACCGAACCGGTATGAAGTACTCGCTCCGCGTCCAAGGCGGCAAACATCGGCCCCGTATTCATGACGGTCTGGTCCAAGAGTACGATTGCCTGGCTACTCACTTCGACCGGTTGTGCAAGCTCCAACAACAACCTTTGGTGGCGATACTGGCCCTCCGGAGTGCGCTCAACCACGCCACCCCGATATATTGCCATACTCCCGATGGGCAAGTCCCTCAACTCCGCTGGCATCTCTTCCGGTGGGATGAATTCGGTATGGAAGCCGATGTTACCCATTTGTACGGTTCCGTCTGGGTAACCGAAGGCACATTGCTTCCCCTGGATTGAGAATGACCAGGCCGAGGGTGTTATATGGTTCGGCCAGGGAAGCCGCTCCAGAAGCACACCGTCGTCCAATCGCCGAGTCTCGATGGAGCCGTCGGTGAAGAAGGTCCAAGACATGGTGAGGTACTCGTTGAGACCGAGTTTGGCGGCACGGTCGGGACCGGTGGTCGGTTCTACTGTGTGCCCACCGCTGGGAGGCATTTTGGCCGGTAAGAAGAGCGGGATGACCACCCAGAAGAGAAAAACGCCGACGAGCGACACGGCTACAATACTGCCGATACCGCCTGATGTGATCATCAAACGTGCTACACGGTCGGCAATGATCACACTCTTCTTAGGCGACCGGGCGCGTCTGCGCCCGGTAAAATGCTTGTGACTGTTACTGTGCCGATTCATCTCGATCGCCCTTCAACCGCCCAGTGTGATCAAGTCAAAGCGCATAGCCTAAAATGTTGCAGCGAGGCCGACTGACTCGAGCTCCTGGCGGGCGATGACGGCGGGGACAGGGAAGTAGCCGTCCTTGACCACGTCTAGCTGGCCTTGTTGACTGAAGACGAATTTTATGAATTCGCGACGCAATGGATCCAGATCTGAACCCGGTTTGTAATTCACACTCAGGTAAAGGAAACGTGCCAAGGGGTACTCGCCTGAGTAAGCATATTCGGGAGTTGCAGGCACGAACGGCGTGTTTTTTTCCACGGTCAGCGGCACCGCGCGCACATCCGCTGTCTTGTATCCTATACCACTGTAACCGATTGCGTACTTGTCGCTCGCAACACCCTGCACGACCGATGAGCTGCCAGGTTGTTCTTTTACTTCGTCCTTGTAGTCGCCTTTGTACAAGGCATGCTCTTTCAGATAGCCATAGGTACCGGAAGCGGCGTTACGGCCGTATAGGCTGATGGGCTTGTTCTTCCATTCGCCAGTCAAGCCGAGATCGCCCCAGGTGCGGATATCCTGGGGATAACCGCCCTTGCGGGTTTTGGAGAAGACAGCGTCGACCTGTTGCAGAGTCAGTCCGGAGATAGGATTGTCCTTGTGAACATAGATGGCGAGCATGTCGATACTGGTCCGCAACTGTGTCGGTTTGTAACCGAAGCGTTCTTCGAAGGTATCGATTTCCTTGTTTTTCATTTGACGGCTCATCGGGCCGAAGTGAGCTGTGCCGTTGATCAAAGCGGGTGGGGCAGTAGATGATCCCTTCCCTTCGATTTCGATTTGCACGTTGGGGTACATGGCCAGGAAACCCTCGGCCCAAAGGGTCATCTCGTTGTTCATGGTGTCCGAGCCAATGCTCTTGATGTTGCCCGCAATGCCTTGTACCGGTTCGTAAACCGGCAGCATGGGGTCGACCTCGACAGCGGCAACTGCGAAGCTCACCACCATAACAACAGTGATACCTGCGGAAATCCCCTTCATCAGCCATTTGGACATCATCCACTTGGACATGGGCATGTCAGTATTCCTTTTCTAAGGGTTCACTCTTTCAATGCTCGAATTTGCTTGATTTTCGCCCGTAGCGAATTGCGGCGTCGACCTTGAGCGGAAACGGTAGTCAAAGGTTGTAAAGCCCGTGCAAGGCGATTGTTAATTTTCTGTTAGAATTGAAGAAGAGCCGTTTGGGGGAGAGTTGAGTGATCAAAGATACGTGTAAATGAGAATTCATGTTCAACGGACTGAATCCAACCAAGAGTACCGGGATCATGAACAGGGATGGGGTTTCGGCTAGTTGTTCGTTATTCCAGGCCGTGGTAAGATCAACCGGTCTCATCTTCCCAGACCAAAGGTGACGCCTTGGGATCGAACGGTAATCCTCCTGCAATGGACAACGTACTCCCTATTTACATCGTGTCGGGTGGGACGGGAGCCAGTGGCGAGCAGCTTCTCAATACGGTCCTGGTCCAGTTTCCGAGGGCCGAGGTCAGGATTCACAAGGTAGCGGGAGTGACGGAACGCGAACAAGTCGAAGAGGTCGTCGATATGGCCGCCTCCACCCACGGCTTCATCGTCCACACCCTTGTAAACGCCGACTTCAGACGCGTGCTACTCCAGAGGGGGCACGAGAAACGTGTTCCCAACGTTGATCTCATGGGTGCTTTGGTGTCGCGCTTGACTGATAAGTTGGGCCAGGATCCCATCGTTCAGCCGGGTCTGTATCATAAACTGCATCGGGCCTATTTCGAACGGGTCGAAGCGATCGAGTTCTCCATTGCCCATGACGACGGCCAGAACCTGCACGATCTGAACCAATCCGAAATCGTGATACTCGGTGTTTCCCGCGCCGGCAAGACTCCGTTGAGCATGTACCTTTCCATGATGGGGTGGAAGGTTGCCAACATCCCCTTGGTCATGGGGATACCGGCACCCAAAGAGTTGTCTTCGTTGGATCGCCGCCGAATCATTGGCCTGCGTATCGATTACGATCAGCTGTTGCTTCATCGTCAGAAACGTCAAAGTGGTCTGGGTATGACGGGGCCGACCCTCTACACCGAACCCGCCAAGATTTTCGACGAGATAGAGGAGGCGCGGAAGATATACCGGCGAGGACGCTACGCCACCATCAATGTCACCAACAAGCCCATCGAGTCCAGCGCGGAAGAGGTAATGGAGCTGATTACCGGCCGCTTCAAAGACGGGGCACATATATAGTCAACCACCTCTCATCGCGGTGACTTATCAAAAATATTGAATCCACCCTTTTTCTGAGGAGGCCCTGATATCATGGGGAAAAATCCGGTTCGGAAACTCACTTGGCTGTGGGCCGTACCGTTGTTACTCATGGTGTTGGTGCCGGGCACATCCGAAATGCAATATGGCTGCCGCGGGGGTTTCTGGAGTTCAAAATCGAGGAGGTGGTCACCGATCCCGCGTCCCTTATTGTCGTCTATTGCTTGAGAGGCTGCCGTGGCTCCGTCGCCGCGCTCACTCTGCGGAACATGGGTTATGCCGACGTTCAGGACCTGGACGGAGGACTGGAAGTCTGGATGCAGGAGAAGCGGCCGCTTTGGAATATGCTGGGCCGGATTGTTGTGGAGGAGATCAGTAACAAGAGTCCGTGGCCCCAGTAACTTATTGTCGGGAAATTCGATCCGTGACCGGAGCCAGGCTGCTGGGGGAGGAGAGCAGTCCCGGCTGCCGGTGCGGATCGGATGGGCGAAAATGAATTCGCCCCAGGTGTAGACTCATAAGGAGACTATTTGGCGTGCTTGGCCAGATAATCAGCGACACCCTCGGCTGTTGGTTTCATGGCCTCATCGCCTTCATGCCAGTTGGCCGGGCAAACTTCACCGTGCTCCTCGACATATTGCAAAGCATCGACCATGCGCAATGCTTCGTCCACACTACGTCCCAAGGGTAAATCGTTGATGACAGCGTGCCGGACCTTGCCTTCTTTGTCGATCAGGAACAAGCCACGCAACGCTACTTCTTCGTTGAATAAGACGCCGTAGTCCTGAGAGATGGTCTTTTTGAGATCGGCGACCAGAGGAAACTTGACCGGGCCGATACCCCCCTTTTCCACCGGCGTCTCCCGCCAGGCCCAGTGACTGAAGTGGGAATCGATGGAAGCACCGATCACTTCGCAATTCTTCTCCTTGAATTTGCTTAGGGCTTTGTCGAAGGCCAGGATCTCGGAAGGGCACACGAAGGTGAAATCCAATGGGTAAAAGAACAGGATTACATATTTGCCGCGATAGTCCGACAGTTTGAAGTCATCTTTGAAGGAACCATCGCCCATCACGGCGGTAGCGGTGAAGTCGGGGGCTGCCTTGGTCACGAGAAAGCTCATTTCGTTCTCCTTGAGGTTTTGAGGTTGAACACATCGAAACAATCTTCTGAACCGGTACTTCTAAAATTGAACTTCTGAACTGGAATAACTCTGACAATTCGGACAGATGCCCAAGAATTCCAAGCGGTGGCCCAAGATCTCGTAGCCATTCAGATCGTTGATGTTCTTGTCGATGAGATCGGTTGAGAGGCTGTGTATGTCATCGATACGTCCACAATTGTTACAGCGCACGTGATAGTGATGATCGGTGACACCATCGTAGCGGGCCTCGCCGCCGCTATATTCCAGCTTTTGAATCATTCCCACCTGGGAAAGCAGCTCGAGATTTCGATAAACCGTTCCCAGACTAATTTTCGGCAACCGTAGGCGCACAGCTCCGTAAAGTTGGGAGGCCGTGGGGTGGGAATGGAGCTTGCGCAGCTCAGCCAAGATGATCTGCCGCTGAAGGGTGTTCCTGCGTAGCTTCTGATTGTCCATACTGTCTCCTTAATGCGAATAATTATTATTAGCATATTTGTTTGAAATGTCAAGGCCGGTGGAAAAGGGCATTTTCAAAGTGCCGATGACGACCAGCTTGACTTGGCCTGGTTGCACAGTTCTTGACTGTTGTAACTGTCTACAATATAGTGCCTTATCGGTCTTGACGAGAAATTGAGAGAAACGTTTAAACCTTCCTGATCTGGGAACCGTCAATGGTATGCGAAGACAATACAGCTGTGGCGACTCTAGTAAAAAAAGCTCAGGCGGGGGACGTTCAGGCCTTTGAGCAGCTTTATCGCCAGCATGTCGGTCAAGTATACGGCTTGTGTCTTCGCATGGTGCCCGATCCCGTACAGGCGGAGATTTTAACCCAGGACGTATTCGTGAGGGCATGGCAAAAACTCGGCACGTACCAAGGGAAAGGGGTCTTCGCCGGCTGGTTGCACCGCTTGGCGGCCAACGTGGTTCTGGAGGATCGGCGGGTTGAAGCGAGGAGAGCCAAGTGGCTGAAGACAATGTCCAATGGATTCGATTTTGGCGACAAAACCAGTGAGGGGAGACGGGCAAGAACCATGGGGATAACGGACGCACTGGGCGTTAACGAAGCGGGGTCAACCATGGCGGTACCCTCAGTGGCGGAGGACGCCATCGATCTCGAACGCGCTATCTTGGAACTTCCCATTAGAGCGCGGCTGGTGTTCGTTCTTCGGGATGTCATGGGCTATCCGTATCGGGAAATTGCCGAAATGACTGGTGTGGCAATTGGCACCGCCAAAGCTCAATCGCACAGGGCCAGGAAACTTTTGCGGAAGGCACTGGGCGATCGAGAGCAAGACCGCTGAGTAGAAGACGAAACGGTTGAAGACGAAACAGAAGAAGACGAAATAAAGGAAGACGACAGAGTCATGAACTTCGAGCAGGCCAGAGAACTCCTCCACGATTATGTGGACCACTCTCTGTCAGAGGAACAGCGACAGGAGCTGGAGCGGTTTCTGCGGCAGAGCCGGGAGCTGCGCAGGGAGCTCGCCTCTCTGCGTCATCTGCTCGACCTCGCCTCGAATCTGAACCGTGAAGTCGAACCGACCCGTGATCTGTGGCCGGATATCGCGGAAGCTTTGAGCTCTCAGTCCCGTGTTGGCTCAATCCAGGCTCTAGCCACACGTGGACAGTCGGCGGCCAATTCGCATGGTCCGATGGTCAGGCTCAGCCGCTGGTTCCGGGCCTGGCCTTCTCGTCCGGCCGAAACCTGGCGGCCTCTCTTCGCAGCAGCAGCCGTCTTGGCCCTCATTCTGATGGTTGCTCTGTATCAACGGAGTGGCAACAGGCGACTCGAGGTGGCGGGATATGGGGATAGCACGACTCAGTCGTGGCAGGCGGATGCGACTTTACCGGTCTTGAATGCATTGGCACTAGAGTGTAATCCGGTTTCGATTCCGGCAATATCCCATCTGGGATCGACGGAATCTTGGATGTCTACAGATTCTCAAGGACTCATTGCGTACAACTTACGCATCGTCGACCTTGCCCTTGCTGAGGTGTACGAAGCGTGGGCTGCAAATCCGCAAAGCCGCTCTCTAACCCGAATGCTGACAAACGCTTATCGCACTAAAGCCGATCTGCAAATAAGAGCCACAGAGCTAGCGACGCAGATCTAACTGTGACTTGGGAGGCACATTTATGAAAAGCTCACGAATTCTGATTCTGACCCCCTTGGCAATCGTGGCGTTGTTGGTTGCACTAGGTGCTACTGCCGCCCTGGCACAGGAAAAGGTCGATGAGACGAAACCAGCTGAGGCCGATGGTACAGTCATCATCAAAAACGTGTCTGGCTCCATTGAAGTAGTGGGTTGGGACAAGAATGAGATCCATGTGAAAGGCACGTTGGGTCGAGGTACCGAAAAGCTCGAATTCGAAGTTGAAGGGGATCGAGCGGAAGTCCTCGTCAAATTGCCCAAGCATGCCAAAGATGTTGATGGCAGCGACCTCGTCATCAACGTGCCCCAGGGAAGCCGTGTCAAGGTCTCGACAGTGAGTGCGGATATCACGGCCGAAAAAGTGACCCACGAGTTGGCTTTGAGCAGTGTCAGTGGGGATGTGATCGCCACAGGAAAACTAGACGAAGTGGAAGCAGAGTCAGTGAGTGGCGATATTGAACTCACGGTTGAATCGGAAGAAGTCTCCGCCGAGAGTGTCAGTGGTGATATCAACCTGGAAAAGGTGCGTGGTGATGTGAGTGCCACCACGGTCAGTGGTGATGTCATTGTAGAAGGCGGAGTTTTTCAGCGGCTGGACGCCGGCTCAGTTTCCGGTAACATCGAGTTCAGCGGTGAGCTGGACAAGGATGGCTCCTATTCCTTCAGTAGCCACAGCGGTGACATCGTGATCAGGTTACCAGCCAACGTCGATGCGGAATTCGAAGTTTCGACCTTCAGCGGCGATATCGACAACGATTTTGGTCCTGAAGGCAAACGTACGAGTAAATACACACCTGGCAGGGAATTGAATTTCAAGGCTGGTGCCGGCTCCGCTAGCGTCGAGGTCGAGACCTTCAGTGGAGATGTCCGCCTGGTGAAAAGTGGGCGGTAAGCAAATATATTCCGTGACATTATAGGTGCTGCAAAGGTGCTCCGGTCCGGACCGGAGCACTTTTCTTTCTGTGCTTCTTTCTCGTGGCGAATGGTTAGGATCCTGCCTAGTATCTCACCATGGAACTCGTACCGATTGGGATCATCCGCACACCGTTCTCACAGCCCGAAGGCACCCCTATCCAAACCGCAATGGCCAAGGGGGCTGAGGGCCGTGTCGAAATTGACCCACAATACGCGCCGGCACTGAGGGATCTGGAACGTTTCGATCGTGTCTGGTTGCTCTATTGGTTCGACCGGGCACCAGATTATCAACCTCATGTGGTTCCGTTTCTCGACGAGATCGAGCGGGGCCTGTTCGCCACGCGTGCACCTTGCCGGCCCAATCCCCTCGGCATCTCCCCCGTGCGATTATTGAGGATCGAGGGTCATGTCTTGTTTGTCGCCGATGTCGATATCCTGGATGGTACACCTCTGTTGGACATCAAACCCTATGCGCCCAGGTTCGATTGTTTCGAGGTGGGCCGGTCCGGTTGGTTGGATTCGGCAGGCAGTTGCGATAGGGCTAATGGGCGGTTTGGCCCCGAAAAACCAGAAGCGCCATAAGCAGATTTCCGATGGAAATTCTCACGGATTATCCACGGAAATATTGTGGCGGACGATGTCGCCGTCCACCATGTAAATAGCATCCTCGGCGATGTTCGTTGCCAAATCAGCGATGCGCTCGATGTGTCGTGCCACGATCAATAGTTGGATGAGCTCGTCGAGTAGAGCAGGATCCTTTTGGATAGCCATTTTGACCTGCTTGTGAACATACCGATTCTCTTTGTCGACTTCGTCGTCGGCCTCGAGAACTTCTCGAGCCAAGACCGTGTCCATGCCCACCACGGCGTCGAGGCTTTTCTTGAGCATCGCCTGCGCCTTGGCAGCCATGGCGGGCAGATCGAAGGGAACGTTGGCAGGAGTTTTACCGGCCAAGGATTCTGCCCTTTGAGCAATGTTGACGGCCAGATCTCCGATTCGTTCCAAATCGTTGTTCATCTTCAAGGCAGCGATGATGAAGCGAAGGTCGATGGCCACGGGTTGGTGCAGGGCGAGAATCTTGAGGCACTCCTCTTCCACGTCGACTTCCAGAATATCGATATCGCTATCATTTGCAATAACTTGAGCAGCCAGCTCGGAGTCACGGGTTTCCACTGCGCGGACTGCCTGGCGAACGCATTCCTCGACCTGTGTACTCAGAAAGAGTAAACGGCGCTTCAAGCGTTCTATGGCCCTGGCTAGATGTTGCATGGCAGGTTTCACCTCGGAGTGTGCGTGGATGACTTGTTCCACCGCTGCTGCAAGGTATGTTGATTGTGTTAGCGAAGTGTAAATCAGGTGTTAAAATTTCGCTAGTGAGTCAAGAAGGTGGTTTTGGGCCCAATAAAGTGTGATTTCTGGCCAAGTGATCTTACGCTCATTGAAAATAAGCCGGGGTGGGCCCATGGGAAAAGGGATATTGAAATCAGATTGCCTCGGATGAAGCCGGCCGGTGACACGGTAGGCTGATTGTAAAAATACTCCCCCTACCCAAGGAACTCTCGACCGTGACCTCACCATTGTGAGCCTGGATGATGTGTTTGACGATGGCCAATCCCAGACCGGTACCCCCCAACTTGCGACTGCGAGCTTTGTCCACACGGTAGAATCGTTCGAATAGGCGCGGTAAATGCTCGGATGCAATCCCACAACCTTCATCGCGGATAGAAATCAGTATCTTGTCCGATTCCACTCCACACTCTACTGACACAACACTTCCCGGTTCACTGAATTTAATAGCGTTTTCTAAAAGATTGACGACAGCTTGTTCGAGTAAGGGCGGATTCATGGGTGCAATTGTATTTCCAGAACAGGAGTGCTCGATTTGAATGTTTCGTGATATGGCCTTGGCGTTACAAGCAGCCACGGCCGCTCGCGTGACATCGAGAACCTTACTGGTGACCAAAGCGATTTCAGATTTTTCAGCCTCCTGCTCAATGCGCGAAAGGCTGAGTAGGTCCTCGATAATCGCATTGAGGCGATCGGCATGGGTCGCAACGATATGCAGGAATCGTTGCTGCTCGGCGGGGTCATCCGGTGGATTATCTACGAGTGTCTCGACGAATCCTTTAACCGACGTGATGGGCGTTCGTAATTCGTGAGAGACGTTGGCGACAAAATCACGGCGCACGGTTTCTAAACGGCGAAGTCTGGTAACATCATTCAACACTACTAGGGCGCCTATTTTCTCTCCCGTCGCCCCGTGCAGGCTCGAAGCATGAGCTTGTAAGTAGAGCTCTTGGTCGCCAATGAGTACGATATCTTTTTCGACTGGTTGACTACCATGTATCTCACTGGTGGTGAGGGTATCTTTAATCAATTCCAAGAGTTCTAAGTTACGGATGACTTCTTGTATGCTCCGGCCCAAGGCCGCGCCTGGTTCGATGCCCAAAAGCAGGGAGCAGGCGCTGTTTAAACTGATGACCCGTTCATCGGTGTCAACGGCAAGAACTCCCTCGACCATGCTGGCCAGCACCGCTTCGAGTTCGTTGCGTTGGCGTTCGATAGTCTTGATCCTGTCGTCCAATTGCGCGGCCATGGTATTCATGGCATCGGCCAGGGCGCCGATTTCCTCTGCATCCGGAACCTGGAGGCGATGGTCGAGATCACCTTTGGCGTACCGCTCCGCTCCGTCACGAAGTGAACCCAGTGAACGGCTGAGACGTCTGGATAAGAAGTAACTGATTGCCGAAGCGGCCACTGCTAAGGCAAAACCTACGAGCACCATCTTGCTGTAAACCGATTGCAAGGCATGGCCAAGAGCCGCCAAGGAAAGAGAGGCTCGAACCACGAATCCTGGTTGCAATGTCCCCTGCTCGGGTACGGCTACGTACATCATCTCCTGCTGCAAAGTGTAACTGAAGCGAACGGCGGAGGCAGACGTTCCGGTGAAAGCCTCTTTGATCTCGGGACGGTCAGCGTGGTTGTCCATCCGCGTAGGATTTTCTTCGCTGTCACCGATAACAACACCAGAAGGCAAAACGACTGTCACTCGGGTACCGGTCAGTTTTCCGAGGTTCCTGCAGGTGGCATGAACGGAATCAACGTGGCCAGCGGTTACCAAAGGTTTGACCTGGCTTTCAATAAGTAGCGCGCGTGCCCGCAAATCCCGAGCGGTATGTTCCAAATAAAATTGACGCAGGGATCTGGAGGCGTACGCAGTCACGAGGAGCAAAGAGAGCAGGGTGATTAAAAGAAAAGGCGGGAAAAGCTGCCAAAGCAGACTTTTTCTTTGCATGAATTACTCGCCTAACTTGTAGCCGACACCTCGTACCGTTTCGATATACTTACCCGCGGATTTGAGTTTCTTACGCAAAGCCGCAATTTGAACATCAATCGATCTTCCAGTTACAGGGTAGTCTTCACCATGAACCGCACGAACGATCTGATTGCGAGTAAATACCCAACCCGGTCTTGAAGCGAGATAATGAAGGATGCGAAATTCTGTATGGGTCAAGGTAACCGACTTGTTTTCTACCAAAACTTCGTGGCGCCCAGGGTGGATGATTAACTCGTGATAACGGATGACCGTGTCCGCATCAGGAGCTAGAATAGCCTTGCGCCTGAGGTTGGCGGCAACTCGCGCACTGAGAACCCGTGGGCTGAATGGCTTCGTGACGTAATCGTCAGCACCCGCGTCGAACCCTGCAATGATGTCCTCCTCTTCGCCTTTGGCCGTGAGAATGATCACGGGAATTTGCCGGGTTCGCGCGTCGGATTTCAGCAGGCGGCAAACCTCGAGTCCGTCCATGCCCGGTAACATGAGGTCGAGGACGATCAAATCGGGCGGATCGGATTTCGTGGTCTCGAGGCCTTCTTCCCCACGTTCTACGCAGGTGACGCGATAACCCTCCTTGATCAGGTTATAACTCAGCAGTTCCTGAATGTCCTCTTCGTCTTCGACGACCAGGACTTGTAATCCCGGCATGGCGTGACCTCACTGATATCCTGCCCTCCGTACCAGAATGTCCTTGGCTTGGCGCTGATTAAGCCTCGCTCTGGAGTGGCAAGGGTGGACGCTGTTTGGCATGTCGGTTTAGAGATTAAGCGAAATGGCGCTGAGTGCAAACTGCTTACCAATTCTTAACGAAAAATTAATAATGGACCACTGAGGTGAGCGATGCCGTCAGGCTTGCATCTTGGGGCCAGTCGGAGGAGACTGGGTAGGGGTACAACAGGTCCGAGCAGTCCGGTTGAATCAGCGGAGGAGGCACGATGCGTCCTGGCATGAATATCAACATATTGGGATGTTTCTGGTTAATCGGTTTCACTTGCCTGACAGGTTCACCGGTGCCCGCCAGCGCAGATGAGTGGCAGACCGATTTCGAGAAATCTCATGGCTCTCAGACGCCGCGATACGAAGCCACGATCGAGTATTGCCAGCGTCTAGCCGACACCTCCCCGCAGGTCGTCTACAGCGAGTTAGGGATCAGCCCTCAAGGGCGAGGTTTGCCTTTGTTGATAGCCGACAAGCTGGGTCATTTTACTCCAGAAGACGTGCGCAAAACGAATAACGCGGTTTTGCTGGTTGAGGCATGCATCCACGCCGGCGAATGTTGTGGTAAGGACGCTGGCTTGATGTTGCTGCGTGATCTCACGGTGACAGCACGGTATCCGGAATTGTTGGATCACGTGACGATTCTTTTCATCCCCATATTCAATGTGGACGGGCATGAGCGATTCGGGCCCTTCAACAGAATCAACCAGAACGGGCCTGAGGAGATGGGATGGCGGGTCACAGCTCAGAATCTCAACCTGAACCGAGACTTCCTGAAGAGTGACACTCCCGAAATGCAAGCGTGGCTCAAGTTGTTTGTCGCTTGGCGGCCGGATTTCTTCGTGGACATTCACTCCACTGACGGAGCGGATTACCAGTACACCCTCACCTATAGTATGGAAATCCACGGAAACATGCATCCCGCGCCGACAGCATGGACGAAGCGGTACCTCGGGCGGGTCGAGAAACTGATGGCTGCTGCCGGGTACCCTCTCTCGCCATACGTCGTGTTCAAGCGATGGCACGATCCGCGCAGTGGTTTGGTCAGCTGGGTGGCCTCGCCCCGCCTCTCCCAGGGGTACGCTGCCCTGCATGATGTGCCGGGTCTGTTGATCGAAGCCCACATGCTCAAACCGTACCAAGAACGGGTCGATGCGACTTACCAAATGCTTTTACAAACACTCGTTATCTTGAATGAGGAGCACCTGCAGTTACAGCAAGCCATAGCGCAAGCCGCGAGCCAAACCGCCAGCGACACCTTCCGCAGGGTACCCTTGCCACTGGATTTCGAGGTCACCGAGGACAGTGTGACGGTCGATTTCCTGGGCTATGAATATGACGTGGTCGAGAGCGAAATCAGTGGGGGCGATTGGTTCCGGTACAGCGACCGTCCCATGGTATACAAGGTACCGTTTTTCAATCGGCAGAGAGTGAGTGTCGAGGCAGAATTACCGGAGGCGTACATTATCCCTCCGGCGTGGGCCGTGGTGATCGAGCGTTTGAAGTCGCACGGTGTCGGAGTGAAACGGTTGCGGGAGCCGTTCACACTGCGAGTTCGGTCTTGTAAATTTTGGGATCTGTCCTGGCAACAGCAACCTTACGAGGGAAGACATCCCGTGCGATTCCAAATGGACATGTTGCAGGAGGAGCGGGTCTATCCGGCTGGATCAGCGGTGATCGACATCCGGCAACCGGCAGCTAAGGTCGCTGCCCATATTCTCGAACCGCAGGCCCCGGATTCCTACGCGCACTGGGGATTTTTTGACGCAGTGTTTTCGCGGGTCGAGTACTTCGAATCGTATGTCATGGAGAAGATGGCCCGGGCGATGTTGGCAGACGACCCCGACTTGCGCCGCGAGTTCGAAGAACTCAAGGTCAGCGATGCAGAGTTTGCTGCCAATCCCCGTGCCATCCTGAACTGGTTTTACAAGCGGACACCTTATTACGATTTCAAACACAACGTGTATCCGGTGGGATGGATAGACGACCGCGCAATAGTGGAGCAGTTGCCATTGGTCGAGTAAAGAGAACCTCGAGTCACGTGACGACAGCGTTCCCACCATCAGGACATACTCAGGGCCTTTATCGGTAAAGTTTGAAGCGAGGCCACACCTCTTCCCAGGGGCCGCTTATTTCCCGGCATAGAAAAACGGGCAAGTTGGATTCGTAGTACACACTGTGCGCGGGGTGAAGCTCGGTGAGTAGGCCCACGCGAGTGAAGGCCTGGGTCAGTTGGGAGGCGGGAATGCCGATGGCCAAGCACAAAGTCGTGTTGCTGGGAGGAGGTCCCCAAAGGAAATAACTGTTGTGTCCACAAAAAACCTGCGGCCGGTTCCGTCCGCGGCCGAGAACGTCGATCGCCGACGCCTCGCCGTAGTTACCGGCTAGAATGGCGCAGTGGGATCGATCGGCCGGCGGCAGCTCGGCCCAGAGACTGTCCATGGTCGCAGCGATTTCCCGCCAGCCGAACATGTCGTAGTACTGCCCTACCACGACCTGACCACTGCGCTGGCCGGCCGTCAGGAATTTCACGTAATTATCAACCTTTTCGATGGGCAAAACTCGTAGGCCTAAAGGCGCCATGGTGACACCGGTGAAAATCACCGCCAAAACGTAGATATGCACCAAACGGCGGCGGGTTGGGAAGGGAGCAGCCGCCCACTTTTCGAAGGCAACCGCCCCGGCTGAAAAAAGAACCGGATAGGCGGGAGCGAGATAGTAGATCTTCGCCTTGACGAGGGCGAAGAAGACGAAGAGCAGGAGGTAACTCCAACC
>Ga0209536_100008169_pt1 | contig 15736 bp, 12 predicted proteins | sample DeeMarSeWOR28_12_FD_187461 | JGI IMG/M metagenome (GOLD analysis project Ga0209536, IMG submission 187461) | Marine sediment microbial communities from White Oak River estuary, North Carolina - WOR-2-8_12 (SPAdes) (version 2) | ecosystem: Environmental > Aquatic > Marine > Intertidal zone >...
TAATAGTAATTTTTCACTCCAATTTATTATTTTGTTAAGTAAAAGAAAAACAAACATTTTAACTGATGCTTAAAGTTGATATAAATTCGGTTTCGGTCACTAGAGATGAAAAGAAGAAAACAATACTTCAAAATATAAATTTTGAAATAGAAAAGAGAAAAGTTTATTCAGTTCTGGGTAAAAACGGTTCCGGCAAATCGACTTTAATCAAATCACTAACAGCACTTTTGCCTAATAATCAATATGAAATTATTGGTAAAGTTTTTTATGATGGAACAGATTTGCTAAGTGCATCTGAAGAAGAATTAAGAGAGATTAGAAAAAACAATATTCGTTATGTTTTTCAGGATGCCGCCAATAGTCTTGATCCTTTAAAAAAGATTAAGCACTACTTTAAACTTTTAAATACCGATTTTAGCTCAATAGAAAAACAGTTGCAATTTTTTCTTCTCCCCGCTTACAATAAAATCTCAGATCTTTACCCTTATGAAATTAGCGGCGGTATGTCCCAACGGCTTCTGCTTGTTCTCGCATTGCTGGCAAATCCTGATTTACTAATACTGGATGAGCCAACTTCCGGTGTTGATTATGCGATTACTAATCTGATATTAATTAAAATGAAAGAATTTGTGCAAGAAAATAATAAATCAGTTCTGGTAGTTACACAGGATATTGATTTTGCAATTAATTCTTCAGACTATATCAGTTATCTTTCAAACTGTACATTAAAAAAATTTTTGTCGCCAGATGATTTCATGAAATCAAAAAGTGATGAGGAATTGAAAAAATTTATTCAATCATTCAATGAAATAAGTAATGCCACTTCTTAAAGTTCAAAATATTTTTTATTCAGTTGAAGTTAAAGGAGCTAGAAAGGAGCACGCCGGCATTTTACTGAATGTGTCGTTTGAGGTTGAGCAGGGTGAAATATTGGGAATTTGCGGTGAATCAGGCGGTGGGAAATCTACTCTCGCAAAAGTTATTGCAGGAATTATAAAACCAAACAGCGGTGAGATAATATTTAATTCGATTAATGATTATACAAAAGAAAAAGACAGATTGGTGCAAATTTTATTTCAGAATCATGGGGAAATTTTAAATCCGTTCAGAAAAGTTCAAAGTATAATTGATGAAGTTTTAAAAATAAACGGAGTTGACAAAAAAAACATCGAGATGGAGAGAAATAAAATTTTAAATTCCGTCGGATTTGAAAAAGAGCTTTACGATAGAAGAGGGTACCAGCTTAGCGGAGGAGAACAGCAGAGAGCAGCACTTGCAAGGTTGCTTGCTGTTAATCCTTCATTGTTAATTTTGGATGAGCCTTTTTCTGCACAGGATGTTGAATCGCAGATAAAACTTATTAGGCTATTTAAACAGCTTAATAAAGAATTTAACCTTACAATGATTTGCATAAGCCACGATTTGAGAATCTTAAAAAATCTTTCAGAAAGAATAATAATTTTAAAAGACGGAGAAATAGTCGAAAGTGGAAAAACAACAGAAGTGTTTAATAAGCCAAAAGAAGCGTACACAAAATTCCTTCTTTCGGCAGAAGCACTTAATCTTACTTATGAAGAATTACAAACCTCATCAAAGATTTGAACTGCTATACCGATCGTCATGGAAAACGGATCTGTACGAGGGCTATATTTTTGATAGTGGTCGCAAGCCTTAGCTTTCGGTTTTAATTCAAATTCGCAGATGTAAAGTCTGCGACTACCAGTTTTCTGACGAACTCCAACACTGTGACTGAAAAATTTTTAAATAAAGATGAGAATTTAAATTGGAATGGATAACAAACCCTGAATCGTTAATTGCTCTTTTAACCTTAACAGTGCTCGAAATTGTGCTTGGAATTGATAACATAATTTTTATTTCAATTCTCTCCGGCAAACTTCCTAAGGAACAACATAACAAAGCGAGGTTAACCGGATTGACTCTCGCAATGGTTATGAGAATTCTGTTACTCTTTTCAATTGTGTGGATAATGAAATTAACTTTACCTCTGTTTGAAGTTTTCGGTAAAGCAATAAGCGGACGTGATTTAATTCTTATCGGGGGCGGATTATTCCTTCTTGCAAAAAGTACTTTTGAAATTCACGACAAACTTGAAGGAGAAGAGGGACACAAAACCACGAAAGTTATAAAATCATTCGCAAGTGTAATTATTCAGATAATGTTGCTTGATATCGTTTTTTCACTCGATTCGGTTATCACCGCAGTCGGAATGGCAAATGAATTAATCATAATGGTGCTTGCTGTTGTAATCGCTGTCGGGGTTATGATGGTATCTGCAAAAAGCATAAGCGATTTTGTTGAAAAACATCCGACAGTTAAAATGCTTGCGCTTGCATTTTTACTTTTAATCGGTTTTTCCCTCATTGCAGAAGGATTAGGACAGCGTATTCCAAAAGGATATATCTATTTTGCAATGGCATTTTCGGTATTTGTTGAAATGTTAAATCTGAAAATGAGAAGCAAAGCAAAACCGGTTGCTCTGAAAAACCGTTTTACTAATTAATTGTAGGGACAGTCTGCCAAAGACAGGGAGACCTGCTCCATTAATAATTTCTTTTAATTAGAAGAGAGTTATAATGTATAACAAATTAATTACCGATATTAGGCCTCTGGGATTTACCTGGGAGACTAAAGATCCATTTTTATTTTGTATACACCACCTGGATAATTATCCTGCCGGTAACGATGAACTGGGGCCAGCTGCTTCATTAGCAGGTAGAAATCTTGGCCAGGACTTTACTACAAAGGACGGTTGGCGGATGTATCACGGTGATATTGTACCCGGCTTTCCTGCACATCCACATAGGGGCTTCGAAACTGTTACAGTTGTATTGAATGGTTTTGTCGATCACTCTGATTCACATGGAGCATCCGGAAGATACGGAAATGGAGATGTACAGTGGATGACTGCAGGTTCAGGGCTTCAACACGCTGAAATGTTTCCACTTCTGAATAAGGATAAACCTAATTCATTAGAACTTTTTCAGATATGGCTTAATTTACCAAAAGTAAAAAAATTTTCCCGACCTCATTATAAAATGCTTTGGGCTGAAGATATACCTGTGGTTTCTGAAAAAGATAACAATGGGAAATTAACAGAAGTAACTATTATAGCTGGAAAAATTGGAGAAGTAACTGCATCAGCACCTGCTCCAGATAGTTGGGCAAATGAACCTGAAAATGAGGTGGGGATCTGGTTAATAAAGATGGAAGCCAATGCTCAATGGACTATTCCAGATGCATCTCTTGAGGTAAACAGATCACTACATTTTTACAGAGGAACAACTATAAGTATTGCAGGGGTTACAATAGAATCGTATCACTCAGTTGACTTACTGGCGGATCAAAAGGTAATTATTGAAAATGGAAGTAGAGAAGCTTTCCTATTATTACTTCAGGGAGTGCCTATAAATGAAACAGTAGTACAGCACGGACCTTTTGTAATGAATAGTGCTGCAGAAATACAGGATGCTTTTAACGATTATCGTAAGACACAATTTGGTGGCTGGCCCTGGTCAAGATATGATAATGTGCATTCAAGAGAGATAGGAAGATTTGCAAAGTATTCAGATGGTCAGGAAGAAATTAAGTAAAGATTTTTATAACAAAAGATGATATCTTTCTACCTGTCCGACACTGGCGGAAAAAGATGTCATTTTTTAACTAGATAACTGCACTTTTACTCCGACACCTTCCAAGTGGCTTGTAAATTCAGGTGTATATATACATTCTATTGCCGTAATTACTTTATAGGGACACGTCGCGACCTGTCGCTATAATTCTTCGATTACTGAACCTTAACTCTCACACCTTCAGAATGACTTGTAAACTCTGGTGCATACATACACTGTATTGTTGTAATGCCGTTTGAGAAATCTCCTTTGTGAGTAATCCGCAAAGGATACTCAAACACATATGTTCCTTTAGGCAGGTAATCCATAAAGAAATTTGTTGCGGCGTCACGTGTGTTTTCGTAGTAATACAATCCATCCTGGTATTTATGCTGTGAGAGAACATTTATTGGTTCAAATCCTGCTGCGCGCATATCCTTTAAGTGAACAAATTCCATCGTTCTATCAACACGGATTTCAATTCTTACTTTTATTAAATCACCCGGTTTTAGTTTAGTATCTTCAGTAACAGGAGTAATTTTCTTTCCTGTTTTGGAATCAATTTCTAAAAATAATTTCTTATTAATTTTTAACGGGGTTTCACTCATTGTAATTTTATCAAGCTGCTCGTAATACTGCCAGTAGAGCGATCCCCACGCAACAACGTTGTTATTGTTTTTAACTGTAACTTCACCCATTTCAGGTTTTATTTCTTCACCTTTCCACGAAGTTTTGAAGTAACCTGTACCGGCTTCAACATGAATTTCAGGGTTATTCAAAAGATCAATCAATTGGTCGCCGATCGTTATATCAGGCATTTTGGAATCAGCAAGCCAATCGCTTCCTCTCAACAGAAGCGCGTAGCAAGCTTCGGCAGTTGCTTTGGTTGTTTTCCAATCCTGCACCTGCTTTTGCTTTAGCAGCCAAACTTTCATCAGATCAACAGATTCCTGGTCCTTTGCAATTTCATCAACTGCTTCAATTAAAAGTGCCTGTGTTTCAATCGGAGCCTGATACCAGTACCATCCCCACTCTTCTTTAAAATACATTCCCATTTCATCATTGAACACTGCATTTTCTATAATAGATTTTATTATATCTTTCGCAGTTTTTGCATCGTACAACCTGTAAAGTGCAAGCGCGATCATTCCCTGCATATACTTATTGTTGCTCAGCCAGTAAGTTTGCGCCTGCCATTTCCAGAAATCAAACGCTTCTTTATGCTGATCGGAAACAGGTATATCGAGATAATAACTCCTGCCATAAAGATACTGTGCCTGAATAAAACCGATGTGTTTCTTTTTGAGGTTTGCTCCAATCTTTTTTAAGTATTCATAATCTTCATACATTCTTACATCAGTGTAGAGAACTGCTTTTTGCAGCATCTGCCACGTTGCAGCATTCTCGCGAATATCTTTTATTCCAAGTCTTTCAAGATGTCCCATTCCAACTACGACATACTGTGTGATGAATCTGTTTTCGGGCAAGCCCGGGAACCAGGGCCATCCGCCGTTTGAATATTGCATCTCAATTAGTTTCTGCTCAGCACGATCAAGCTCATTTGCCATTCTGGTAAGATCAAAAAGCAATCCTACTCTGCGTTTTCTTTCTGTCTCGTCCTGTGCATCTAAAACCCAGGGAGTTTCTTCAAGCAGTGCATATTTTAATTCCTGGTTCTTTTCAAGATTTGAAATGAGCGCATCCTTATCAACTTCTTTCCACGTATCAAAAATCTTTTTGATCTTTGGACTTGAGTTCGCAATATGAGTAGCTATGCTGTTTGCATAAAATCTGTTGAAAACCTGCTCAATGCACTCGTAAGGATATTCCATCATATACGGAAGCGCCTGTATTGCATACCATGCAGGATTTGCAGTGAACTCGAGTGTAAGATTATAGTTCTGCAGCGTTGATGATTTATTCTCCATCAATTTTTTCAGTAAAAATGTCTTTGTCTGATTTCCCTTTACAGGAAGCGGAAGAGTTTCGGTTACAAGCATTCTGTTGATTAAAATAGGAAGTGCATTCTCTTCACCATCAGAGTACTCACCTGATTTTGCAATTACACGATATACAATTGCATCAGCTTTGCCAAGAGGAACCTTGATTCGCCAGCTTAATCCTTCGCTTAAATCCTTTTCGACTGAAAATGATTTGACTTTATCAGTGTTTTCAAAAAGTGCATCAATCGGCTTCATTGTAAATGCATCGAACAATTGTAGAGTTGCTGAGCCGGAAAGTGAACTGTCAGAAAGATTACTGACTTTTGCTGTAAAATAGATTTCATCCCCTTCTCTTAAAAATCTTGGCGGGTTGGGTATAATCATCAAATCTTTTTGAGTTACTGTCTCTTTGTAAATCATTCCGTGCTTTAAATCTTTTGTTACAGCAAATCCCATAAATTTCCATCTTGTCAATGCTTCCGGAACAGTAAATGAAATTACTATTTCGCCTTTTTCATTTGTTCTTAATTCAGGATAGAAGAAAGCTGTTTCATTTAGATTTTTCCTGATAGGAACATCCTCAAATGAAGTCTGTGTAATTTGATCTTTATCTCCATTTAGTTTTTTCCTGTCTAAAGTTTTACTGCCTTCTTTTTCTTCTACAATACCACTTTGGGTTTGACCAAATTCTCCTGAAAGTTCGTCAGCCGCTTCATTTACAGGCATCGGTGCTTCCATTTTATACATTACATCTTCTCTTCCGCCTCTATAATACATACCATCGCTATAGCCATATCCGTAAAAGTAAAATCCAAAGTTGTTTATGTACGGATAATAAAAATATTGTCGCGAAACGTAAGTGTTCCATCCTTCTTCATACATATTAGAGCCAATAACCTGGAATGAATTGTCTGTTGTCCAGTTTATTCGTGAATAGAAGTAAGGATGAACACTAAATCCCCAGTAATTCGCAGCAAATACATCAAGAGAAGCATCATACATCGAAGCAAGAAGCTCAGATGCGACTGCATCGCCGTCAGGACCCGTAATTTTTAACTTCCACTCTTCTTTTGACCCGGGAAGAATTTTATTTCGGAAAGTCTCGAAAGCAATGTTTAAACTTTTATTGCTCCATGGAACAGAGATCACTTTTGTTAAAATGTGGCTTTCGTTATTCACAATGAAAGAAATGTGAACAATTATGTTTCCGCGGTAATCTTCTATGATGGGAATATCATATTGTTTCTGCTCGTTATCGAGAGTTATCCACTCTTTCTTAATTATTTTAGCATCGTATTCAATTTCGTAAAGAGCTTTTACATTATCCCCTGCAGAGCCTATGTAAAGCTTTGCAGTTTCTCCCGGCTCATAGCTTTTTTCATTTAAATAAATCCAGCTTGCTTCTCTAAGCGGAGTTTTATCCGATTCGGGATTGAAAAGAGTAAAATATTTTACAAGCTCAACAGGAGTTCCATTTTTATCTTTTGTTTTTAAAGTGAAAACATATTTGCCAGGTTCCCAATCACTTTGCTCTTTAAATGAAATGAATGAAGTATCAGTTGTTATAAAGCTTGTCTGATAGACTTTCTTTTCCTTTGCCCGGTTGAAGAATTCGTTCTCATCATCGTAAATATCATGCTGAAAGTTATCATAATAATCTTCTTTTGTTAAAAGGAATTTATCCGGTTTGCCCCACAGCCTATTTCTGAAAATTCTGTTTGGATTTTCCAGTTTGTGAATTTCAATTGAGACATTTGCTTTCTCAAACTGCCCGTTGAGATTAGATGTTGAAATTGTGTATTTAGCATCCACTGAGTTATTAATAATTTCCGGAAGATTAACATTTGCAACAAGTGCAACATAACCAGCCTGTACAGAAGTCTGTGCTGAATGGGTTTCGCCTGTCACATCAACAACATCAGCATAAACCGTGTAAGTGAAAACAGGCTTGGTTTCTTGGGGTATTGAAAGATCGGGAATCAATTCGAAACCAACTTTAAATTTCCCCTCTTTATCAGTTCTGGTTGTTCCGTTCGTAATTTCCATTTCTGTATTTCTTCCCCAGAACCATCTGTAAAATCCCCACCACCTGTAATCGTAATAAGGAAAGTAAGCTGTTCGAACCACACGATAATTTACATCAACATCATTTAAGTTTACTCCTGAGTAAGTTTCAGCAAATCCTTCTGCGGTAACCTTATCATTTAATGAATAGCTTCCTTTTATAGGAACAAACTTAACTTCAAATTTCGGGCGTTTGTATTCTTCTACTCTGAAATACTGGGATCCATTTTCATTTGCTATGTAGTACTGGCCGCCGATTTTGCCAAAAGGAATTGTAAACTTTCCGTTGAAAGTTCCATACTCATTTGTTGTAAATGTTGCTTCAGTTATCTTTTGGCTGTTTGCATCGTAAAAAGTTATTTTTGTTTTTTTGTCTGTAACAACTTGATGATCCTTTTTGCCATCTGTATTTACCATCAATCCTTTAAAGTAAACAACCTGCCCCGGTCTGTAAATTGCTCTATCAAGATAGAAAAAAGTTGTTGTTCTTTTTACAGGATCGTTGTTGTTGTAATAAGAATAGTAGTTATTCGATTCAAACCTGTCCTTACCATTTATAAAAATGACTTTGTAATTGTTGTACTGATTTGGCTGCTTTTCAAATTCGAACCCGCCTTGACTGTTTGTTTTTCCACTTGTTAGTTTGAAAAATTTGTAAGCCCTGTCATCCGGGACATACTTCTGTCCGTAAATTTCATAATCAATTTGTGCAAGAGGATGACCAGTTTCTCTTTGTAGTGCGTAAAACTGTGTTATGTTTTTATTTAAATCTCTTCGCAGATAGCTAATGTTTGAAACCCACATTTTAGAATAGGCAACTGCATTTTTTACATAAGTAAAATTTCTATCAGTAGCTGCTAGAACTAGATATCTTCCAAAACTTAGTGCGGGAACTTTTATTTCAACGGAATGTTTTTGATAATCCCTATCATCGGGAAGATCAATTGTCCATTCCTTAACGGGATTTTGAGAGGCATAATATTCAACAAGCTCACGTGAATTTTTCCCAATTTCTTTACTATCAAGCTTATCGCTCCATTTTATAATTCTGATGAAAATCTGGTCTACATTCTTATATGAAACCAAGCTTCTGAATTGTTTATCTGCTATGTTTCCATATTCAGTCTGGAATCGTAAGCTTTTTTGTAGAATTACATTTTCCAGCCATCTGCACTCCTGCGCTCCGAAAGTATCCGGGAATTTTTCAATGGTTGAGTTACAAATCTCAAGTGCTTTCTTAGTTTCCCATTTATGTTCATCGGATACATCAGGGTCGTATTTTACTCCTTCATAGTAGTGAAAATTTGCAATGTTAAATGAAATCAGAGATGAATAAGGAACTGCTCTGAATTTCTTTTCAAGTGTTGTTAAAGCCTTAAAATACAATTCATCTTTTTCACTATGAACACTGTTATTGCGAACAAAATTTAATCTTGCAAGATCAACATCAATCAACGCGTCTTTCAAATCATCATTTAGATGGAATTCAATTAAATCCTGATAAAGCTGAATTGCATAGAATTTTAATGAGAGCGAATCTTTAGTCTGATATTTGATGTCAACAAAATCTTCAGCTAAAGAAAAATCATCTTCGCTGTTTAGTACAAACTTATAAACTGGATCAGTAACGGAAGCTTCATCATTTATGTAAAATGAAAGCGCGCTGTGTGCAAGTAAATCAAACAAAGTCGGGCGGAGATATGCCTGCTGGGAGTCACTGTAATACAGAATATCGTTAAAATCCTGTATTGAAACTCGTTTCAGCTCATCACTGTTTTTTAGAGAGGCATGAAAATGTTTTAAAATTTCCCGGATTAATCGGGAAAGATCCCATGTTTGAAAATCTTCGTTGTCAAAATTCACAGTTTCGGTTCTCTGCTGAAATCGCCACCTGTTATTTTGATAATACTGCCAGTAAATATTTGCGAGAATTGATTCGAGGATCGCATTTGCGGGAAACGATGCGGTATCAATTTCGGCTTTAACATCATTAACAATTTTTACATGGCTGTCCTCTTCAATGTAGTTGCCGTATTTCAGCTTGTAGAAAATTGACTTTATAAATTGCGGCTGATTGCCATCTTCTTTTGCAGCATGGTAAATTTCTTCAACAATTTCTAAAGCAGAACGTGTTAATCCTTTCTGCTCCAGCGAATCGACTTTTCGCCATGCTGCTTTGTAATCATCGTTAAATGTGTATTTTATCATTTTTTTATTGTTGATCAGGTTTATATCGGAGAACAATCCTGTAAACGAAAACAATAATACTGCAATTGGAACAATTGTTAAAAATATGCTTCTGATTTTCATGCCATTACCCTTTATTATTCAAATTTAAGTAAAAACCGCAGCATCTCTCCTTAAAATTTCGTCTAGTTTTACTTTTTAGAAATGAATTGGTTCCTGAAAAATATTTTTTTGCCTGGATAAATTTAGCGAAAAGGATAGTTAAAGATATGCCAGATCTGGCATATCTAAAAACTTTAGAAGGACTTATCCTACGTAGATTTACCGAAGCAGGATTAATTTCTTCGTTGACCTGAAATTTCCTGATTGAAGCTGATAAAAGTATATACCGCTTGAAAGATTTTCTGCCTGAAAAACTACATTATAACTTCCTGTTTCCTGGTATCTGTCAAGCAGTAATGCAACTTCATTCCCTATTAAATCATATACTTTTAACTCAACTCTACCCGATTGTGGAATTGAATATCTAATATGTGTTATGGCGTTGAAAGGATTTGGGTAATTTTGCTGAGGTGAATATTTCAGTTCTGACGGATTCATATTCTTCACAGAAGTAACTGTATCTCTAACAGCAATGAGAGTTTTTTCCTGACCTGTGACCAGCGAACCAAGGTGAGTTCCAATATATAGCGTCCCGTCAGAATCAATTGCACCGGAATTATCAACTTGGTATCCGTAAAGGGGTAATTTCCAAAGCAACTCACCTTCACTGGAAATGGCATAGTAATAATAATCCCAGGTTGAGCCGCAATAAACTGTACCCTCTTTATCTACTACTAAAGGCATTTGAATGACTTCTCTATATTGTTCAAATTGATATGTCCATCTTTAATTTCCATAATAATCAACACTCTCTATTTTGCTGAAATCACCCCCAATTTGACTGGCATATGTATAATATATATTCCCTTCATAATCCATTGCAGGCGAGCTTTCACCGAACAGAGCATCACCATTATTAATCACATATTCCCATCTTAGCACCCCGGCACAGTCTACCGATTTTATTGACCGTGGCAGAGCGCAACCGGGTACAAAATATATATTCCCGGAGTTATCCACCAGTAAAGGTTGCCTGCTAACACCAACACACTGGAAGCTCGATTTAATACTTCCATCCAGATTCAATGCATATATAATACTATCATCTCCAACTATATAGAGTGTTTTTCCATCCGGTGAGATTGTAACCGAATGGGGAAATAATCTACCGCCATAGTTTATCTTCCAGTTTAATTTTCCGTCCTTTGAAAATGAATATAAGAATCTGTTGCATTTGTTAGATAGATATTACCCTGGAGGTCGGTATTCATAATTGATTGGTAAATATTTCCTCCCGTATCATATTTCCACTTCAGATTGCCATCCTCATCTATTGCATATAACCAGCCGCTTTGAGAGCCAAAAAATATTGTTCCTTCGTTATTAATTAAATAACCAGACTCATTTGAGTAAGGAGTACCTGTTAAAAACGTCCATTTAATTTCTCCATCGGGAGTAATTGCATAAAAATAATTGGTTGTTTCCCCGCTAAAACCAAGATAAGAACAAGTGCCTACATATAATGTTTTATCTTCCCCGATAATTGGACCGGAAAGAACACCATATGGCAAGTCTACAGTCCATTTTATTGTTGCAGTTTTTGGCCCAGCAAAAGAAGATCTTCCAGTAATCTGTGGATCGTGAGCTATCATTGGCCAGGGGCTGTCCGCAAGTGTTGGTCAGGGAATGTCAACCTGTTGCTGTGCCTTACTATGAGGAATTAAAAATACTGTACTTATTAGAACAAGATATATCTTTTTCATTTTGTTCATCTCTTTACTCCATTAGTAATGGCGGCAAGATAACCGCCACTTTCATTTATTATTAACACCTACTACGAATATACTATGTTATTTAAGTAAAATGAGTTTCTTAACATCTCTGAAATTACCAGCTTGAATTTCATAGAAATATATACCGCTCTCTAAATCACCACCATTAAATTCTACCTGATGAATGCCTGCCTCCAACATCTCATTTATGACTGACTTAACTTCCCTTCCTAAAATATCAAAAACTCTTAAACTTACGACTGAACTCTCTTTAAGTGTAAATTCTATTGTCGTTACCGGATTAAATGGATTTGGGTAGTTTTGCTTCAGATCATAAGATAAATCTTCATTACTTTCTTCATTAGAAATTTTCCATTGAATAATACTTGTTCCTATACATATTACGTGATTTCCTTCAAGCGATTCTTCTGTTGAGGATATTTTTGCCTTAATCCAATATTCAACTTGATCATCTCCGGGGTCTTTAGGAGGACCAAAAGAAAAATCTTCATCCAAATAAGAAGTTGAAGTTGTGAAGATTACATTGGTTTGGGTACCACCAGCGCCCAAGGTAATTTTTCGATGAATATTGTAACCTAAGATGTTTGGATCGTGATATTCATTCCACTCTAAGTAAGGATTATTACTTTGACTTGATACTGTTAGATATAGTTCTAATCCCTATGTTATATGATCAATTTCTTCAATCTCATCCCATATTTTAAGTACTTGACCGTTAATAGAAATCTCATTTGGATCAAGGTATCTATATATTTTATTATCATCTAGGCTATACTCAAAGCGTTGCTCTTCCCATTCGCCAGACCCGGGAGGAAGATCAGAGGTTCTCCAATCGAAATAGAATGATACCGAATACCCATTTTCCTGTGGAGTTTGTCCCACCGTAATCAAGTATAATCCTAATCCCAAAGGAGGATCATATCCCTGGTAATGCCAGCAGGCATCTGAAGCATGACCTGGAAATGTATTTGGGAAAACACTATTTTCATTATAATATATACTACCACCCTGTAATGTGTCAGTGAGGTGATGATTATCATCCCAAACGGCTCCAATTGCTTCTATATGAACATCCAAATCCCAATATGCTGGTCGATCTATAAAATCAAATATCAATTCACCTCCAAGAAGTTCTTGGGCTCTGTTAAGAGTACTGCCCAGAATAAAAATTAATCCCACTAAAAATAAGGTTTTCATTTTCTCCTCCTTGTTTTTATGTAAATAAAAATTGTTTAACATTCTTAACTGAAAGCTTTTACTATATAAAACCAGATGGGAAAAATAAATTGAAAATAAACAGTTGTACGGATTGGGTAATATCTTCAGGATACCATACAATTTTTCTTTGCGAGGAAATCATTCAGTTTTCCTTCCAGAGAGTAAATATTATGCCAGATAATTACTCATCGGACTGCCACCCTGAATTAATTTTGTTTAAAACTTAGGAAATGGATTTTGGAAGTCAAGGTAGGTTGTGTCAAACTTTTATGAAAGAAAATTTTAATATAAAGTCGACATTTTAAATTCTTATTTCAGATTCCGGACAAGCCGGAATGACTACCAGATAAGATCTTTAATTGCTGCTTACCAGCTTTTCAAACATTTCAACGTCAGTCATCGTAGTTACTTTAAAGTTGAACATCGAACCTTCGACAATGTTTATTTCTACGCCCAACTCTTTTACAAGCATCGATTCATCCGTGCCAATAAAACTCTTTTCGTAAGCTTTCTTCATCGCCTTCTTAAGAATTTTATAATTAAAAATCTGCGGAGTTTGTACATAGTAAATTTCTTTTCTATCAACGTACTCTTTTACGATTTGCCCCCCTTTAAGCAGCGTATCCCTGGCCTTAATGCAGACAAGGGCGTTGCTTTTCTCTTTGGCGGTATTAATTGCATTTGTTAAAACATGATCCGGCAGCAAAGGTCTTGCAGCGTCGTGTACTGCAATCAAATCATCATCATTTGCTTTAATGCTTTTCAAAGCACTGTAGACAGAATCCTGTCTTTCTTCACCACCTTCAACTATGTTTTGAATTTTGGTGAGATTGTAATCTTTTATGAGTTTATTAAAGAGTGTAAAGTAAGCAGGCTCTGCTGAGATAACGATTTCGTCAACTAAATCGTTCTTCTGAAAAACTTCAAGGGTGTAAACAATTAACTCTTTACCGCGGAATTTCAAATATTGTTTAGGAGCAGAAAATCCGCTCCTTTTTCCCTTTCCGCCTGCAGGTATTATGGCAAATGTTTTCATTTCAGTAACCTCCCTGGTTACAATATCAGCATTGCATCGCCGTAGCTGAGAAAGCGGTATTTTTCCTTTAATGCCTTCTTATATGCCTTAAGGATAAACTCATTTCCGGCAAGAGCAGAAACAAGCATTAATAATGTTGATTCCGGTGTGTGGAAGTTTGTAATAAGCTTATCGGTTATCTTAAAATCGTAAGGAGGATAAATAAATTTATCCGTCCAGCCGCTGTTCATTTTAACAAAACCATCCGCAGTTGTGCTGGTTTCAAGTGCACGACAAGTACTGGTTCCTACGACAAAAATATGATGTTTGCTGTTCATTGCTTTATTAATTTTATCAGCAGACTTTTGCGGGATTTCAAAATATTCGGAATCCATTTTGTGCTTTGTTAAATCTTCAACTTCAACAGGTCTAAATGTACCCAATCCAATGTGAAGAATTACCGGAACAACTGAAACTCCTTTTTTCTTTATTCTGGATAACAATCCTTTTGTAAAATGAAGTCCGGCAGTAGGAGCAGCAACTGCACCATCAACTTTTGCAAAAATTGTCTGATAATTTTCTCGGTCCGATGGCTCAGCGTCTCTTTTAATGTAAGGTGGAAGAGGTGTGACACCAATTTTTTCAACAGCTTTAAAAACATTTCCGGGTTGGTTAAATCTTACTGTTCTACCTCTTGAAGTAGTGTTATCAATAACTTCACACCAAAGCTTATCGTTAAAATAAATTTTATTGCCAATTCTTACCTTTCGTGCAGGATCAACAATGACATCCCAAATACATTCCTGAGAATTAAGCTCTCTTAATAAGAACACTTCGATCTTCGCATTTGTTTTTTCCTTTTTACCGAAAAGTCTTGCCTGAAAAACACGTGTTTCATTTACAACCAACACATCTCCTTTAGACATATAATCAACAACATTGGAAAATTTTTTCGATTCGATTTCTTCGCTTTTTCTGTTGAGCACCATCAACTTTGCTTTATCTCTTGGAGAAACCGGATATTTAGCAATGACTGTTTTGGGTAGATTATAACTAAAATCTGAAAGCTTCATTCTTTAACCTTTTAATTAATTAAGTGAATGAAAGCAGATGATATTAATCATCCGCTTAACATATTTATCTTTTTTTCTTTTTACTCGATTTCTTTTTTGAACTTTTGGATGATACTTTTTTCATCTTCTTTTCATTTATTACTGCACGTGCAGCGGCAAGCCTTGCAATCGGAACTCTAAAAGGCGAACAGCTAACATAATCCAATCCGGTTCTGTGGCAAAATTCAACGGAAGCTGGATCACCGCCGTGCTCACCACAGATACCAACCTTAAGATCTTTGCGTGTTGAACGACCTTTCTGCGTGCCCATTTCTACAAGCTTCCCGACACCCGATTGATCAAGGGTTTCAAACGGATCGGAAGGCAGAATATCGCTCTGAACATAAAGCGGTAAAAATTTTCCGGAATCATCTCTGGATAAACCGAAAGTAGTTTGTGTTAGATCGTTTGTACCGAAACTAAAGAATTCTGCCTTTTGTGCAATTTCATCTGCAGTTAAAGCAGCACGAGGAAGCTCAATCATTGTTCCGACCAGATAATTTATTTTCTTTCCTTTTTCTTTCATCACCTCTTTTGCAGCTTCACGAACGATTTTTTCCTGCAATGAAAATTCATTTACGGTTCCAACTAACGGAATCATAATTTCGGGTTGAACTTTTATTCCTTTTTTAGAAACATTAACCGCAGCTTCAATTATAGCCCTGGCTTGCAT
>Ga0209536_100008170_pt1 | contig 15735 bp, 7 predicted proteins | sample DeeMarSeWOR28_12_FD_187461 | JGI IMG/M metagenome (GOLD analysis project Ga0209536, IMG submission 187461) | Marine sediment microbial communities from White Oak River estuary, North Carolina - WOR-2-8_12 (SPAdes) (version 2) | ecosystem: Environmental > Aquatic > Marine > Intertidal zone >...
ACCGTTGCAAGGAATATAGAATTGAGATCAAGGCAGAAAACAGCAGGCATATAGCGTTGGAAAACGTCCAAGGTCGAATCCCTGATGGCGCCGGCCGTGTTCTGCGATTGATTGAGTCAGGAGAAAGCTATGATGGAACGCTTGAGATTCTGTTCGCTCGCGGCATTGTCTTTGTCGGCAATCTTTGTGGGCCCCGGTTGTCAGCTGTGGCGTGTTCTCTATCCGACGAGCCAGCCGATCAGGGTAGTGCGGCTGCGCTGCGAGTATCTTGCCGATCCGATGGGGATTGAGACGGCGGCGCCTCGTTTGAGCTGGGTGGTGGAATCGAGCGAGCGGGCGCAGCGGCAAAACGCTTATCAGATTCTTGTTGCCTCCGAGGCAGATAAGCTAAACGCCGAGCGGGCCGACCTCTGGAATACGGGAAAGGTCCACTCGCCCGAGAGTGTTCATCTGGAGTATGCGGGCAAGAGACTAATCTCTGGCCAGCGGTGCTTCTGGAAGGTCCGGGTCTGGGACAAGAACGATCAGTCGAGCGCCTGGAGTGACATGGGAACCTGGTCGATGGGGCTTCTCGAAGCATCCGACTGGAAGGCGAAGTGGATCAGCTTCAAGGATGATTCAGAGTTGGAGGCATCGCAGCAGAAGATGGTGCTGCCGCCGGCACGGTATTATCGCAAGGAGTTTGAGGCCCGCGGTAAGGTGCGGCGGGCAACCGCCTATGCGACGGCGATGGGGATTTACGAACTGCATATAAACGGCCGGCAAGTGTCGGAGCAGATGTTCACGCCGGGCTGGAGCGATTACCGCAAGCGGCTTTACTATAATACGTTCGACGTGACCGACCTTCTGGTCGCCGGTGATAATGCGATCGGGGCGATCGTGGCCGATGGGTGGTACAGCGGCTATGTGGGCTATGGGTTGCTGGTCGGCTACGGTCCCAACAAGTGCGGGCGGTATATATACGGCAAGACGCCGGCGCTGCTTGTGCAGCTCGAGATCGAGTACGCTGACGGTCGGACCGAGCGCTTGGTGACGGACACGACGTGGATGGTGGGCACGGGGCCTCTCGTCGAGGCGGACATGCTTATGGGAGAGACATACGACGCCCGACTCGAGATTCCGGGTTGGGACAGGTGCGGTTTTGACGACGGATCGTGGGCGAGGGCAATTCTCGCTGAGGATAACGGATCGACCAAGGCGATCTTTTACGATAAAGCTGGAACCAGGGAGGTTGATCTCGGCTTTGCAGCCCCTCCTGTAATGCAATCATATCCGGCTCCACCGATTCGTCCAACCGAAACGATTCGGCCTGTGGCTATCAGCGAGCCCAACGACGGGATTTACATCTTTGATATGGGTCAGAACTTCTCTGGGGTTGTGCGTTTGAGGGTCAAGGGCCCAAGGGACGCGAGGATCAGGATTCGGCATGGTGAGATGCTCCATCCGGACGGCCGGCTCATGACGGAGAATCTTCGCAAGGCACGGGCGACGGATTTCTATATTCTCAAGGGCGATCCGGCGGGCGAGACATATGAGCCGCGTTTCACATACCATGGTTTTCAGTTTGTGGAACTGACAGGATTGGTCGAGAGGCCGACGCGCGATACGGTGACCGGGATTGTCATCCATTCGGATACGCCGATGGTCAGCAAGTTCAGCTGTTCGGACGAGATGGTGAACCAGCTTTTTTCGAACGTGACATGGACGCAGCGGGCGAATTTCTTCGAGGTCCCGACTGACTGTCCGCAGCGTGACGAGCGCCTGGGCTGGACAGGTGACGCGCAGATCTATGTTCGGACGGCGACGTATAATGCGGACGTCGGGGCGTTCTTCACGAAGTGGCTTGATGATTTGTCCGAGGCGCAGCTTGCGAACGGTGCGTTTCCGGATTATGCGCCCTATCCGATGATGCACGGCAAGCCCAATCGCGGTTTTGCGGCGGCGTGGTCGGATGCCGGGATTATCTGTCCGTATACAATCTACAAGGTCTATGGTGACACGCGGGTGATCGAACGCCATTACGATGCCATGTCACGATTTATGGCATTTAGGCGCAAACAGAGCCCGGACTTTCTCGGCGTCGAAACGGGCAATGGGTGGGGCGACTGGCTGAGCCTGGGCTCGAAGACACCGGTGGCCTTTATCGATACGGTGTACTTTGCATATTCGGCCAGGCTGATGGCGGAGATGTCCGCGGCGATTGGAAGAGAGGCCGACGCGGCCGAGTACGGCCGGCTCTTCGAGAATATCAAGGCGGCGTTTGCGAGAGAATATGTCAAGGCCGACGGGACGCTGACGATCGACAACCAGACGGCTTATGTGCTCTCGCTGTCCGTGGGGTTGATCGCCGACGAACAGGTTCCGGCAGCTCGCAGGCGGTTGATTCGGCTGCTCGAGGAGAACGACTATCGGATGACGACGGGGTTCTTGGGAACTAAGCCGCTTTTGGCGGTGCTTTCGGATGCAGGGCGTGACGACCTTGCGGGTCGGCTGTTGCAGAGTCGGCGGTTTCCTTCGTGGGGATATGAGATTGTCAACGGGGCCACGTCGATCTGGGAGCGGTGGAACAGCTTCACGAAGGAGAACGGTTTCGGCGAATCGGGTATGAATTCGTTCAGCCATTATTCTTTCGGCGCGGTTTGTCAGTGGATGTTTCAGTATCTCGCCGGGATCGATACGAGGGGCCCGGGATATGAGCATATTGTAATTCGGCCCCGGCCTGCCGAGCCGCAGAGCAATCCAGAGCATGGTTCGATCGAGTGGGTGGATGCGAGTTACGATTCGATTCGGGGTCCGATCGTATCGAAATGGCGCCGGACTAACGGCAAGTTCGAGCTGGAAACTAGCATCCCCGCCAACACAACCGGCACTGTGTATCTACCTGCGGCGGGCATCGAGGCCGTCACCGAATCCGGCCGGCCACTGGACGAGAGCGTTGGCGTGGGGCTCGTTACGCTGGCAGACGATCATCTTGAGATTGAGATTGGATCGGGCAGCTACCGTTTTGTCTCTGTGCTTGAATAGCGTTCGTTTGTGTTGAGTGGCAGGGGTGATCTTTTACTTGCCCACGGCCAGGTTTCGGGCGATGCCGAATTGATGTTGGCGGATTGCTCGGGATAAGTTCCATCGAGGACAACGTTTCGCGAAGAAATCTCCTTTGCACGGAAGCAGGTGATCTGGTACAAATGGAGGTACAGAAACCCGGAGGTTTTCGCTGTGTCAGACCCAGGTCGAGTTATATCCTCCAGGGTAGTAGATTCGCGCGGGCAAGACCACAACCTGTTGTTGTGAAGACATCTGCACGCGGAAGAACGGGAATTTTCAATCAGGAGCAGCATACCTTGTGAGTCTTCTTTCAGAGGAGGCCTGTTTTGCACAAGAGATGGTGAAGACACAGCGGCATTTCGATGGAAAAGACATGTGGCCTTTTGTGGCTAAACCAAAAGGATTCACGCTGATAGAGCTCCTGGTGGTAATAGCCATTATTGCATTGTTGCTGGCACTGCTGATGCCTGCGCTGCGGCGGGTAAAGAACCAGGCAAGGGAGGTGACCTGTCAGGCCAAGCTCAAGCAATGGGGTTTGGCCTTCAGGATGTACGCGAACGACAACGACGGTTACTTCCCCACCGGCCCCTATGCAAGTGCTCGCGCGGGCAATCTTATGTGGATGTCAGCAGCGCGCCCGTATGTCGGCGATGGCAATGATCTCTACCTGTGCCCGGTAGCTGCAACACCCGGTACTGACTGGTCCGGCGTTTCGACGGGAGCGCAGCACCCGAATATGGCCTGGGGCGTTTATCAGAGTGCCACCGGGTGGGGGGCAAAGAGGGGCGATGTCGGCAGCTACGGGATAAGTGAGTATACCGGTGGTCAAGGGCTCTCCGGAGGGCGATGGGAGCAATACTGGAAGAGTCCCGATGTTAAGACTGCGGGCAGGATACCTATGTTTGCAGACTGCACCTACGTTGATGGGACACCGCTACAGACCGATTCACCTCCACTGTACGATGGTCAACCGCGAGCAAGCGGAGGCACCAGTCCCCGCAATGAGATGAATCATTTCTGTACCAATCGCCACAACGGTTCAATAAACATGCTTTTTCTGGATTGGGCCGTCCGAAAGGTCGGACTCAAAGAGTTGTGGACGTTGAGGTGGCATCGTCAATTCAATACGGCGGGCTTCTACACCAAATCCGGGGGCATGCGGCCAGAGGACTGGCCGGAATGGATGAGACATTTCAAGGACTACTAGAGCGGGAGGTCATTCAGATTATAGGCAACAGGTGAGTTGGCGTGTGGCCAAAGAACAGAGACTGTTTTTCAACCTTATTTGGAGGCAGGAGTATCATGTGCAAGAGATTGATCTATTCGAGCTTGTTTGTTCTGTCGCTGGTCCTGACAAGGGCGGCTGACGCGAATCTCGTCGGCTATTGGACCTTTGACGAGGGATCTGGGAGAATTGCCTACGACTACAGCGGCCAGGGCAACGACGGGACGATCGAGGGTGACCCGCAGTGGGTGTCTGGCAAGATCGGCGGGGCGCTGCAGTTCGATGGCGACGACGATCAGATCCAACTGAAGTTCGTCTTCACGACGCTGGGTTCGGCTTCCAACACAGTCGCCGTGTGGATCAAGGTCCCCTCAGCCGGCACAGCAGGCCTTGGCGCGACCGAACGGGTGGGGCTTGTTTTGGGCAACTATAACGACAGCCCAAACTCCAATTGGGAGCTTCACGGCGCGGGCCAAACCCGCGTGTGGTGGAATGGGGGCGAGGTTGACAACCGCGGAACGACGGATTTGCGAGATGATACCTGGCACCATGTCGCCTGGGTACGAGACAAGTCAGCAAATGCCATCTACCACTACATTGACGGCCAGTTGGAAGCTACCGCGTCGACTGTAGGGACAGACATCACGTTTAACACAACCCACAGGATAGGCGGCGACAACCGCGGCGCTCCGCCCAACTGGCATGGTCTTCTGGATGACCTTCAGGTCTACAGCCGGGCGCTGTCACAGGCCGAGATCAGCGACATTATGGAAGGGCTGTTCCGGCAACCGGCATCTTCGCCCAGCCCTGCCGATGAGACGGTCGATGTTCCGCGAGATGTGATACTCGACTGGGAGCCGGGAGTGCACGCCGACAAGCACGATGTGTATCTCGGCACCAATCCTGAAGATGTCAACGATGCCAGTAGAACTAGTCCGCTGGGTGTACTGATCGGTCAAGACCTGAACGATAACAGATACTATCCCGTTAGTCTTCTGGACTTCGGCCAGACCTATTACTGGAGGATCGACGAGGTCAACGCGGCGCCCGACTTGTCCATCTACAAAGGCGAGGTCTGGAGCTTCACGGTCGAGCCGTTCGCTTATCCCATCAAGAGTATGACTGTTACCGCTTCCAGCTCCAACAGCCCAGATGAGGGGCCTGAAAATACCGTCAACGGTTCCGGGCTGGATGCTGACGACCTGCACTCGGCAGTAATTACAGATATGTGGACGAGCAGTATGACCGGACCGCAACCGACCTGGATTCAATTTGAGTTCGATGGGGTTCACAAACTCGATCAGATGCAGGTGTGGAACCATAACAGCCTGTTTGAACAGTCATTTGGCCTGGGGATAAGAGATGCTGCAATTGAGTATTCACTCGATGGTGCCGACTGGACTACATTGGGCACTACCCATGAGTTTGCCCGTGCACCCGGTGCACCCGGTTACGCAGCCAATACAATTGTTGATCTCAGTAACGTGTTGGCCGAGCAGCTTAAGATCAGTGCCAACAGCAATTGGGGTGGCATCATCTCACAGTACGGGCTCAGTGAAGTTCGCTTCTCCTACGTGCCGGTCCTTGCACGGGAGCCTTCACCTGTCTCCGGAGCAGCAGATGTAAGAGTGGATGCGGCCCTTAGCTGGCGAGCGGGAAGAGAGGCAGCATCACACGATGTTTACCTCAGCACTGATGAGCAGGCAGTTATAGATGAGACTGCCGGACCTGTTATCAGTGTCCCTGGTGACAGCAGCTACACAAGCTATGATGCTGCAGGGCTTGATTTAGGCCAGACATATTACTGGAAGATTAACGAGGTCAATGAGGCCGAGACTCCCGCTATCTGGCAGGGCACTGTCTGGAGTTTTAACACCGAGGAGTACCTGGTGGTAGATGGCTTCGAAGACTACAACGACTATCCACCCGACGAGATCTACTCGACATGGCTGGATGGATACGAGACTCAGGCCAACGGCTCCCAGGTGGGTCACCTCAATCCTCCTTTTGCAGAGCCGCGAATAGTCCACAGTGGCGGTCAGTCTATGCCTTTCTACTATGACAACAGCTCTGCCAGCTATTCCGAGGCTACTGCCAATGTAGCTGATCTGGCGATCGCCGAGGACTGGACCGGGCACGGCATCAGGACCTTGTCGCTGTGGTTCAGCGGTGATCCAAATAACTCTGCAGAACAGATGTACGTCAGACTCGACAACGCAAAGGTTGTATATGATGGTGAAACCGACGACATAACGAAGAAGATGTGGCAGCCGTGGAATATTGAGCTGTCAGATTTTGGCGTGGACCTTGCCAACGTTAGGCAGTTGACTATAGGCCTTGAACGCAGTGGGGCGGCAGGTGGTAACGGGCTGGTTTACTTTGATGACATTAGGCTGTATCCACATGGCCGCCAGCTGCTCACGCCGGCAGAACCGAGTCCAACCGATCTGGCAGGGCATTGGAGCTTCGATGAGGGATCGGGAACGACTGTGTTCGATCAGAGCGGTGAGGGCAACGACGGGACTCTTCAGGGTAGCCCAAGGTGGGTCCCCGGCATGATAAATGGCGCACTGCAGTTTGATGGCGACGACGATCAGATCCAACTGAAATCTGCATTCACGATGTTGGGTTCATCTTCGAACACAGTTGCTTTGTGGATCAAGGTCCCCGTACCTGACACAGCCGGCCTGGCTGCTTCCGAAAGGGTGGGCAATATCCTGGGCAACTATCCCGACAGCGCAGCCTGCAATTGGGAGTTTCATGACGACGGTCAAATGCGCCTTTATTGGAATCGAGGCGAGATCAATGCGTACGGAACGACCGATTTGCGGGATGACATTTGGCACCACATCGCCTGGGTACGAGACAAGCTGACAAATGCCAGCTACATGTACATAGATGGCCAGTTGGAAGCCACGGTTCCGACTGTAGGAACAGACATCGCGTCGTGGAATACGCTTCACAAGATCGGCGCCGACGATCGGGCGACCGGGCCCCACTGGCATGGCCTGATGGACGATCTTCGGATCTACAGCCGGGCGCTGTCACATGCAGAGATTGCGTGGTTGGCGGGCCGGACGAAACCATTTGATAAGCCCTTCTGAGGTATATGGAGGTCGGCAGGGATGAGGCACCATTGATGACTGGCGATAGGATGTCACGGCAAGCAGGCTACAAATCCGCAAAGAGACGAATGCTCATAGCGACGATGTTCTGCTATCTGTTTTACTATACAGGCAGGCAGACCTTTGGATTTGCAATACCGTCCATAGAGGCAGAACTTGGTCTCAGCAAGACGACACTGGGATATTTCGGCACATCTTTGTTATGGGCCTACGCAATTGGTCAGGCCATCAATGGCAACCTTGGAGACAAGTATGGCGGAAGGTTGATGATGAGCCTTGGCGCTGTGCTGTCATGTGGATTCAACTGGATTGTCAGCTTCGGAGTTGGTTTCTGGAGCCTGTTTATTCCGTGGACGGCAAATGGCTATGTCCAGTCAATGGGATGGGCACCAGGCAGCAAGGTATTGTCCAACTGGTGGGGACATCGCGAGCGGGGCAGGGCATTCGGCTTCTTCATGTTCGCGGCGGGAATGTCGTCGGTGCTCGCCTTTGTAACGCCGCTTGTTGTACTAAAGCCACTAGGCCTGGACTGGCGTTGGATCTTCCGGCTGCCGGTACTGCTTCTTCTTATCGGTGGCATAGTGTATTATCTAATTGTCAGGGATCGGCCCGAAGACCTCGGCTATGATTCGCCGCATAACGATTTGGCGGAAGATCTTAAAGGTGCGGAAAGCAAAGAGCCTAGGGCCAAGGCGGCCAATGGAAATGCTGGATATGATGCTACAGAAACATCGCTTCAGCGTTACAAGGTTGTTTTGGGCAATTGGCGTTTCATGGCGGCCAGCATTGCTATCGGCTTCCAGAGTTCGGCTCGTTATGGATTGCTGATCTGGGTGCCGGTACACTTCCTCGGCGAGGATTGGAAGAACTCTGAGGCTGTCTGGATAAGTGTTGCGCTTCCTGTGGGTATGGCACTAGGTGCGGTTACAGGAGGGTGGATGTCAGACAGGGTGTTCAACTCGGTACGCTGGAAGTTGATTTCGTCATTTATGACGTTGGCAGCGATCGCGTCGATCATGATGTTCTTTCTGCCGAGAGGCCACTCGGCGGGCATTGTGACACTGTTCTTGTGCGGATTCTTTGCCTATGGTTCCCAGTCGGCTTTCTGGGCGTTGTGTCCAGACTTGCTCAGTCACAACCGAGCTGGAACGGGCGTTGGCATAATGGACTTTTTCGCGTATCTTTTTGCCGGTCTTGTCAGTCCGTTAATAGGCAGGATGATTGAATCGCATACTGTGTTGGATTCCGTGACAGGAGAAATGGTTGACAATACTGCTTTGGTCTTTCCTGTTGTGGCGGCGGCGTGCATAATGAGCGCAGTCATAGGTCTGTTCATCAGGCGATGAATATTACACTATGAAGGGTATAGCATGTTGCCAGAAGAATGCAAAGCTGCTGTGTTCACTGAGGTGGGAAAGCCTCTGGAAATTCGTCAATTCAGACTGCCGCATGAACCAGAGCCGGAAGCTGCTCTCTGTAAGGTGAAAATGAGTACTATCTGCGGCTCTGATCTTCACACCATCAGCGGCAGAAGAGTCGAGCCAGTGCCTCTGATACTCGGCCATGAGATAATCGGCGAGATTGTCGCCTTGGGCAGTGATCTCAAACACGATGGATTTGGCGAGCAGCTTGAAGTCGGCGACAGGGTTTCGTGGTCCGTTATGGCCTCCTGTGGCAGGTGTTTCTACTGCGAGCTTGATCTGCCGCAAAAATGTGAAAAGCTGCGCAAATATGGTCACACCTGCTGCAATGAACCGCCACATCTAACGGGTGGATACGCTGAATACATCTACTTATTTCCCGGCACGGCCATTTATAAGATACCGGCGGATATTCCGGATGAAATAGCGACACCTGCAAACTGTGCTTTGTCAACTGTGATCAATGCTGTTGAGACAATAGGTCTCAACAAGAATGAAACCGTACTCATTCAAGGTGCAGGGCTATTGGGATTAAATCTGGTTGCACTGGCAGTCGAAGCCGGCGCCAAGAAGATATTTGCTACTGATGTAGTGAAAAGCAGATTGGACTTAGCCGGTAAGTTCGGAGCTGATGTTTGTATTGATGTGAAGGATTCAGTCTGCAAAGAAGTTGCGTCGCAGATTCGCGATCAAACCGACGGCTACGGTGTAGACGTCGCCTTTGAAATATGCGGCTTGAGAGAGGCCGTCGGCCTGGCAGTAGAGTCACTTCGTATCGGAGGAAGATACCTTGTCGCAGGTTTGGTGACGCCAGGCAGCGATTTAGGAATAGACGGCAACCAGTTGACACGCAAATATCTCACTATAAAAGGTATCCACAACTACAACCCTAAACATCTTGGCATGGCCCTGAGGTTTCTTGAAAAGAACTCACGAAAGTTTCCATACGATGAGCTGGTTGCGAGAGTATTGCCACTTTCCCAAATCAATGGGGCGATTGAACTGGCTTCCACAGGAAGACATATCCGCATAGGTGTAGGCTGAGCGTTAAGTCAGATGTGCTCCTCGGTGGATTGCTTTCAAAGCAGCTTGATACGCCATTGCTCCGTGTGTGGGAGGTGTGATATCGCTACTCTGTACGTGGCGGTGCGAGCCGTTTTAGCTCTTCAGACCAGTTGAGCACAACGTTAATTTGAGTCGCGGGTTGTGTTTCTCCCTCTTCGATCAATATGAAGAAGTCGCCCTTCGGACTCATGTCATAGTTCCGCCCCCAATTCACACTCCCAAAGAACCTTCTTTCAAGCAGCAGTTCCGGGCTGCCGACTTGAACTGTCGGCTCTGTGACGATCGAGACCTTAAAGAGCTTATCCCCATTGTCATCTCGGTAGTACAATTCTTTCTCGGAAGGAGCCCACACAGGCTCCATGCCTCCGTCGGTCGTTACCGGAATTGCTCCTCCTGGACCGGGATAAGGCTTTATGTAGATCTCTGCCCTACCCGACTCGTCCGAAGAATATGCGAGCCATCGGCCGCTCGGCGAAATCGCAGGGTGGAATTCATTGAACCGGGTGTTGATGAGCGGCTGCCGAGTACTGGCCACTTCGTATGGCAGGATCTCGATGTCAAAACCTGTGTTCGGATCAACGGCTTTTGTTGTGATAATCAATGTTTTGCCGTCGTCGGCCCACGACTTGGGTACTAGATTAAACTCGTCAGTGCCGTCGGTCAGACGTTTCTCCGGGGCACTGGCGTCCGCTGGTTTTGAGTATAAGTCCATGGTCGCTCCTCCCAGGCTAGAGTTGAACACGATCTGCTTTCCGTCGGGGCTCCAGATCCCCCAGTAAGTATCTCCTCGTTCATCCGTAAAACGGCGCTTTGATCCCCTCGCCAAGTCAAATACCCACAGGTGTGGTATTGGCTCAGCCTCAGTCTCAACGACCAGCAAACTCTCTCCATCAGGTGAAATACGTGGCGACTGATAGCCTCCCAGCGGGAAAGGTAACGCTTCAACTTTTTCGCCTGTGAGGTCTGCCCGAACAAGCCTATCGTTCGCCGCTTGCACAGTGCTGCCAGGAACATAGACCAGAGAGCCATTTGGGGACACACTGAAGTGGGCAGTCCCATACCATCCTTGCATCACACCTTCGGCGACGGGAAGCGGCGGGCCAGTCTTCTTCATCGTTTTGAGATCAAACGGTACCGCGTATAAGTCCCTTTCCAAAGAATAGACTATATGTCCAGTTTGCACATAGTGTGCGCAACTGCCTCGGTCGATGAGCGTCCTGGACTGACCTGTTTCGAAAGAAAACACGGCTATGAGGTTCTGTCCTGGATTGAAGATGGTAAACAGCACTCCCTTGCCCTCCGGTAGGATATGAGGATACAAATGCGAGTGTTCCCGTCTTTCCTTCTGGAAACTCAATGCAGTCATTGTCAGTTGCTTTGGCTCTCCTCTGCTTGCCGGCACTTGCCAAAGCCCATATTTCTGCCCATCTGCAAATACGATAGTATCGTCTTCAAGCCAGCACCCTTCTCCTGCGAGCTGCGCCTCACAAATCGGCTGAGGGGCTCCACCCAACAGCGAGACCTTCTTCAACTTCCCCTCGGCACAAAAACCAATCCAGTTACCATCTGGCGAAAAGAACGGTGCGTAGGCATCCTCCGTGCCTGGGATCGTCTCTCCCTTGAACTCTTCCAGGGAGCGATGGCATAAGTGGTTGGTATTGCCTCGGTGAACGACATAGGCCAGTCGTGTTCCATCGGGCGACAGCGCCACCAGAGATCCGGCGGCTGCCGGAGATCCATAAGCTGCGCTAGCTATGGACTCACCCTGCTCAAGATTGATGGGGAATCGGATAAGTTGCGAATTAGGCGGAGAGCTAGTGCGCCAAGGATCCCAGAGTGCCACAATGGCACTCAGAATACAAACGACGGCGGCAACAACGATTATCACTGGTGTCTGTAGCCTTGTCCAGGTAGCAGTTTCCAACCTGGGCAGAGTGGTCGTAGGCGGCGCAGTGGGCGGTGGTCTCAGTGTTTCATTGATCTCGATAACTGCGTCTCCGACGTCCCGGAGTCGGCGGCGAGGATCTTTCTCCAGGCAGCGACGCAACAGAACGCGAATATTGCTCGGCGTGTCCTGCGGCAGTGCCTGCCAGTTGGGTTCTGTTTGTAAGATGTTGGCCAACGTATCAGAAACTGTCTCGCCTTCGAAGGGAATCCTACCAGTGAGCATCTCGTACAGCACACATCCGAACGACCAGATGTCGCTGCGCTTATCAGTCGGTTTGCCACGGGCCTGTTCCGGGCTCATATAGGCCGGAGTGCCCATTACGCGGCCGGGCTGAGTAACGGTGACCGGCTTCTCTGAGGGTTCACCGCCGACCGCCTTGGCCAGGCCGAAGTCCAGAACCTTGACTCTGCCATCAGGTGTGATCTTGATGTTGCCGGGCTTGAGATCGCGGTGGATTACATCGTGCTCGTGAGCTGCCGCCACTGCCTCTGCGATCTGCAGAGCTATCGTTAATGCCTCCTGAAGCTTGAGTGGGCCCTTTGCTATTTGCTCGGCTAGTGTCTGGCCAGGGACATACTCAAGGACCAAATAGCCGGCACCATCCTCCCGCTCAATGATCTCGTATATCACGGCGATATTAGGGTGATTCAACGAGGCCAACAGTTCAGCTTCACGCCTGAAGCGCGTTCTGGCAGTCGAGTCAGCAGCCAGAGCAGCAGGGATGGTCTTGATGGCAACCGAACGCTTGAGCTTGGTGTCACGGGCCAGATAGACGACTCCCATTCCCCCTCTGCCAATAATCTCACCTACTTCAAAGCTTCCTACTTCTTGGCCAACAAGATCATCTCCAGTTGCCGTATCCCCGAACTCACTCTCGTCGGACTGCATAACGGTGTCAAACAAGGCATCGATTCTTTTGAAGCTCTGTAATTTCTGTCTGATCTGATCTTCGAACTCGGGGTAGCTGTCAACAAATTCGTCTACGTCAGGTTCTTCACCTCGCATGTGCGCATCGACAAATTGCCTGAGGGCCTCTTCGAAATCACTCTCTCGATTCTTGCCGTTTGAGTCGGCCATTAGACTCTCTCGAAAGCGCTGATTAGAGCTACCATCGCACGAGATACCAGCATTCCCACTGCATCGGTACTCTTACCCAGTCTATCCCCTATTTCTTTGTATGAAAGTCCTTCTATTCGCTTTAGGATGAGAGCTTCCTGGTATTCAGGCCTCAGCTTACCTATTGCCTCCTCGAGTTTCTCCAAGTCCTCCTTCTTGGACACTATAACACTCGGCGTAGTATTGGCAACTGGTCCAGGGGCGCCCACAGTACCTCCTTCGGTGGTCGCCGCGCGATTACGAAGCGGCACTTCCTTACGAATATCGCGTTTGTCGGCGTGGAACTTCTTCACATTATCGCGGATCCTGTTTTCAACTATCTTGGACAGCCACCGCAGGAAATCTCCCTCATCCCGATAGGTAAAGTCTTCCAGATCCTCCAGAGCCAAGGCAAAAGCATCCTGGACCAAATCCATCGATTCCAGCTTCGAACGAATCTCCCCGCCCATACGAAGCCGCACTATCCAATGCACCCGCTCTGCGTAGACTTGGCATAACTGTTCCAGAGCAGCCCCATCGCCCTCCTTAGCAAGAGCAACCAAACGCTGTGTGGTCTTGTTGCTGCTATGTTCTCTCAATTTTCGCTGACCTCCACAAGTCAACAGGATTGGAAGAATTGTATCAATTTTTGGAAAAACCTCAAATAAACCGTTAGATCGCCTCTCTTTTTTCTCTGTCAGGAGTGGATCGCATGAATCCGTGAAAGGACCTGTCAGTTATGAAGCGGAACCAAAATTCAATTTGTCTTGCCCTCAGGGCAGAAGGGAAGGTGTAACATGGAACGGTCTGAAAAAATCAAATTCAATCTCGTCGTAACATGGGTAATTGTTGGAGTTTTGGCCTCGGCATTGTACGCCGCGCCTCCGAGCGAGAGATGCATATTGATAAAGGCTCAGGTCACAAACAAGGATGATGCCCAGGCACTCGTCAATATGGACCTCGATATATGGGAGTTTCAGCAGGATAGCGTTATTATCCGGGTAACGGATAGTGAAAGAAAACAGATTGAAGAAGGCGGTTTTGTCGTCGAGACAATTACCGAGGATGTCTACGAATATCTGGAGACAATCAGCAAGGAGGAGATTTCTCTGTTTGCAGAGCTCACACCAGCTAGATATCATTCCCACGATGAAGTTATTGACAGCCTTATAGCACTTGAAAATTCAGGCGTTGCTCAGACTCATATTATTGGAAGCACTCACGAGGGGCGGGACATCTGGGCAGTAAAAATCAGCGACAATCCTTCACAAGATGAGGAAGAACCCGGAGCGGTGTTCTTGGGCTGTCATCATGCCCGCGAATGGATAACTGTTGAAGTCCCGCTCTATATCGCGCAATACCTGACTGACAACTATGACATCGATGCGGATGTCAAGCATCTAGTGGATAACTGCGAAATATGGATAGTGCCTGTAGTGAATCCCGATGGCTATGAGTACAGTCGGAGTGCAGACAGGATGTGGCGAAAGAACAGAAGAGACAATGGTGATGGAACATTTGGCGTCGATTTAAACAGAAACTATGGCTATATGTGGGGAGGACCGGGCTCAAGCGGGAACACCTCCAGTATAACATACCGCGGTCCAAGTGCTTTTTCTGAGCCCGAAACACAGGCCGTAAGAGACCTGGTTCGGGCCTATGATTTCCGTATGCTAGTAAGCTACCACAGCTTCTGGCAGATGATATATTATCCGTGGACATACACTTGGGACCCTTCACCAGACGGACCTGCGTTTGGGGATATGACTTCCGCTATGATAACGCTAATTTACCACACTGGCGGAGCGACTTATACGAATTCGTTGGAGACGCCTGATCAGTATTTAGTCAGCGGTGGTACGGAGGACTGGAGCTATGGAGAGTTTGGTATTTACTCATTCGGCATTGAACTACGGCCTGTGACTTTCAGCCAGGGAGGATTCAGGCTTCCGGAGAGCCAAATAATTCCCACCTGCGTGGAGAACTTACCGGCGGCCTTGTACCTTACATCATTTGCCGCTGCCGACTATGGAATTGAAAATCTGATGACGGGCGAGACATACAGTAGTATTCAGCTTGCCATAAACGACGCAAACAATGGCGATGAGATAGTAGTCAATCCTGGAGTATATCATGAACACATCTCTCTAGTGGATAAGAATCTGACGCTCAGATCAACAGACCCCGCTGACCCGGCCGTTGTAGCATCTACTGTCATTGGTATTAAGGGTCCTTATCAAGGCTCGGTGATAACTCTGTCCGGTATCAGAAATGAAGGTTGTTTGCTGGACGGGCTTACCATAAGCGGTGGGAATGTAGGTATCTCTTGCTGTAACGTATCGGCGACAATCACAAACTGCGTTGTTGAAAGCAATGGATCCAACGCGATTGAGTTTTGGCAAGACTATGAGCCGCCAACAGTCATTGATTGTGCTGTTTTGGGACAAGTAGCAGAAGTGGACGACCCCACACTCATCGCGTATTGGGCACTGGATGAGACAGAAGGCGGCATTGCTGAAGATGTTGTCGGAGATAATGATGGCGTGCTCTTTGGCGAACCGCTTTGGCAACCTAGTGGCGGCATGGTGGCCGGAGCACTTCAATTCGACGGCGTGGATGACTATGTCAGTGCCGATACTGTTTTGGATCCGGCAGAGGGTGTGTTCAGTGTGGTGGCCTGGGTCATGGGCGGGGCACCGGGCCAAGCCGTCTTGTCGCAGGCCGACGGTGTGAATTGGGTGCGCATCGACTCCCTAGAAGGATGCCTGATGACCGAGCTCGCTAACCCTGGCCGGTCGACTGTTGGCCCTA
>Ga0209536_100008172_pt1 | contig 15734 bp, 4 predicted proteins | sample DeeMarSeWOR28_12_FD_187461 | JGI IMG/M metagenome (GOLD analysis project Ga0209536, IMG submission 187461) | Marine sediment microbial communities from White Oak River estuary, North Carolina - WOR-2-8_12 (SPAdes) (version 2) | ecosystem: Environmental > Aquatic > Marine > Intertidal zone >...
GCCGTACATGTAGGCTCCCAGGTTGTGGATATCCACATAGCCGCCATAATTAGTGTCCGAAGAGAAGTTGTTGTATGAGATGTCGGACCATCCGAATTCGGCATGTGATTGATCGTACATGTAGTATCCTATTTCGTAAAATTCAAAATGTATTCCATAGCCGTTTGGCGAGGATACATTGTTACCTGTAACAGACAAGTTGCCTACAATAACTCTTGAAAAGTCTTCAATTTCATAGCCGCATTCATAATTGTAGATATACATGCATAACTGGTCAGAATCCACCACATTATCCCGGACATAGAAGTCGTGGTAGACGACCCATGAATTGTCGTACATCTGATAAAAGCTCGTATAGCGACCTACCTCGATACCCCTTTCGCTTGAGGTGACTGTATTTCTTTCAATATGCCAGTCGTCGAAGCTCAGGAATGAATCACCATACATCTCGTTGCAAACGGTATCGAGTGTGACTTCAAGGGCAAATCCAGCTCCTCCAGTCTTGTAAACATCGTTGTCTTCTACATGGACCTCCCCCATCATAACGCGGCTGTTATCGTATTGATTGTAGCCCACATGATGCCAGTTCAAATCAATACCTAAAACACCCGTGGATGTGACATTGTTGTTCGTTACATGGAAATTACCGTACCAGGCCTGGGCGTTGTCGTACATGTACGCACCGCATTGACCGACATTAAAATTGATACTGTTTCCAGTTGAATAAATGGAATTCATTTCTATAAAAAATTGACCAACATAAACCGAGGAATCGTTGTACAAATAACTTCCAAAATCACTCAAACCTATATTGACACCTTCGTTATTTGCCCCCGTAGTTGTTAGGTTATTATTATAGATGAAAAAGTCACCAGTGGATACGGAACTGGAATCGTAATGATAATATACATTGTCGTTCTGAAGATGTATTCCCCGGTTGTCCGAAGTAATATTGTTGTTGTTCATATAGGCCCCATCTGCAGATGCTGTGGTTGTACCGTATAAGTATTCAAAATCCCACCAGTCTATATAGATGCCGGTGGATTGTGCAGTAATATTGTTCCCGTTAACTTCGATTCTTCCCAGATCCAAACTGACATCTGTTAAATTGGATAAATGGCCCCAGAAGAACACTCCAAATCCATTACTGACGTTCACCGTATTATCATTTATCAGGATGTCACCGCAGGTGATTGATCCACCATCCATATCTTTTATCATTAATGTGTCTATTTCTATTCCTCTGAGATTAGTATTTAGACTGTTGTTTTTAATTATGGTTTGTCCAAAAGTAAGATCTGCGCCCGGAAGGTTTTGTTCAAATCTGGTCTGTAAATAAAAACCGCGGTTTCCTTCAATATCATTATCTTCTATAATGATATCCCCAACTGTTGTAGAGCCAGAATTTAATTGAAAGTTTTGCAGGATTATTGCAAAATTCACTAAGTAGAATTTGTTGTGATGTATGTTGAATCCCCACACATTGGCCCAAATTCCGGACCATGATCCTGATTCGGTGATGTTAAAACCTGTTATTTCAACATCCTCAGCCGTGACATTTATTATGTTGTTCATGGTCCCAAATCCATCGATCACCGTGGTTGCAGATCCGTTGCCAATCAACTGCAGGCTTTTATCGATGGTGATGTTTTCATTGTAGGTCCCGTCCCAGACAAAGACATTTTCTCCTGGGATGGCATTGTCAATTCCTTCTTGGATTGTAAGATAATCGCCACCACCAGCCTGGTCAACTATTACAACGGCCTGGGCATTTGTACTCAAGAAGAATATCACAATCGCCAGAAACACAATGACCAGTCCGAATTCCAGCGCATATTTAAAAATCCTCTTTCCTACAAATTCAAACTCCATTATACCTCTCTCCTAGCCCTGGATTCCCAAACCCTAGAGCTAAGAGAGTACATATCTAAAAGTATAAAGGAATATCTGTGATTGAAATATGCGAAGCGTTGATTCTTTCATATTCATTCATATCTCAGAGACCGTCGAGGATTTCATCCAGTTCATCCTTTTTCTTTTCCTCGGATTTCTCTTTTTGTTGTTCATCTCCTTCATCTTGTGTGTCCACGGGCTCAGATTCCTCCGCTGGTTCCTCTTCGAACTCCCCTCCTTCCTCGCCCTCTTCCGGTTCAGTTCCCTCTTCAGTTTCCTCCTCAAGATCAAAGTCCTCCGAGGGATCCTCTTCCACACTATCTCCCAGTTCCTCGTCAGGCTCGCCATCTTCGAACTCGCCCTCGATTTCCTCTTCACCTTCCTCAAATCCTTCTATCTCTTCGCCCTCTTCTAGGTCTTCCTCGGGTTCCACTCCCTCCTCAAGCTCTTCTCCTTCCAGGAGGTCCTCGTCAAGCAAATCTTCCTCTCCCTCGATTACCTCGGGCGGAACCTCTTCTTCCTTCTTCTTTCGTGTTAGTAGGAAGAACAATAGGAGGATTATGATGACAATTACCGGGATTATGAATAGAACGGGATTGACGCCCTCATCTTCCTTGGCTTTAGAGGCCACTTCCACTGTGTAATCATCACTTTCTATTGTGTTCCCTCCATTATCTGTGACCTCGAAATAGTAGTTCATGGTTCCGCTCTGCTCGGGTGTGAAGGAACCTGAATATGTTCCATCGGTAGCACTAAGGGTAATGAACTGTTTCTGGGATTCATCGTCTCCGAACCAGTACGCCACCCTGACTTGGGATATGCCCACATTGTCGGAAGCATCGATCTGGAATGTGAATACTTCACCTTCTTTACCGGATTCATCCGAGGCCTCGTTGGAAAGGGTTGCTGCCTGGTCGTCTGTGATGATGATGTTCACAGCGGGTACAACAAGCCAGTTACCGGCTGCATCACTGATTGTGAATGTATAATGTAGGGTGTCCAAGGAATCAGACGGAATGGTTATATTAAATGTGTAGGGCCCTGTACCATTCATTGTGGCATTGATGGATGTGCCGAACCCGAACCAGTAAACCACATGCACCTCGTGGATTCCTATATTGTCTGTTGCATCCACCTCGAAGGTGAAGGTGCCACCCGTTGCAGCGGTTGAATCGGATGTATCCACCAAGCCTGTGGGTGCGTCGTTGTCCGTAACAATGATCGTGGTGTCTGGGGTGGCGTTTGCATTGTTTGCATCATCATTGAAGTATACAAAGTAGGTTACATCGGTTGTGGAATCCGAGGAGATAATGAACGTGTAATTGTAGTAATCCCCGTCCTTTACAAGGTCATGTTGGGTGCCATCGATGTCGATTTGATATATCGTGATCCCAACATTGTCGGTTGCAACTAGACTTATGTGGACCGGGTCGCCCGTAGTGCCAGTATTGGGATTAAGAACCCAGAAGTAATTCGGAGCCTCATTATCCGGGGATGTGACTGTAATTGTGGTATCCGGGGTTGTTACAGGATTACCGGCAGCATCAGTGAATGTGATGTTGTATGTGATACTTGCGGTGCTGTCTGATGGGATATTTATTGTATAGTTGTAGAAGTCACCCTCATTTGTTAAATCATATTCTGTTCCATCAATGTTGATCTTGTAGGAAGTCACTCCGATGTTGTCAAGGGCTTCCAGGCTTACAACCATTGTGTCACCGGTGTTGGCAGTGTCCGGTTGAAGGACCCAGTTGTACGTGGGGGCATCATCATCGGTGACAGTGATCGTGATTGGCAGCGAGCTGTTGGGATTGTTCGCAGTGTCATTGAAATAGACCGTGTATGTGATGTCTGCGATACTGTCAATGGGGATGTCTATTGTGAGGTTGTAGTAGTCGCCGTCCTTGATCAAATCATACATCGTTCCATCGATATCGATCTTGTAGTACGTTACACCGATGTTATCGGTAACTATCAGGCTCACAAGGATGGACTCGCCTGTGGTGCCGGTTGTGGGCTGCAAGACCCAGACGAGATTGGGAGGCTCGATGTCCGGGGATACCAAAGTAACTGTAGTGCCAAGGGTGGTATTGGAATTGGTTGTATTGTCTAGGAATGTTACGAAGTATGTGAAGTCTTCCGTGGCATTGAGCGGGATATCGATTGTGAAGTTGTAGTAATCACCGTCCTTGACCATATCATAAACCGATCCGTTTACATTTATTGTATAGTTCGTAATACCGATATTATCTGTTGCCAAGAGACTGACGGTTATGGAATCACCTGCAGAGCCGGTTATGGGCTCCAGAACCCAGGTATATGTGGGCTCATCGTTGTCTGCGACTGTGATGTTCACCTGGGGACCGATCACCCAGTTACCGGAATCGTCAACAACCCTGAAGTAGTAGTGCAGCGTGTCCAGTGAATCCAGGGGTACGGGGATGCTGAAGTCGTAGGGTCCGGTGCCGGTCATGTTATCATCTGTCTGCGGGTCTGAACCGAACCACCAAACAACGTGGACCTCGGAGATATTTATGTTATCAGTGGTGTCTAAATTGAAGTTGAAGGTTTCGCCGGTGGTGGCAATGGTATCCGAGTTATCGGTGATTATTGTTGGTGGGTCATTATCTGTTATCGGCGCTGTTGTGGGTGTGGTGTTCACCCAGAAACCGCCAGAATCCACAGCTGTGAAGTAGTATTCTAAAAATCCAACGTAATCTGTTGGGAGAATCTCGTTGAACCAGTACGGACCTGTACCGTTCATTGTTCGATTCGTGTACGGTCCAACACCATCGAATCGGAAGTTGATATGGACGCTGACTATTCCCATGTCGTCCGAGGCATTGATCTCGAAGTAGAAGGGATCACCGGTCGTGCCGTTTGTATCTGAATTGTCGGAGAATATGGTTGGTGGGGTGATATCTGCTAGGGTGATGATGACCACCTTGGTCATATTCATAATGGGATTAGGTATGGCAGATCCAAAGGATCCTCCCTTATCAGCATTTGCGGTGTAATCATTGAAATTCTTTATGATGCCAGTTATGTTCTCCTGGTACTCCATGCAAATGAGGAATAGGACCTGACCGTTTGCATCGGCGGTTCCGTTAAATATCTCGGTTCCGTCCATGTCGGCCACGGTCACATTGGCCCCGGGAACAGGCAAGGCGACCTGGCTCTGTACCGTCACATGCATGTACCACGCCACTTCCAGCAGGGAGTCAAAGTCCTCGAAGAAGACGCTTGAATTGTCGAAGGTGGAGTTTATCATGAAGAGGTACGATTCAGAGTACAGGCCGATGTCCAATACAGCGCAGTTCGCAAGGGAACTGTTGAACATGTAATGGACACTGGAGTAGTTGGTGAATATGCCGTAATCGAAGGTGTCGATTGTCACCCTTTCACCGTAGGCGCTGGTAATATTGACAAGCAGGAATCCAATGGAGCCTCCCAGGCCGTCGTGGATGTTGGTGTTTCTGATATGGAATTCGGGCTGTGGAACAGTTGGGTCCGGGCTCCGCCAATCGAAAACCACGCCAAACATCCCTGCATCGAAGTCGTTGCCGTCGAGAACCACATCGCCCCATACCTGGATTGCACCTAGATCGTTATTGAACGGTGTGTTAGTTGTGGTGTAGTTAAAGGCGCTGATTCCAGAATTCACCCAGTTGCCCAGAATTTGAATGCCCGATATATCGGCTGTGGTGATATTATGGAGACCACCGCATTGCCAGTATAGTATTTCTATGCCGATGGTCTGTGCAATAATATTATTGTTCATTATTATTATGTCGTCGATGCTGAGGTAGCTGGTGTTATAAAGGTTGTAGGCTAGTCTGTTAATGTCGACAAACAAGCCTGCGCCATTAGGAGCGGTTATGTTGTTGTCATTGATCTGAAATTGCCCGAATGTGGCATTGGAATTGTCGTACATTTCAGAACCGGTATCATGGATATCGAACTCAATGCCGTATGAACTGTTTGCATTTACCGTATTATGGCTCACGATATAATCTCCGAAGGTCGCCGTGGAGTTGCCGAATAGATTATCGCCGGAATCATAAGGACCGGTATAGATGCCATGCGAACCGGTTCCAGTCACATTTATGACATTATACATGATGACGCTGTCGCCCACGATGCATGTTGAGTTGTCGTACATTTCATAAGCAAACATGTACCACCACCAGGCATAAAGGCCATAGTCGTCCTCTACGTTTATTATATTGTCTGTGATTAAGTTACTGCCGATGATCGCATTTGATTGACCGGTCATATAGGCACCAAAATTCCACGGTTCGAAGCTTATTCCGTTCATGCTGGCTTTGATGACATTGTCTATGAAGTTGAAGTCGCCCATCTCGAACATGCTGTCATTATACATATAGGATCCAAAATCGTGAGGGTTAAAGAGGATGCCATTTATGCTAGAGTTGATTGTGTTGCCTGTGAGGTTGAAGTCACCCATCTCGAACATGCTGTCATTATACATATAGGATCCAAAACCGTAGATACTATTATAGTTGATCCCAACGACTCCTGCCTCGATGTGGTTATCGCAAAACTCAATCCTTCCCATGGTCACTTTCGCATTGTTATAAAGTTCATTACCATTTTGATATGTTTCAGTTATATAGATACCATTACCATTGGTTGAATTGATGATGTTGTTACTGACAGAGATATTACCGACTGTGACAGAGGCAAAACCATTCATATTATAACCAACACGATAGATACTGAACTCTATTCCAGAGGTATCAACTGTATTTACAGTATTATAATCCACGATATAGTCCCCGAAGACTGCTGTGGAGCCATCATAGACATTCTCGCCAGAATCATAAGGACCCGTCCAGATACCACTAAAACCACCCGTCCCTGTTACATTTATAATATTATTCATGATGATGGTGGAGCCCACTGTACAAATCGAGTTGTTGTGCATGTCATAGGCGAAGTCGTACCACCACCATGCATACAGGCCATAACCGTTTACAACGTTTATTTCATTACCTGTGATGAAATTATTGCCTATAATCGCAGTTGAGTTGCCATACATATAAGCGCCGAAATAATCCGGCTCCCAGTATATCCCATTATCAATGGTATTGATGGTGTTGTCCATGAAGTTGAAGTCGTCCACAACGAAAGTTGCATCATCGTACATGTAAGATGCCCACCTGTAAGGGCAAAAGTAAATTCCATATGCTGATGAAGAAGGAACATCGACCTCGTTTCCATTGCATTCGAAGTTGCCGAACTCGGCATAGCTCTGGTCGTACATCTGGTATCCCACATATTGGAACTTCTCGATATAAATGCCATCACTCCCAAGGCTAGTGGTGTTTATTATGTTGTCGTTTATCAGGAAGTCTCCAAAGAACGCCGAGGTGTTGTTATGCATATTAGCCAAGAAATTCTGGAGGTACCACAAGGTGATCCCTTCATCATGTGAAGTGATGTTATTGCGGAGAAACTCAAAGTTCCCAAAGTATGCGTTGGAGTTATTGTACATCTCATAGCCCAATCTATATGCTTCAATATACAAACCCATCCCGTCAGGATTGATTATGGTGTTATCGTTCATTTGAAAGTGTCCCATGCTGAAAATGGAGCCGTCATACATAATCGCACCTAGGTCATACAAATCTAAATCAATGCTAGAATAATAACTTCCATCTTCAATCTGTATATCATTATTGCTCAGCTCGACGTTTCCGATAGTAACTGAAGAATCGCCATATGTATAATATCCTATCGCATTCACCAAAATGCGCAATCCATCATTGTAAGCATCTACGATAATGTTGTCATTGAACAGGTTATTGCCATATGAGGCTATGTTATCGCCAAACAGATAAGTTCCCAAATTGTAGACATCACAGAATATTCCATTATCTCCGTTCGTGGTGTTTACTTTATTTCGGCAGACCTCTATGTCCCCATTCATCGTGAACGTGGCCGTGTCATACATATACGCACCATAGTCGGATATCCAGTTTATATAAATGCCATCTGCATTGGTGCCAAAGATAACTGTTACAGTATTTTCGTTGACCAATATGGGTCCCACAATGGATTGGCTTTCATTATGCATCTCGTAGCCGACATATCGGGTGTGGAAGAGGATTCCGTAACCGTCGGTTGCTACTGGATCCTCACCAGAAATTACTGTATTGTTAAATACCATTATGCTTCCCATTTCGAATGTGGACATATCATGCATATCATAACCTGCATACTCAAACTGGAAATAGATACCCTGGTATCCCGATTCAATGATGTTGTCTGAAACCGAGAAATCCCCGAAGGTTGCGCTGGAGGTGCCTGTCATGGTGTAGCCCCAATCATAGGCATTGATGTAGATACCATGCTCTGATGCAAAGATTGTGTTTCCATCGAAGAGAAAATCACCGAACACAGCAGTTGAATTGTCGTAGATCTCATATCCAAGATAGGCAAACTCCCAGATATATATCCCGGACTCGTTTGCATCTATCCAGTTCCCCTGGATCTCGAAGTTGCCCATTTCAAAGTAAGCATTATCTTGCATGTAATTTGCGCCAATTTCATAGAATGCGTCAACGTAGATACCATCTGAGTCATAACAGGTGATTGTATTATCATTTAACTGGACGTGACCGAAGTAGACTTGTGTGTTCCCAACCACATCATAGCAGTTCTCATAGAAGTAGAAATAGATACCTCTATTTGATCCAGAGGGAACGGAGCCTGCAATTATCTGGTTGCGGTTTATCTCGATATCTCCAAAGGTCGCAATGGAGTTGTTATAGAGATAAGAGCCGCACATTTGGATAGAGTTGATGTAAATACCGTCGCCAGTGGAGTTTATGATATTGTCGTTGAACAGGAAATTACCAAAGGATGCCGTGGAATCGTCGTGTAAATCATATCCATTTTCATAGACGTCACAGTAAATTCCGTCATCTCCATTTGTGGTGTTCACTGTATTTCGGCAGACTTCCAAATTCCCGTTCATCGTGAAGGATGCCGTGTCATGCATAAATCTACCGTAAGAATCAATCCAATATATTCTAATGCCATCTGAATTGGTACCAAAGAGAACTGTTACTGTGTTGTCATTTACAAGAATAGGCCCAATAATTACCTGGGTTTCATTATTAATATAGAATCCAACCTGTCGTGTGCGGAAGCAGATTCCATAACTGTCGGTCGCCGCTGGATCCTTACCGGAAATTATCGTATTATTGGATACATCGAGACTCCCCATCTCGAATGTGGCCATATCGTACATGTCATATCCTGCCGGCTCGAACTGGAAGAAGATGCCCTGGTATCCCGATTCGATGATGTTGTAGGAAACCGAGAAATTCCCGAAGGATACGCTGGAATTGCCTGATAAGGTTTCACCCCAATCATAGGCATTGACTTTGACACCATCACCGGAGGAATTTATTGTGTTGTCCTCAACAATAAAGTCACTAAAAACTGCAATGGATGTATCAGTCAGATAATTACCCAGAAAGCCCATTTCAACAAAATCTATTCCAGAAGCATCTGAGACGATTGAGTTCCCCATAACCTCGAGGCTGCCCATTTGGAAATATGAATCTCCTTCCATTACAAAGGCGAAATCGTACCAGTAGAGATTGAAACCATTACCTGTGGAATTTATCACATTGTCATTGAAAAGAAAGCCACTGAACGTAACGACTGCATTTCCTGTCAAGTTATATGCGCTGGACTGCATATGAAACTCGATACCTACATTGTTCGTTGAGTTGACGGCATTGTGGTTGATCGTGAAATCTCCCATTCCAAATATCGAATCGTTGTGAACGTTCCGGGCCATGAAATCAACCAAGATTAATATCGCTTGATCGCCCGAAGTTATGTTATTGAAATCGATCTCGAGGCCCCAAATCGATGCAGAAGCGAGATCGGACATTTCGTAACCCACCGAGCTTAAAGACGTATGGATCCCAATACCAGCGCTCAAGAGGTTATTACCTGAGATAGAGAAACTCCCAAAAGAAGCACTTGCGCTGCCATCCATGGTGTATGCGCTCATAAACAACTGAAAGATGATCCCGTAACCTGATGTTGAATTTATCGTATTGGGCCCTATGGTGAAATCCCCCATCAAGAAGGTCGTATCATTGTGCATGTCTCTGGCAAGACTATCCATAGACACCACAAGACCATTGATTGTAGCAGTGATGTTGTTCGAGTCGATAATGGTATTTGAAATTGTAACCGATGCAGAGTCATGCATTTCAGTTCCCAAAAAGACATAATGTACGTCGATGCCCTCTGAACCGGTATATTCAATGATATTGTCTTGGACAATTGAACTCCCGAAGGAGAAAGAAGAGGTCCCATGCATGTCATACGCCAGGGAGCTGAGCATATACTCGATTCCATCATTATTGGATGTTACATTGTTATCGGTAATCAACACATTTCCAAACATGACATGAGAGTTATCGTATAGATTCCATCCAGATTCATGGAAATAGGTATTTATACCATAGTTCTGTGCATTAAGAATATTGTTTCCATTCACTACGATATCCCCAATGGAAAAGGAGGTTTCATTGTGCATTGAGGAGGCCACTGCAAAGGTATAAAAATATATCCCGTCGCTATTTGAAGAAGTGATATTATTGTTGTTAATATAGTAACTCCCGAAAGTTGCACTTGCGTAATCATACATGATATTTCCAACGTTGTTAAAGGAGATATATACACCCTCGTTAACAGATAAAATCTCATTATTTGTAAGTTGGACATCCCCAATGGTCACAAGGGCATTGTCATAAGTTTCTGAACCAAAAGAATTCAGAATATTGAAATAGATCCCGCGGCTATTTGCATCAATAAAATTCGAATTGATAGATATATTTCCAAAATTCACAGAGGAATCATTGTACACTTCCTGGGCTATTTCGGACATTTTAAAGTGTATTCCCGCATAACCAGGAAACGCACTTAGGGAAGTGATATTGTTGGAATATATATAAAAGTCACCAGTGGTTATTGAGGTTGAATCGTATATTATATTACCAATTATGTCAGTCTGAAGAAGTAATCCATAACCGGATTGAGATATTATGTCATTGTCGTAAATCTGGGTGTCTTGAGTCAAGGCAATGGTATTTCCGTAAAAACCATCACAAAAATCCCACCAGTCTATATAGATGCCGTTGGATTGTGCAGTAATATTATTACCGGAGAAGTCCATTTTTCCCAGGTCAATGTTGACATCAGTTATATTCCAGAATATTCCCCAAAAGAATATTCCATCGTAACCCGAACCCGAACAGTTTATATAGTTATCCTTTACTAAGATGTCACCCCAGGTAATCGAGCCCTGGTTCATATTGAATACCGTATAGCGATCTATTGCGATCCCAGTCTGGGTATTATGTAGCGTGTTGTTGGAAATTATTGTATCACCGAATATAAAGTCAGAACCCGGGAGGGGTTCATCCAACCAGATATTGAAATAAAAGCCATGGGTTCCTATCACTTCATTATTGTCCACGATGATGTCTCCAACTGTGGTTGAACCCGGATTTAACCTATTGACATCCATGTATATGGCCCAATTGAGCAAATTCTGGGTATAAAATATATTGTCATGGATGGAAAATCCACCCACATTGGCCCATATGCCATACCGGTTTCCAGAATTGGTGATGTTAAATCCTGTGATCACGACACCTTCTGCTGTGATATTGATGATGTTGTTCATAGTGCCGAAGCCGTCGATTACGGTAGTTGCGGATCCGTTACCAATAAGTTGCAAGTTCTTGTCTATTGTGATGTTCTCGTTGTAGGAGCCGTCCCATACAAAGACATTCTCTCCTGGTATAGCATTGTCTATTCCTTCTTGGATTGTAAGATAATCACCACCACCTGCCTGATCCACAATCACATCTGCCTGTGCATTTGTTCCTGAAAAAACCATCAAAATCGCCAAGAATATTATGGCCAGTCCGAAAACAAACACACAGTGAAAAACCCTAAAATTACCGGTTAATGAACCCATAGTACCTCTCTCCCGGCTCCTGGGATTCATTCCCTTGAGCGGGTAGAGTACTTCTATTGGAGTATAAATTGATATCTATAAAATTACACGAGTGCTGTCACTGTTTGAATGAAGGGATATCGCCCTGTGGGCCATATCCTGCCTGAGGGCTAGCTCTCGTCGTCGAATTCGTCGTCAGCCCACTCGAGCTCACAGCCGCAGTTGGGGCATGTTTTCGAATCGGCGTCAATGGGCTCACCGCAACCTGGGCACTCGTACTCCTCGTCCTGTATTACCATCATCTCCTTTTTCAAGTGATTGCTCCTCCATCCGCTATGGGGTATATAGAATTAATCATGCAATGAGGATATAAGATATCAACTAGTCATGCCAGAAAGCATTTAAATATCCGAATACCCTTTAACACCAAAAAAGGGGTTGAGAGTATGGACTGGGGTATGAAGAACAGGTTATCGAGAATCATCCAACCGGATACCGGACACTGTGTCATGCTGGCGGTTGACCACGGATATTTCGGGAATGTTCCAGGGCAGTTGAAGTCTTTTGAAAATCTTGCGCCGCTGTTTCGGCATGCGGATGCGCTCATGCTGACACGGGGAATGCTACGTGACTGCGTTCCTCCAGAGCTCAACAAGCCTGTGGTGCTGAGGGTATCCGCCGGTGCAAGCATGCTAAAAGAGCTTTCGAATGAGTCAATAAACGTAACGATCGACGATATGCTTAGGCTTAACGTCTCCGCAATCACGTGCTCGATCTTTGTTGGAGGGGAGTACGAGAAGGATTCCCTCATGAACCTATCCAAGCTCGTGAACTTCGGGCAGATGTACGGCATACCCACACTGGCTGTAACTGCCGTGGGAAGGGAGATGGCACGGGACGCACGGTACCTGGGTATGGCAAGCAGGATGGCGGCAGAGATGGGTGCAACGTTCGTTAAAACATATTTCTGCGATGACTTTGAAAAGGTCGTGGAAATATGCCCGGTCCCGATCGTTCTTGCCGGTGGTAAGAAGGTACCCGAAAAGGAAGCACTCACCATGGCCTACAATGGAATACAGGCCGGTGCAAAGGGAGTTGACATGGGCCGAAACATCTTCCAGTCGGAAGCACCCATTGCCATGATCAAGGCGGTAAGGGAAGTCGTGCACAAGGGCGCAACACCGGACGAAGCCTACCAGACGTACGAGGAATTAAAGGGTGATGAGGAGCAGGTTATTACAGTGAGCAAGTAATAAACCTATAACTTATATTCCTTCAACGATAATCTTATTCAATTAAGGATATTTTAAGAATTATCTATACTGTCTGCAGTTATTGCAATAGTACCGCTGGAACTGCTGGACATAGGACAGCGGCCCTCTACATACGGGGCAGGTATTTGCCTGTGGTTGTGCAGGTGGTGGCGGGGCGGGTGCGCGGAAATCGATTCCAATGCTGTTCTGGATATGAGGTTCCAAATCGTCGAGGCTTAATGAAAGATTCTCCCTTTCATCCTCGGGCATCAGATTCAAGAAGTCATCGGCCTCGGCCTGGGTGATATTGCCGTCACCATCCCCGTCTGCAAATATTTTTATTATTCCCTGCAGCAGGAGACCGAGGGGTGCGGGAACCGACATGCTCCCCTCAATGGTCTCTATATTCGGCATTTCCATTGAAATATCTAGGTCCAAAGTCTCCTGTGCCATTGCCGGAAGAAAGGGCAATCCAGCCAATAACATAACGATTAAAATGCAGTATATTCCCCTCATTTGCATTCCTCCTTAAGATATTCACCTTCTCCACGAACATAAAAGTGTGTTTATTTAAAGTTTGTTGGTTTATCCAGGTTATTGGATGGCTGAATAGAAGATTTAATTAATTAAAAGTGTTATGCGCATCAGACGATAACAGGTTCATTGTGGAGGTAACTTGCATGCGCGTTGCAATGTACTACAACAACGAGGATGTCAGGCTCGAGGAGATGGACAAACCTGAAATCGAGCCCGGCGAGATTCTGATGAAGGTCCATGCCTCCGGCATATGCGGCTCGGATGTGATGTTCTGGTACAGGAAGCACAAGGTTCCACTCGTTCTCGGTCACGAGATCGCAGGGGAGGTTGTTGAGGTTGGGGAGGGTGTGGAGAAGTACAAGTTCGGAGACAGGGTCGTGGCTACCCATCATGTACCCTGCAACACATGTCATTACTGCCAGATGGGAAACGAAACCGCATGCGAGACCCTCCAGAAGCACACGCATTTTCACCCCGGAGGATTTGCAGAATTTGTGAGGATTCCCGCAATCAACGTGGACAGGGGTGTATTTCAGATTCCCGAGGGAGTGAGCTTCGAGGAAGCCACGTTTACCGAACCTCTGGCCTGTGTTGTTAGGGGACAGAAGAAAGCGAACCTGCAGCCTGCAGAAACAGTCCTTGTTGTCGGGTGCGGGATTTCGGGTATCATGCATATCAATCTGGCCTCGGCCCTGGGTGCGGGTCGGATTATCGCCGCTGACACGATTGAATACAGGATGAAGGCTGCAGAAAAATTCGGAGCAGAGCACGTTTTAGAGTACGATGAGAACCTGCCCCAGAAAGTCAGGGATGTCAACGGTGGGCTCTTGGCGGACATGGTAATAATCTGCAGGGGTGCCTTCATGAACGAAGCCCTAAATTCGGTAGAGAAGGGAGGCACTGTTTTATTCTTTGCAGGGGCAAAAGAGAATGACACGATTCCATTGACGGTAAACGATCTGTTTTGGAGGACCGAGATGACCCTGACATCCTCCTATGCAGGAGGTCCTTCGGATTGCATCGATGCTTTAGAGCTTATTCGATCTGGGAGGGTGAATGTCAAGAATATGATCACCCACAGGTTCCCACTTGCAGATGCGGTTAAAGGTTTCTATCTGGTATCGCATCCCTGGGAAACAGAATCAATAAAGGTGATTGTGGAGCCGCAGAAGTAGCTCTCCCTGCCAACCTGGCACCCCACCCCTACCTCCTTTTTACCCGCCGCCTTGCCCCCTCCGCCCGCCCAAAAAATATAGACACTTGGAATTTGATATTTTGCACTCAATTAGCTCATCCAAATAAAATCTTTTTATTGTACAATTCCCTTATGCGAGTGAATGGATTTAGATAGGATTGTTTCAGAAATCAGAAACTACCCCGGTATCACGCGAAAAAAAATCATTTCGGATGTTGTAAAGCATTTTTCCATTCCCGAGGGTGGGAATGTGATTGCGGCCATGGGGGAGGATGCTGCAGTGATAGAACACGGGGATTCGGCCCTGCTTCTGGCAACTGACGGTATCATGGAGGATCTGATGAAAATAAATCCATTCTGGGCCGGGTACTGCGCTGTTCTTGTGAATGTCAATGATATCGCCGCCATGGGCGGGCTTCCCCTTGCAATGGTGGGCGTGATTTCCATGCGGAAAGGGGAGGTTCTGACTGAGGTTTTAAAGGGTATAGCAGAGGGTACGACAAAATTCGGTGTACCTGTTGTGGGAGGTCATACACACCCGGACTGCGAATATAATGCAGTGGACGTGGCCATTCTTGGTTATGTGAATAAAGATGATGTCATCCTGAGTAGCACGGTGGAAGAAGGAGATTCCGTGGTATTTGCTATGGACATAGACGGAAAATTCACACCGAAGATCCCATATTCATGGGACAGCACTAGCCAGAAGAGCCCGGAAACGGTCCAGAGCCAGATAAGAGTCATGAACGAGATGGCCAAGAAAGGCCTGGTTACGGCGGGAAAGGATATCTCCAACCCTGGATGTATAGGCACACTGGGCATGCTTTTGGAAACCAGC